>Ga0049084_10001047_pt1 | contig 11164 bp, 8 predicted proteins | sample GreLakmeON33MSRF_FD_66720 | JGI IMG/M metagenome (GOLD analysis project Ga0049084, IMG submission 66720) | Freshwater lentic microbial communities from great Laurentian Lakes, MI, USA - Great Lakes metaG ON33MSRF | ecosystem: Environmental > Aquatic > Freshwater > Lake | place: Great Lakes... | reverse complement strand
CTTTTACAACACCCGACGAAGACATTCGGCAACAGGAGGCGTATCGCCCATGACATTCGAACGAAAAACAGCTTAAATGAGAACAGGATGCGGAGCTAATCCGTGACAAGACCAGCGTGAGTGTGCTGGGGAGGGAAGAGAAGAGAAGAGAAGAGAAGAGAAGAGAAGCCCCAGCGTTACTCTTGTGAGGGAGGCCGTGGCCAGCAAAGTCACACTGACTTTTGCGAGAACGCTTTCACTCGAAACTCTCGAGCTCTGTTTATCCAACGGAGAATGCTTGCGGCGATTGCCGAAGCGAGGGTGAGGATAGTTCTCGTCGTTCTTGCGAGGACAGAACAGCGAAACAAAAATACGAGATCTCGATCTCATCGCAAGACACCGCTGGGGGACCAGAGCTCACGGTTCGAAGAGAACGATGTGCGGCTTAAGGAATCTTGAATCGTTGTGAAAGCCGCAGAATGCTTGGTGTTTCGCAAAACGAAAAAGGGCCCGAGTCAGCGACCCGAGCCCTTCAGCAAATTAAAAAATCTTTGATAAAAGAGTTAGGTGGCCTGCTTGAGCTCGAAGGAAAACCCGAATTGGTTGGTCCGTGCGCTATCCCAATGATGGTTGAGCAACTTCGCGCGAATCGCCATCAACTCCTCGGCTTCATTACGCAGATCAGCACCTTTTGCCCCATCGCTCCAGTGAGCCTGGGTTGCAAGTTCATTGGCGGAGTCTGCGAGGAAAACCAGTAAGTCTTTTCGATCGTGCGTCAGCATGGCGTGTCCCTTTTTGTCTCGAGCGAGTGTCTAAGGCTAAGATGCTGCAATGCGGTGTGGATTGCAACAAAATATTGTGCAATGCAGCATTTAGTTCTTTGAATAGCTCGAAACTAGATCATCAAAGGCGCTTTCGATGCTCATTTTAGCGGGCTTGTCGGGTGTATGGGGTATACGAAAAAAAGCGAAAACGATACGCGGTCGCATTATTTTTTATGAGCAAATAATCGAACATTTACAATGCACTATGCGATAATTCTAATGTTGCATTGCACAAATAAGAAATATCACGAAAATCTGAAATAAGCCCCAAAATCTAGTTGACGGGACTCCTCATCACATACACCATATGTAGCGGCGGTTCTGCCTCGGATGACTATCTCTGGGGTGGGAAGGGATCTTGAGGAAGCTGATTGGGAACGCCCAGGCGACAGGGGCTCACCCACCTAAATCTAGCTAGGACGGTCGGTTAAGAGCCGATTTATCGCGGAATGTTCCCTTTCTGGCAGAAAATGGGGTGTACCGCGAGAAAACTCCGATTTCCCCCGCTGTAGACGTGGATGAGAGCTGGCCGTTTCGGTCGCTCGCTAGGGCAGAATACGAGGGGACGCTATGAATTATGCAGTCGACGTTGGATCCGTGGCCGTTGCCGCTCCGCAGTCTGTTTCGAGCCCCGCACCGCGCCCGAGCCGCGAGTCTGCTGCTTTGGACGTTGTGCCATCGATTCGTATCGATCGGTCGCGCGATTCGCTGCTGACCGATTTCGGCAAGGCGACACTCGAAGACCGTTATTTGCTCCCCGGCGAATCATACCAAGACATGTTTGCCCGCGTCGCCAAGGCTTACAGCGATGATATCGAGCACGCCCAGCGCATCTATGACTACATGTCACGCCTTTGGTTCATGCCTGCCACGCCGGTGCTATCCAATGGCGGTTCGGATCGTGGCTTGCCGATCTCGTGCTTTCTCAACGCCGTCAACGACGACCTCGATGGCATCGTCGGCACCTGGACCGAGAATGTCTGGTTGGCCTCCAATGGCGGGGGAATAGGCACCTACTGGGGCAACGTGCGCTCGATTGGCGAGAAGGTCCGCAATTGCGGGCATACCTCGGGCATTATCCCGTTCGTGCGTGTCATGGACAGTCTTACGCTAGCCATCTCCCAAGGCTCTCTGCGCCGCGGCTCGGCTGCCGTGTACCTTGATGTCCATCATCCGGAGATCGAAGAGTTCCTTGAAATCCGCAAACCCTCGGGCGACTTCAACCGTAAAAGTCTCAATCTCCACCATGGCATCAACATCACCGATGCCTTCATGGAAGCGGTGCGTGAAGATGCACCCTTCAATCTTGTCAGCCCCAAGAGCGGCGAAATTCGTAAGACTGTGAATGCGCGCGAGCTGTGGCAGAAGATTCTTGAAAACCGCCTGAACACGGGCGAGCCCTACCTGATCTTTGGTGACACCGTGAACCGCCAGATGCCCAAGCATCAGCGTGACCTGGGCTTGAAAGTGACAACCTCGAACCTCTGCAGCGAGATAATGCTGCACACCGGTACCGATCATATGGGCGTCGACCGCACCGCCGTGTGCTGCTTGTCTTCGCTCAACGTTGAGACGTGGGATGAATGGTGCAATGACGAGGTCTTCATCGAAGACGTGATGCGGTTCCTCGATAACGTGTTGCAAGACTTTATTGATCGCGCGCCGGCGTCGATGGATCGCGCCAAGTACTCGGCCATGCGTGAACGCTCGGTCGGCTTAGGGATCATGGGCTATCACTCGTTTTTGCAATTGAAGGGGCTTCCCTTTGAAAGCGCTATGGCCAAAAGCTGGAACATTAAAATGTTCAAGCATATCCGCCGTGCTGCCGATGCCGCCTCTGTTAAGCTCGCTGAAGAGCGTGGACCTTGCCCCGACGCTGCCGAAACGGGCGTGATGGCGCGTTTCTCGCATAAGCTTGCAATTGCGCCGACCGCTTCGATCTCGATCATCTGCGGCGGTACCAGCCCCTGCGTTGAACCGATTCCAGCCAATATCTACACGCACAAGACACTGTCGGGTTCTTTCGCTGTCAAAAACCCGTACCTGACGAAAATTTTGGCTGAGAAAGGCCTGGACAATCCGGCCACGTGGAACTCGATTCTCGAGCACGAAGGTTCCGTGCAGCACTTGAACGGCCTCAGCGATGAGGAAAAGGCCGTATACAAAACGGCATTTGAAATCGATCAGCGTTGGATCGTTGATTTTGCCGCCGATCGCTCGCCCTTCATCTGCCAAGGACAATCGATCAACCTCTTTATTCCGTCGGATGTGGATAAGTGGGATCTGATGATGTTGCACTGGAAAGCATGGGAGTCGGGCGTAAAAAGTCTTTATTATCTGCGCTCTAAGTCGCTCCAACGTGCCGCCTTCGCAGGTGTTGACGCTGATAATACTCGTGCGTGGCCCGAACGGCGCATAACTGATAATAAGACGGACTACGAGGAATGCTTGGCCTGCCAATAGCGGCTGGCCTTTCGTTCTCTCTGATTTTTGATATCTAGCTGCTGGGATTCCAAGTCCGCCATGAACCTGATCGTTCCCCCTATCGTTTCTGCCCGGTCACTGCCTGGCCTGATGACCTCGAGTATCGGCTATAAACCGTTTCGCTATCCGTGGGCGCACGATTATTGGAAGCTCCAGCAACAGATCCACTGGATGCCCGAGGAAGTCCCGCTCGGTGAAGACTGTAAAGATTGGGCCAGTCGGCTGACCGACAATGAACGTAATTTGTTGTCGCAAATTTTTCGCTTCTTCACGCAATCCGACGTGGAAGTGAACGACAACTACATGGAGCGCTACGCGCGCGTCTTCAAGCCAACCGAAATCAAAATGATGCTGGCGTCGTTCTCCAACATGGAAACGATCCATATTGCTGCTTATGCCTTGCTGCTCGAAACAATCGGAATGCCCGAGTCAGAGTTCGGCGCATTCATGCAGTACCGCGAGATGGCTGATAAACACAGCTACATGCAGAAATTCGGTGTTGAGAGTCACGCCGATATTGCACGTACGCTGGCCATGTTCGGTGCGTTTACTGAAGGCTTACAATTGTTCGCTAGCTTTGCGATGCTGCTGAATTTCCCGCGGCAAAACAAAATGAAGGGCATGGGCCAAATCGTATCGTGGTCTGTGCGTGACGAAAGCTTGCATTGTGAAGCGATGATCCGCGTGTTTCATACCTTCTGCCACGAGACGGGCTGCCTCACGCAATCGGTGAAGGATGACATCATCGACTGCTGCAAGACGGTTGTGAGTCTGGAAGACAAGTTCATCGAGTTGGCTTTTGAACTCGGTCCTGTCAATGGAATGACACCTGAGGAAATTAAGGCCTACATTCGCTACATCGCAGATTGGCGCCTGAGCCAACTGGGATTGCCTGCAGTTTACAATGTCAAAGAACACCCCTTGCCGTGGCTCACACAAATTCTCAACGGCGTTGAGCATGCGAACTTCTTTGAGGCGCGCGCGACGGAATACTCAAAGTCAGCCACGCGTGGTCAATGGCATGGCGCCGAGGGCGTCTGGAGCCACTTTGATAAAATCGCCAAAAGCCGTAAGGCTACGACCGAAGGCGGCGTTATTATTCAATAGACCGTTCACGACACAGCCTGCTGTCGGATGAATTTTGGATGAAAACCTTAACTGGTTCAGTATGACCATAGCTAAAGCATGCGAGTATCCTTTCATCTCAGATGGGAGGCCGATTTGATGCGATTGAGAGTTCTCACGAGCATTCTTGCTTTGGCATTTTTTTCAAGCGGCGTCGTTTTTGGTAAGCCTTTGGTGATCGCTCACCGTGGCGCCAGCGGCTATTTGCCTGAGCACACTCTTGAAGCTTATGCACGCGCGATCACTATGGGCTCTGATTTCATCGAGCCTGACGTGGTCAGCACAAAGGATGGGGTCCTCATCGCGCGCCATGAAAACGAACTATCCGATACCACAAATGTTGCCACGGTCTTTCCCGAAGCCAAGACCAAGAAAACCATAGATGGTCGTATGGTCGAGGGTTGGTTCAGTGAAGATTTCACCTTGAATGAAATCAAGACCCTGCGCGCCAAAGAACGATTGGTCTTCCGTGACCAGACCAACAACGGCAAGTTCCTCATTCCCACCCTTGCTGAAGTGCTGGCGTTGGCCGAATCTGAGGGGCAGAAACGCGGCCGTGCTGTGGGCGTTTACATCGAGACAAAGCACCCAACATACTTTTCTGGCCTCGGGCTCGACCTTGAAGTGCCGCTGCTCAAAAACCTCAAGGCGGCCAAGCTGGATCAGGCACTTGAGCGTGTGTTTATCCAGTCCTTCGAGATCTCCAATCTGAAGCGCCTCAAAACACTGACGGCTGCCCCCCTGGTCCAGCTTTTGGGCGAGGCTGATGAGCGCCCCTACGACCAAGAGACCGCAAGCAACCCCCTTACTTATGGTGATATGGCAAGCGATCAGGGATTGGCGGGAATCGCCACCTATGCTGCGGGGGTCGGTCCCTATAAAGCCTATCTCGTCCCCGTTGATCGTGAGGGGGTTTCGGGTCTGCCAACAGACTTTGTCCAACGTGCGCACAAGGCAGGGCTGAAGGTCCACCCCTATACATTTCGCAATGAGTCGCGGTATTTAGCGAAGTCGTACAATGGGGACCCGGTGGCCGAGTATTGTGCGTTCTTTGCATTGGGAATAGATGGCCTGTTCAGCGATTTTGCTGACACGGCATTGAAAGCGCGCGACACATCTTGTCCAATCCCTCCCGTAAAGTAACATTGGTAGTTAGGTCTGAGTGACCTGGCCGTCAGTTGGGAGGAAAGCCCTTGGATATCGCTCTCGAAAACGTTTGTTTCGTGATCTCGAAGTCGCGCGAGTTGCTGGCCGACATTGACGAGTTACAAGACGAGCCGGGCGGGCATGCTAGCCATGACGTGATGAAGGACGAACTGCCCGAGGACGATCTTCCCGAGCACGCAGGCTCGCCCGAGTACGAGGAGCTGAAAGAGTTTATCAATGGTCTCAACGAAGACGAACAATTTGAATTGATCGCGATCGCTTGGATCGGACGCGGCACGTTTACGGTCGAGGATTGGGACGAGGCACTCGATACGGCACGAGACGAGCACAGCCGCACCGCCATACGGTACCTCATGGCCACGCCATTACTGGCAGACTATCTTGAGGAGGGCCTCAGCGAATTTGGCCTGTCGTGCGAAGACGAAGAATAGCGCGCATCGCATCGGCTCTATCGATGTTGGGGATCAGGGGAATTTAAGATGGTATCATTCGCAGCCACACGATTGGCCTTTTGCGTGCTCACAGGAGGGATGGTGTTGACATTGGCTGCTGATGTTTATGCGCAGTCAAGCGTGAGTACACTTCCGACCACGCCGGGCCTCTATGTTCCGGGCAAACTGATGTTCTCGCCTGCTGAAGAAGCCATATACCTCGAGCGCTTCCAAAAAGGTCAGGCCGGCCAACGTACGACGGCCGCAGAATCTTACGATCCCCAAGAGGCTGTGCCTGGCGCAAAAGATTGGGAGCCGCTTCCCGCCGCCGTGGCCAACGAGCGCACCATTTCTGATGAAGCCTTGAATGCGGCTGCAGATTACGCTGCAGCCAACAACTCTGATGCATTCATTGTCTGGCGTCGCGGCAAAGTAGAAGCTGAATCATATTATGGCGGCAACAGCCGCCAAGGATCTATTATTTCTCGCTCGCTCGCTAAGCCGGTCACCGCGGTCGCTGTCGGTCGCGCGATTGCGTTAGGTAAAATTACATCATTGGATCAACCGGTTGCAGATTTTGTGACGGAATGGAAAAAAGATGTGCGACGATCAAAAATTCTGGTTCGTCATTTGCTCGATATGCGCACCGGGTTTTTACCGCAAGCCTTGGCCCCTCAAGCGGCTGACATTCTCAATCGCTCTTATCTCCATCCACGTCACGATGAAATAATCGTCAAAGAGTACCCTGCGGTTGATGCCCCGGGTACGAGATACGAATACAATAATGCCACCAGTGAAATGGTCGCTGTGCTGATTGAGCGCGCGACGGGTCGACGATATGCCGAATTTATCTCAACAGAAATTTGGCAGAAAATTGGAGCCCTCGGCGGGACTGTCTGGATCAACCGCGAAGGCGGCACAGCGCATTCAGGATGCTGCTTAATGATACCCGCTGAAAGCTTCCTACGCCTTGCGATTCTGATGCTTCAAGATGGAATGTGGGATAACAAGCGCTTGCTCCCCGTTAGTTACGTGAAACAAATGACTAAAGCGACAAAACAAAACCCGTACTATGGGGCGGGCGTATACGTGGCGGGCAAATACACAGATCGCCGAGGGGCGGCTAACCCAGATCGTAAAGTCCCTAAGACGTGGCACAGCGAACCTTACCTCGCATCAGACCTTTACCTGTTCGATGGCAATGCCAATCAAGTTGTTTACATCGTGCCATCGGAGCAGCTGATCGTTCTTCGCACAGGAAGCAATCCGCCAAAGTCGGCGGATAAGGAATGGGACAATGTCGCTCTGCCCAACACGCTGATGCGTGGAATCGTGAAGTCTAAGGGAACATCAGTAGCGCAGCCCCTTTAGGGCTTGGTGCGGCGTTTGGCGATCGTATCACTCAGGTTGCTCTGAAGAATTAGGAAGCTTGATGTCACGCTCTCAGCTGCCCGCTTCTAATACTCTGACCGGCGGCCAAGTGATGAGCCGCATCCTTCAAAATTACAGCATTCGCACGGTGTTTTGCTTGGCGGGCGCTGCTCATGCTCACGCGTTGTATGCTTTCGCGGACGATGGGATTTCCGTGATTTCCGGCCGCCACGAAACCGGCTCGGTTGGGGCTGCCGATGGCTATGCGCGTATCACCGGTCGGCCGGGTATCGCGATGATTGCGGGCTTCCAAGGCTTACCCAACGCGATGGGCGGTGTTCGCACCGCTCAGCTAGCTTGTTCACCTGTGGTACTGATTCTCTCGCTGCATGCGGCCAACACACGCGAGTCCGCAGGCGAAGAAACCAATGATGGCCTCGATATGGTCAAGCCCTTTGCCAAGTGGGCAAAGGTGGTACCCGACGCTGTGCGTCTCCCAGAGTTTATTCACGCAGCCTTGTTTCATGCAATGTCGGGGCGGCCTGGCGTGGCTGTGTTGGGTATTCCGCAAAGTTTTGAATCTACCATCATCGAGGGCACGCTTGATTTGGCCGCGCGACAGCTTAGACCTGCCGGTTCTGAGCCCTCTCATGCCGGCATCGCACAAGCAGCCATGCTTTTGCAAAATGCAAAGCGGCCCCTCATCATCGCAGGGAGCGGCGCAGCATGGTCTGACGCGGGGGAACCGCTGCGCCAACTGGCATCGGCACAAAATATTCCCGTTTTTGGTCATGCCCTAGGGCGTGGCTTAGTCCCCGAGGATATGGATCTTGGGTTTTCATGGTCACTGGCACAGGTGGCGGCCAAGAAAGCTGATGTGGTGCTCGCAGTTGGCGCGCGTCTGACGCAACGTTTGGGCTATGGCCTTGCGCCGCGCTTTAAGGTGAACGCCAAGATCATTCAAATCGATATTGCCGCAGAAGAATTTGCGCGTAATCGGCCTGTTGATGTGGCGCTACATGGCGATGCCAAGCTCGCTGTGACGAAACTGTTCACAGCGCTCGGCGACAGCAAGCGTGCCAAGCCCTTGTGGGTGATGGAAGCCATGGCCGAACGTCTTTCACGGATCGATAGTTTAGGTCGCCAATCCTCGGGACCGATCCACCCCTATCGCTTGGGCCGTGACCTGATGGACGTCATGCCGGAAGATGCCATCTTTATTGGTGACGGAGCGGATATTTTGAACTGGATGCTTGGTGTCACCAAAGTTAAAACACCGCGCAGCTATCTCGATCACTACCCACTCGGCTCCATGGGTATTGGTACCCCGTTGGCACTGGGTGCAGCCGCCGGTGAGCGCGAGCTGGCTGCGGAAGCGAGTCGGCCAACTCGACGCGTGGTGCTGGTGACGGGCGATGGCGCGTTCGGCTTTTACAGCAGCGAGCTTAATGCGATGACTCTGGCCGGGTTGAATATTGCGATCATTATTGGCAATGACGGCGGCTGGGGCACGGAGCGCAATGGTCAACTCCACTCATCTGGACGCAACATTAATTGTGATCTTGGTTTTTGCGATTATCACCTCATTGGCCATGCTTATGGTTGCGCGGGTGAGCGCGTGGAGAAGATCGATGATGTTAAGCCTGCTCTGCAAAGGGCCTTGAGCGCTGATCGCACCACTGTGCTGAATGTGATTACCGACCCCAAAGCTGGGCTGATGCGCAAACAAGACCCACGGTTGCAGATGATCACATTTGAAGATTTGCCCGCGAGCCACAAAGCTCATGCTTCGCCTGATGTGGCCTAAGCTCTTGATTTGGCGCCTGCTTGTGGTCGCGGTGTGCTTCGGCACAACTGTGCGCGCCCAAGATTTGCGAATGGCCGTGGCAGCGTTTCCGACAAGCTTGGGCATACCTTATACGGGTGTCAGTCAGCCTTCGAGCGAATTATGGTTATCAGTCTATGATGCGTTGACCTACCTCGACTGGGGAAAAGATGCGAAGCCAGCGTTAGCGTTGTCGTGGGAGAACACCACACCGACCACATGGGTGTTTCATCTCCGCCCAGGCGTGATATTTCATAACGGCAAAATGTTCACCGCCGATGACGTTGTAAAGGTCCTCGCGCTGCTCAAAGGGCCAGATGGCGCGGGATATTTAGTCGCCCAAGAGATGCAGAACATTCTCGCCGTGCGCGCCCGTGATCCGCTGACACTTGAAGTTTATACTCGAGTCCCCGACGCTATTCTGCCCAAGCGCCTGTCGATCATGATGATGATCGAGCCCGATCACTGGCAAGCTGTGGGGCGCGATGTCTACGCACGAAAGCCCATCGGAACAGGTCCTTACCGCCTCGTAGATTGGGGTGCAGGTGACAAAGATGCCTCGCTTGAAGCCTTTGAAGCCTCATGGCGACCTGCCCAAAGCCTACGGTATTTACAGTATCGGGTCATCGTTGAGCATACAGCGCGCATCCAGGCTCTGGTCTCGGGTCAAGTCGATATGGTCTCCGGACTCCAGGTCGAAGATATTGACGACTTGAGAGTGCAAGGTTTTCAAGTCGCGGTGCAGCAAAATCCGCAGGTAAAATCTATTGCTTTACGTAACTTGAAGGAGGGGCCAAGCCCTTTGAAGGACGAGCGCGTGCGTCGCGCTCTCAACTACGCTGTCGACAAAGACGCCATCGCCAATGTGATGATGCTGGGGTATGTCACTTCGGTGGGCCAGCCAGCCCCTGCAGGCATTACCGGTCATAACCCAGAGGTCAAACCCTATCCCTATGATCCCGACAAAGCTCGAGCTTTGTTGCGGCAGGCTGGCTATGCCAGTGGCTTGGAGTTCTCATTCTCGGTTGTCACGACGACGGGGACGCCTGATGCGATGACTTACCAGAAAATCGCCCAAGACTTGGCCACAGTCGGAGTGAAAATAAGCCTTCAGTCCATGACCTTCGCCGACTACCAAAGTAGGTATACGACTGGAAATTGGGGCATGATGGATGGGTTTTCACAGCTCTGGAATAATGCTGCTTTTCAAGACCCAATTCGTGCCATCGAGTATTTTTCCTGCTTGAAAACCAATCCATTCTTTTGCGAACCGAATCTTGTACCCGACATTCTGCACGTTAACGCCGAGACCAATGCCCCTAAGCGTGAGGGCCTATTGCACGATTTAATGGGTCGCATCCATGATGCGGCCCCGGCGATATGGATCAGTAACTCGGTGTACTTGATTGGATATCAACCCAAGGTCGCGCACTTCGAAATGCGACCAAGTGGGGTGACGTTCGAGAACTTGCGGTTAAGGTCGCCTTAGCGAGCTTTCATTGAGCAAGCCAGCCCATCTCCCCTGCGCAAATCAATCTCCCGGATGATGAATTTTGGCGGATGTAAGGTCGACGAACTTGCCAGACGCTTGGGTTTTGGGATTATAGCTTTTCTCTGAGAGCCTTGTAAGGCGTTTTTCCATTGAAGGCGCCGTGCGGTCGGTTGAAGCTGTAGAAGGCTTCCCATTCGTCGAGTTTGGCACCGAGATCGACATCACTTTTGTAGGACAGGGGCTGGTAAAACTCTTCCTGATCCGAGCGACGTGATCGCTCTACCTTGCCATTGAGCCGCGGCGTTGCGCGCTTTATGTAAGCGTGTCGGATGCCCTTATCCTCGACATACCAGTGGAACTTTGCCTGGAATTCGTGACCGTTATCGGTTCTGATTTCCTTAATTCGGAATGGGAATTTCCCGATGATGTGATCGACGAAGTCGATCGCGCTGGCTTGCGTATGTTT
>Ga0049084_10001046_pt1 | contig 11168 bp, 4 predicted proteins | sample GreLakmeON33MSRF_FD_66720 | JGI IMG/M metagenome (GOLD analysis project Ga0049084, IMG submission 66720) | Freshwater lentic microbial communities from great Laurentian Lakes, MI, USA - Great Lakes metaG ON33MSRF | ecosystem: Environmental > Aquatic > Freshwater > Lake | place: Great Lakes... | reverse complement strand
CCCAGCCCGTCAGCCTCAGCCAGCTCTGTTTGAGCGACGACCTGGCCGCCCGCCAAAAATATCAGATCCCCGCGCTCTCCTTCATCGGCACCGGCCCGGAGGGATACTTCCGCTTCTGGGCCGCCAATGGCGCGGATCCGGACTTCACCGGTTTCAGCCTGCGCAATGCCGGTGAAGCGCTCGCCATCTCCACCGCCAATGGCACGTTGATCAACGGCCTCACCTTCGGCGCCCAGTCCACCGGCATTTCGCAGGGCCGCCTGCCGGACGGCGCGGCCGGCATCGTGGCCTTCCCGACCACGCCCACACCGGCCAAGGAAAATTTCCTGCCGTTAACCAGCGTGTTCGTGAACGAAGTGCTCGCGCACAGCGACCCGCCGCTGGAGGACGCGGTGGAAATCTACAACCCGACCGGCGACGCCGTGGACATCAGCGGCTGGTACCTGAGCGACTCGCAGAGCCACCTATTGAAATACCAAATCCCCTCCAACACCATCGTCCCCGCCGGCGGCTTTCTGGTCATCTACGAAAACCAGTTCAACCTCGACAACATCGGCACGCCCTTCTCCTTCAGCTCGTCCAAGGGCGACGAGGTTTATCTCTCGCAGGCCACCGCGCCCGGCGTGCTCACCGGCTGGCGCGCCTACGCCACCTTCGACGCCTCGGAGAACGGCGTCTCCTTCGGCCGGCATCAAACCAGTGTCGGCGTCGATTTCACCGCGCTGGGCGCCCGCACCTTCGGCGTGGACAATCCCGCCACGACCGATCAGTTCCGCCTCGGCACCGGCCTGACCAACGCCTATCCGAAAGTCGGTCCCGTGGTCATCAACGAAATCATGTATCACCCGCCCGGCACCAACGACGCGCTGGAATTCGTCGAGCTGCAGAACATCCTCGGCTCGCCGGTGCCGCTCTTCGACCCCGCGAACCCGGCCAACACTTGGCGGCTCCGCAAGGGCGTTGATTTTAATTTTCCGCAGAACACGACCATTCCGCCGGGCGGCTTCCTCGCCGTGGTCAGCTTCGATCCGCTGACCGATCCCGCGTCACTCGCCGTTTTCCAGGCGGTCTACGGCACGAACGCGACCCTCGTCGGCCCCTACAGCGGCAAGCTCGACAACAACGGCGAGACGATTGAACTGCAAAAGCCCGACGCGCCCCAAACCACGCCCGGCCTGGATTTCGGATTCGTTCCGTATATCGTCGTGGATCGCGTCACCTACGGCGACACCGCGCCCTGGCCGGTCTCGCCAGACGGGGCCGGGGATTCCTTGAAACGCATCAACGCTGGCCTCTACGGCAACGAACCGCTGAACTGGTACGCCGGTGCGCCCACCCCCGGCGCGGTCAACGGCCTCAGCAACGAGACCAACACCCCGCCCGTGCTCAACCTCATCGGCGGCAAAACCGTCACCGAAGGCACGCTGCTCAGCTTCACCGCGACGGCGATCGACACCAATGTCCCTCTGCAGATCCTCACCTACAGCCTCGACGCCCCGGTGCCGTCCGGCGCGAGCATCACGGCCGGCGGTGCGTTTACCTGGACACCGGCCGAGGCGCAGGGGCCGGGCGTTTACTCCGTCACCGTCCGCGTCACCGACAGCGGCTCGCCGGTGCTGTCCTCCACCGAGACCATTTCGATCACGGTCAACGAAACGAACGCCGCGCCCGTGCTCAATCCCATCGGCAACAAAGTCGTGAACGAAGGCGGCCTCGTCACCTTCACCGCCACCGGCAACGACAGCGATGTGCCCGTGCAGACGCTCACCTACAGCCTCGAGGCCGGCGCGCCCGCCGCCGCGGGTATCACCACCGGCGGCCTCTTCAACTGGACGCCCGGCGAAGCGGACGGCCCCGGCGTTTATTCCGTGACCGTGCGCGTCACCGACAACGGCGTGCCGGCGCGCGACGCCTCCGAAACCATCACCATCACCGTCAATGAGGTGAACACCGCGCCCGGCCTCGTCGTGCCCGGCCTGCAGACCACCGATGAACTCACGACCTTGACCGTGACCAACACCGCGACCGACGCCGATCTCCCGGCGAACGCCCTGACCTTCGCGCTCGTCTCCGCGCCCGCCGGCGTGAACCTCCACCCGACCACCGGCGTGTTGACCTGGATGCCCGCCGAAGCCCAAGGCCCCGGCACCAACGTCATCACCCTGCGCGTCTTCGACAACGGCCCGCCGAGCCTCGCCACCACGCAGAGCTTCACCGTCATCATCAACGACGTGAACTCCGCGCCGACCCTGACCGTGCCCGGCACGCTCTCCCTCAGCGTGCTCAACACCCTCACCGTCACCAACACCGCCTCGGACTCCGATCTCCCGGCGCAGACCCTCACCTTCGCGCTCGTCTCCGCGCCCTCCGGCGTGAGCCTCGAGGCCACCAACGGCGTGCTCACCTGGACTCCGGCCCTTCTGCAAACCCCCAGCACAAACATCATCACCTTGAGCGTAACTGACGACGGCTCGCCCAGCCTGAGCACCACGCAGAGTTTCACCGTCTTCGTCAGTGACGAGAACGTCCCGCCGCTGCTCACCGTGCCCGGCCCGCAAACCCTCGACGAACTCACCACGCTCACCGTCACGAACCTCGCGACCGATGCCAATCTGCCCGCGCAACTCCTCAGCTTCACGCTTCTCTCCGCGCCGGACGGCGTGAACCTGGACGCCGCCACCGGCGTGTTGACCTGGACGCCCACCGAGGCCCAAGGCCCCACCAACGCTGTCATCACCCTCCGCGTCTCCGACAACGGCGTCCCGAGCCTGTCCACCACGCAGAGCTTCAACGTCACCGTCAACGAGGTGAACCTCGCGCCCGCGCTCACCGTGCCCGGCCTGCAAACCATCAGCGCCCTTGCCACCCTGACGGTGACGAACACGGCGACCGATCCGGACCTGCCCGCGCAGACTCTCATCTTCGCGCTCGTCTCCGCGCCCGGCGGTGTGAGCGTGAACCCCGCCAGCGGCGTGCTCACTTGGACGCCGACCCTGCCGCAAGCCCCCAGCACGAACACTATCGTTGTCCGCGTCACCGATAACGGTTCGCCGAACCTGAGCGTGACGCAGAGCTTCCAGGTGATCGTCACCGACCTAAACTTCGCGCCCGTGCTGGGAGCAATCGGCAACAAGTCCGTCACCGAAGGCAGCCTGCTCACCTTCACCGCCACCGCCACCGACAGCAACCAGCCCTCGCAAACCATTGCCTTCACCCTCGACGCCGGCGCGCCCGCCGGCGCGGCCATCAACCCGACCAACGGCGTCTTCACCTGGACGCCGACGCTGGCGCAAGGCCCGTCCAACTACACCGTCACTGTCCGCGTCACCGACAGCGGTGCTCCGGCGCTCGATGATTTCGAGATCATCACCATCACCGTCCTCGATCCCGGCGTGCGGCTCTCGCTCCTGAAATTCACCAACTCCTGGAAATACATCGACACCGGCGTGGACCTCGGCACGACTTGGAAAAACACCGCCTTCGACGACACGGCCTGGCCCGCCGGCTTGGGCGTGCTCTTCAACGAAACCGCCATCATCCCCGAACCCAAGAACACGCCCCTCGCCCTCAACACCGGCGGTGGCGTCCATATCACCACCTTCTACTTCCGCACCCATTTCCACCTCCTGGCCGCGCCGACCGGCCTGACCCTGACCGCCACCAACCTGATCGATGACGGCGCGATCTTTTACATCAACGGCGTCGAGGCCGGGCGCTACAACATGCCCGCCGGCGGCGTGAACAGCGCCACTTTCGCGACCTCCTCGGTGGAGGCGACGAGCTACGTCGTCACCACCCTCTCCCCCGCCAGCATCGTGTCGGGCGACAACGTCCTCGCCGTCGAAATCCACCAGCAATCCGCGGCCAGCAGCGATGTGGTCTTTGGCATGTCCCTGACCGCGCTCGCCGTCGGCCAGGCGCCGGTCGTCATCACCGGCCAGCCCATCAACACCACCGTCACCGTCGGCGCGCCCGTCCAGTTCACCGTGGCCGCCACCGGCAGCTACCGGTTCTATCAGTGGCGCAAGAACGGCGCGCCCATCAACGGCGCGACCAACGCCACCTTCAACCTCGCCGCCGCACAACTCTCCGACGCGGACACCTACAGCGTCATCGTCAGCAACCTCGTCAACTCGGTCACCAGCGCCAGCGCCGTGCTGACCGTCAACTCCGCGAACACCGCGCCCTCGCTCGCCGTGATCACCAACCGCACCGTCACCGAAGGCACCACCGTCTCCTTCACCGCGAGCGCGACTGATGCCGATCTGCCGGCCCAGACCCTGACCTACAGTCTCGACGCCGGATTCCCCGCCGGGGCTGCCATCCATCCCGGCAGCGGCCTCTTCACTTGGACGCCGGCCGTCGGCCACGTTCCGGCCACCAACGCCGTCACCGTGCGCGTCACCGACAGCGGCGTGCCGCCCGCCGCCGCCACCCGGAGCTTCCAACTCGTCGTGGTGCGCACGCCGCGCATCCTCGACCTCACGCGCGCCCCCAATGGCAACGTGACCCTGCGCTGGGAATCCTTCCCCGGAAAAACCTACCTCGTGCAATACAAGGACGACCTCGCGTCCGGCAGTTGGACCAACCTCGGCGCCGCCACCCCCGCGGCCGGGATCATTTCCACCGTCATCGATCCCCTCGTCGCCGGCCAGCAGCGCTTCTATCAAGTCCTCCTGCTCGATTAGCCCGGTGGTGCCCGCCTCCCTCGTGGCGGCGGGCCATGCCGTTTAAGCCGGAACCATGCAGTTGAAAAGCTGGGGGAGAAACGCGGAGACGCGGAGAGCGCAGAGGATCGCAGAGGCTGAATGGTTTCTGAGCACCCACCGTTTGGTGAAGAAAAAGGCGGCGGAAATTCTCTGCGCCTCTCCGCGTTTCTTCCATCCGGTTTTGTCTGCACCAATTCGGATAAGGGAAACCCTACCCACCCCGGTATATTCCCCCAGATCAAGGAAGGTAATCGACCGGATTGCGCGGTTTCCGCGCGGGCGATATTCCCTAGGCATGTTAAAAATTGAAAACAGACGTCACCACGAAGGGAAGCTCGACATGAAGCGTCACAACGAACTTTGGAAGAATATCGTCACCACCACGGCTGGCATCCTGACGCTGCTGGCGCTGCTCCTGGCGAGCAAGGTCTTCGGCGGTGAATCGGAAAACACGCCGCCGGCGAGGTCCGCGCCGGCGGATTCCGGTCATTAAAAATTTCGGCCGGCCGTCTGTGTGTTCATGGTGGGAGGAGAGGCAGCTCTCCTCCCTTTTTTATCGCCGTCCGGCCTGTGTCCGCCGCGCGCCGGGGATTTTGTCTTGCACCGGTTCCGGCGGTGCGCCGATGCTTTCGCCGAACCACGATGGACACCGCCGCCTCTTCCTCGCCGCCCGCGCGCGTGCCGCCGCCGCTGCTCCTGCTGGCGCGCGTCAACACGGCGCAAATGTGGCGGCGCCTGCAGGCCGTCCGCGAGCAGTCCCGGCTGCTCACCGGGGTCATCGCGCTCTTCATGGCCGGCTATCTCGCGCTCTCCTTCTGGATTTTTTACAAGGGGCTGCTCTGGTGCTCCACCCACTTTCCCGGACTCGGCTCGCTGCTCCTGGAGCGGCTGCTCTTCCTGCTCTTCGCCTTTCTCTTCGTCCTGCTGCTCCTGAGCAATGTCGTCATCGGCTACTCCAACCTCTTCCGCAACCGCGAGACCCTCGCGCTGATGTCGCTGCCGGTTTCCGCGCAGGCCATCTTCCGCTGGAAGTTCATCGAGTCCACCGTGCTCGCCTCGTGGGCGTTCCTGTTTTTGATCGCGCCGTTCCTCGCGGCCTACGGGCTGACGCGCGGCCTGCCCTGGCATTTTTATCCGTTCACGCTGGTGCTGGTCGGGCTGTTCATCGTCCTGCCCGGCGTGGTCGGAACGTGGGTGGCGGTGGCGGTGGCGCGGCACATCGACCGCCGGATTTTTCAGGTGGCGGCGGTGCTGCTGGCGCTGGGCGCGCTCGGCCTGGCCGCCCGGGCGTTCCGGCCCGAGCCGCCCGCCGACGAGATGATCGAGACGCGCGTGCTGGAGGTGCTGGACAAAATTCTGACGCGCACGCGCCTCGCGCAGTATCCGCTCCTGCCCAGCTACTGGCTCTCCTCCGGCGTGCTGCAATGGGCCGAAGGCGCCAAGGGCGGCGCGGTGTTCTTCGCGCTGGTCTTGTTGAGCAACGCGCTCTTCTTCGGCGCGCTGGCCTTCACGCGCACGGGCCGTTTTTTCTACGACGCCTTCTCGGCGGTGCAGAGCCGCGGCAGCGTCTTCGCGGACTGGGGCTGGTTCCGCGCCCGCCGCCGCCGGACGGGCGGAACCGCCGGCGTGCCGGGCCTGATGGAGCGGCTGGCCGCGCGGCTGCCGTGGCTCGGGGTGGACACGCGCGCGATGATGGTCAAGGACGCGCGGATGTTCTGGCGCGACACCACGCAATGGGGCCAGTCCGTGATGCTCTTCGGGCTACTCGGCGTTTACATCATCAACCTCCGGCATTTCTCCCAGCAGATCACGCATCCGTTCTGGACCGACCTCATCTCCTACCTGAACCTCGGTGCGTGCGCGCTGAATCTGGCCACCATCACCACGCGCTTTGTGTATCCGCAATTCTCGCTGGAAGGGAAACGGCTCTGGATCGTCGGCCTGGCGCCGCTCGGCCTGGCGGGCGTTTTGAAAACCAAGCTCGCCCTCGCCCTCACCACCGCGCTGGCGCTCACCCTCAGCCTGATCTGGCTCTCGTGCCGGATGCTGGAACTGTCCGCCGCGCGCACGGTTTATTTCGCGGTGGCCATCGCGGTGATGGCCTGCACGCTGACTGCGCTGGCCGTCGGGTTGGGCGCGCTCTATCCGAACTTCAAGGAGGAGAATCCCGGCAAGATCGTGAGCGGCTTTGGCGGGACGTTCTGCCTGGTGCTGAGTTTTGTGTACATCCTCGGCTCGGTCGGGCTGCTGGCGTGGGGCTCGCCCTGGGGCAATTTCGGGGTGGCGTCCTACCTGCGCAGCCTCGGCTGCATGGCGGGTTTTGTGGCGCTCTCCTTTGCGCTCGGCTGGGTGCCGTTGCGGCTGGGTCTGCGCCGGGTGAAAACTTTTGAACTATGATCAAGCTCCGGGCATCGGACGAACGCGGGCGCTCGCCGATCGACTGGCTGGACGGCCGCCACACTTTTTCCTTCGGCGATTATTACGATCCGGACTGGCGGGGCTTCCGCAGCCTGCGCGTGATCAACGAGGATCGCGTGCGGGGCGGCTCCGGGTTTGGCACGCACCCGCATCGCAACATGGATATTCTCACCTGTGTCCTCTCCGGCGCGCTCGAGCACAAGGACAGCATGGGCCATGGTTCGGTCATCGAGGCTGGCGAATGGCAGCGTCTCACCGCCGGCACCGGCATCACCCGCAGTGAGTTCAACCACTCGCGGACGTGCCGGTGCGGCCATCAGCGAAGAAAGCCGGATCGAAATCATCGCCCCGGCCGCTTCGGAAGTGCTGCTGTTTGACCTCGCGTGAACCGGGACGGAAGCTGAGGCCGGACCTTCCCCGACGCCTTCAGTGCGACGACCAAAAAAGAAAAGAGCGACGACGCAACGTCGCCGCTCAGGACCCGCATTGAGCAATTTTACTTCGCAAACGCCGGGGCGGTCGCTTTCCCGCCGGACTCAATGTAGGCGAGCAGGTCCAGAATCTCCTCCTTGGTCAGGACGTTCACCAGCCCTTCCGGCATGGAGGAGAGCTTGGAGGGATCGCGTTTCGTCACGTCGGTTTTGCGCACGTCCTGTTTGGTGCCGGCGAGGGCGTTGACCAGCACGACGTATTTTTCCGCCGTGTCTTCGAGCACGCGGCCGACCAGGTCATCCCCATTCTTCAAGGTGAAGCTGTGCTGCTGGTACTGTTCGCTGACAACCTTGGACGGCTCGATGATCGATGAGAGAACATCCGCGCGGCTGAAGCGGCTGGAGACGGCGGTGAGGTCGGTGCCGACCGCCCCGCCTTCGTTGCCGAAGCGGTGGCAGGCCAGGCATTGCGCGTCGAGGAAGGCGGCCTTGCCCTTGGCGAAGTCGCGGCCTTTGCCGGCCTGGTCGAGGGAGCCTTCGAGGTCGGCCATTTTCCATTCCTTGACGAGCTTGCGGGGGGTCGGCTTGACGGGAGCTGTCACGGCCGGGCGGCCGGTGAGGACGGCCGCTAGTTCGCCGCGTTCGTTGTCGGAGAGGGAGGCGATAGCGGCTGATTTTAGTTTGGAGACGAAGCCGCCGTAGCTCGAGCCGTTGCCGAAGCCGCGGCCCACATCGGTGAACCATTTTTCCGTTTCCGCCGTGTGCTTGTTGTTTTTGACGAGCGCGACACTCGCGTCGGCGTCGGGCTTGTTGTTGAACCACGAGAAGTAGGCTTTGCGATCCGCAGTCGTCCAGCCGGTCTTGAGGCCCCGCAGCGCGAACAGGTAAACCAGTTGTTCTTCCTGGGTCGCGGCCTTGGCGATCAGGCCGAGGGTCTTCGGCACCACGTCGGGCGCTTCGAGCGCGACGAGGATCTGGCAGAGCTCGCGGTTCAAATTGACGCTCTTGTTCGGGTAAATCTCGCCCAGCTTGGTGACGGCCCGCGTCACGACTTCCGGGGAAGGTTTGCCGTGACGCGAAAGGCTGACCTCGACCACGCGCAGCTTGAGCAACTGCTGCTCTTCGCTGAGTGACTCCATCGGAAACCGTTTCAAGGCGAGCAGCGCGGCGTCCTGCGATTCCTTGCCGCCGACCCGGACGAGCGCGAGCAGCGCGGTGAGGCCGGCGTTGGGATCGGTCTCGGCCAGGGCCTTGTCCTTCCACTCGGCCACGGGCTGCGACTCGACGGCCAGGCGCGCGGCGTAGCGGAGGTAGCGGTCACTCAGGCCCAGGCAAGGCCAGGCGGTGGCGGTGGCCTTGGGGTCGACCTTGCCGTGGAAGGTTTCGAGCTGATGGCGGATTTTGCGGGCGGCGATGGCGCTTTGATCGACGGGGAGCTGCTCCTTCACCTCGGGGCCGGTGTAGCTGACGCGATACAGTCCCGCCTGCGTGCCGCGCCCACCGGTGAGGAAATACATCGCGCCGTCCTTGCCGAATTCGAGATCGGTAAGGTTGAGCGGCTTGCCGGAGAGGAAAGATTCCCAGCCGCCGGAATAGCTCGCGCCGTCCGGCTTGAGATGGACGGCGATGAGGCGGCCATAGGTCCAGTCCATCATGTAAAACGCGCGCTGATATTTGGCCGGGAACTTTGCGCCCGTGCCGAAGGCCACGCCGGTGGGGCAGCCGATGCCGATGATCGACGTGGCCGGGAGGCTGTCCTGATAATGCTCCGGCCACTTGCCGTTGCCCTCGCGATACCCGTGATCGGCGCCGCTCGTGACGTGAAAGGCGCGGATGGGCCGGTACCACGGCGTGCCCCAGTCCCATTCCATGTCGCTGTCGAAGCCGAAGAGTTCGCCGTCGGCATTGAAGGCGATGTCGTAGGTGTTGCGCTGGCCGGAGCCGAAGAGCTCGCAGTTCTTCCCGTCCTTGTCCATGCGGACGACGAAGCCGCCCGGCGGCTTGGTGCCCGCGCCGAAACCATTGCCGTCCTCGGCGCGCGGCAGGACCAGATCGTCCGCGTAATTCTTATGCTGCGAGGTGGGGAGGATGTCCGTCGGCACCTTCACGAAATTGCCGGCGACGACGTAAAGGTTCTTGTCCGGGCCAAGGACCACGCCGTGCGGGCCATGTTCGCCGCCGTCGCCCTTCCACGAACGGAGCAGTTCAAACTTGTCGTACTGGTCGTCGCCGTCGGTGTCGGTCAGGCGGTAAAGGCCGAGGCCGCCGGGGCCTTTGCCGTTCACATAAAGCGCGTCGAAGGCGCAGAGCAGGCCCATCGCGCCGCGGGGCGGAAGCTCGATCTTTTCCATCTTGGCGACCTGGCCCTGGGCATCGAGCGTGATGCGGAGCAGCGGTTCGCCGCCCTGCGGCGAAACGATCAGGCGGCCTTTGGGGTCCACCGTCATGGCGACCCAGGAACCTTCGCCGGGTTGTGCGCTGCGGATGAGTTCGACCTTGAAGCCGTCCAGAACCTTGAGGGACTCGGCGGGCGTGGCCGTGCGGTTGGCGGCGGAGGTGGTGAGGGTGAGGCCGGCCGCAAACAAGGCGAGGACGAGGCTGATATTTTTCATGGTTTTCGGACGGTTCGAGATTTGGCTTATTCACAAACGTATCGGCAACCGCGCGAACGGGGCAAGGTTTTGTTAGCAAAACTCTGATTAAGGACGCTTTACAATTTTCCGTTTCTGAGGGGGTGGGAATACGCCCGCAGTGGCGGCAAGTTACGCTGACACCGCTGCGGGGATGTTGGTTTTGGATGAAGTTCAGATCCCGTCAAATCTTTTCTAATAAATATTGGTGCGTGTCGTTGCCGCTCGATGACATCTCGTTGCCTGGCGTTGCCGGAATTTTGCGCCTCGGGTCCTTGCCGCCAGCTCTTCCGGGAAAACTTCATGCTATAGTTTGGGTGCGCACAGCAGTGCGGAAAACCATGACCTTGAATTTCAAGACACTGGACGGGCCAGCGCGGATGCGGAATGTGGAATTGCAGGTGCCTGCGCGAGTTTTCGTGGGCGAGACGAAACTGCACCGGATTGAAATGGAGAAGGGGTGCAGAAACGGTGCAGAAACAGTGCAGTTTTCGTGCGCGAGCTGCCTTGTTTATATTCGAACCACAGCGACCACTTGCGTCCGGATTGGGAAAAACTGAGGCGCTGAGTCCATGGGCATAACCTCCACTTAATGGGGAGGGTTGCCGAGAGTGGTTTTTGCTATTTTGCTTGCTGGAAAAAAAGGGGCGTATCTGTATCAGTAACCAACAACAGCTCTCATCGAAAACCATGAAAACATCTAATATCATCAAACCGATAGGAGATCATCTCAAACACCTCGCCCTCGGTTTGACCGCCGCCGCGGCGTTTTTCAGCACCGGCCCGACGCTCGCCGCTGCCGGCTTGATCACACCCGTCGCGGCCACGGCGCAAAGTTATTACGGTGGTGATGATCGCGCGCCCGTTCATGCCATTGATGGCAGTGACATGACCCCGAACAGTCCGGTCACCGCCAGTTCGACCACCGGCAACGGAACCGGCGGCCAGGTGTGGCTGAGTAATGGAAACCAGGACACCTG
>Ga0049084_10001045_pt1 | contig 11177 bp, 8 predicted proteins | sample GreLakmeON33MSRF_FD_66720 | JGI IMG/M metagenome (GOLD analysis project Ga0049084, IMG submission 66720) | Freshwater lentic microbial communities from great Laurentian Lakes, MI, USA - Great Lakes metaG ON33MSRF | ecosystem: Environmental > Aquatic > Freshwater > Lake | place: Great Lakes... | reverse complement strand
TGGCGAGAATTCGATAAAATTTGATAAGAATTTAATCAATCAGATTTATCATTTGAATAATGGGGAGTTGGTTTCTCGTTATCAACAAGCCGAACAAATCTTCGCTTATTTAAAAAGATCAAAAATAATAATCAAATTAAAAAAAATTGTTGCGATTAAATCTGATTTACTCCATTTTTCTAGTGTAAAAAAACCACTTAATTGCCAATTAAATAATGCAAAAATCAACAAAATTTTAAATTTAAATAGCCAATTACAAAAAAAATATATCGCGGTTTTCGCTCATTACGACAAACATAATATCGTTGATGATTATGTGCTTTATTATCTCGAAAATTTGAAATTAATCGCTGACAAAATTATTTTTGTTTCCGATAATAATCTGCCCGAAATCGAGCAAAATAAATTGCAAAATTTATGCCACAAAATCATCGCCAAAAATCATGGTGAATATGATTTTGGAAGCTACAAACGCGGACTTGAAGAGGTTTATAAATATTCATCAGAATATGATGCGATAATCATCGCCAATGATTCATGTTACGGTCCACTCAAACCATTGGTTAATGTTTTTCAACCAATGGAATATTCCGATTGCGATTTCTGGGGACTCACAGTTAATCAGGAACAATATTTACCTCATTTACAAAGTTATTTTCTGGTCTTTAATAAAAAAATTATTAATAGCGAAATTTTCAGAAATTTCTTTAGAAAAGTCAAACGCGAAGATAATAAGGATAATATTATAGAAAATTATGAAATTGTCCTCACCCCTAATTTCATAGATGTCGGCTTCAAAATGGACAGCTTTATTAAAAAGATTTTTGAAAGAAATCCGACGCTTTACGATAAATTATTTTTCTTTTTAATGAAGAATGATTTTCCATTTTTTAAAGTATCTTCAATAGCGGATCAGCCCAAAATTAAGAATGCACTATTTAAAAATTATCTAAAAAATAATGATACCCTTTTTGAGTTGGTTAAAAAACATTCAAAAAGAATCGAGAAGAAAAAATTTTTTAAATTGAATTTTTGGCTTTAATTATAGGCATTATTTCCAAAAATTTATTATATAAAACTTCCCAATTCATATTATAATCAGAACAATTGGATGACATCTTTATATCAGCCTTATCTATATAAAAAATCTTATTATTATAATCTTGAACAATACATTCCGAATCTTTGCGAGTCCATTCGAAGAATGAAACAGGACCATATGTGATAAGAGTTTTTTGAAGAAGCCAATTCGTTAAGACGCCACCAGAGCCAATTGGAGAAAATACTAAAGTTGCTTTTTCTAGAATTTTCAATTTTTCTAAAATTGATAAACCAATCGTTGTATAAATTTTAATTTCTTTTGAAAGATTTTTGCATATTTTTTGATAAGCAACCATATCTCTTTCAATATTTTGTTGCTCAAGTAAATTGGTTCTAAAACTTTTTGAAAAACCATCTATAATAAAAATAGCAGATGAATCTAATTTAAAAATAGCCTCAATCAATTTTGGAACATCATTTACTTCTTCAAGCCACCTTCTATCATTTTGCCTTAATTGCAAAACAATAATATTTTTACCTATTTTTATTAAACTTTTTTGTTCAGATATATGTTTTCGAAGTCGATTTAAAGTTTTTGAAAAAATTACTAATTCGGTAGGATGAACTAAAATAGAACGAGTAGAAAAATTAATGAATCGCTTCTTATCTGAATTGATAATTATTTTTTTGTTTTTAAAAAAAGAAGCTGAATTAAGATAATCATAAGAAAAGAAAAAAACAGCATCAATATAGCGAAAGAGATTTAATTCAAAAAATGAATCTAAGCCTGTATGTTCATTCCAAATATGATGCCCTAGATTTGAATAACGATTAAATAATAGTATTTTTTTTTGAAAAAAATTAGGTAATATTTTAATTGGTAATTTTACTTTTGCGAGATACTGAATAATTTCATTATCATTTATTAAGTAGCCTAAATAATTATTAGTTTGATGTTCTTTATAAATTTTTCCATTTTTAAAAACAACTCCATAATAAATATTATACAGAGTTACGTACACAAAAAAACATTCTTTGGTTTCGTAAGAAATACAATGAACCGCATTACTTAACTCAAATATATGAGTACCAATTATGTGGAGAGGTTTATTTTTTATAAATATTTTACCATCTTTAACTAACGAAACCCAGTGAGCTTTGTTTATTTTTTGAGATTTGAGTAGCTCTTGATTTTGATAGTTAGGGAAAACTGTTTTTTGTAACTGATATTGGTTTTCAATAATCTTGTCAAAGTTGCTCATTTAATGACTTAATTTTAAATTTGTAAAAAATTAGAAATAATTTAGCATATACTAATTTGTAATCTATACAAACATTCATTAACAAAAAAAAGAGATAATTAACCTTGATTAGCCTTTATAAACTTGTGAAATATTTCCAAAACATAACTCAATTCTTCCGCTCCAAGACCCGGATAAACTCCGATCCAAAAGGTATTATTGACAACGATATTACTATTTGTTAAATCGCCAATAATTTTATAATTTTGGTTTTTCATGTAAGGCTGTTTCAACAAATTTCCACCAAATAAAAGTCGTGTGCCGATTTTATTTTCATCTAAAAATTCTACCAATTTATTACGAGAAAAAGGTGCATTTGGCCTTATAGTAATTGGAAATCCAAACCATGACGGCTTGGCTTTGGGAGATACTTTCGGCAAAATAAAAAATTCTTCAAATTCTTTGAGACCATTAAATAAAATATCAAAATTTTCTTGGCGTTTTTGAATAAATTTTTCTAAATGTTTTAGTTGCGATAAACCGACCGAGGCTTGCATATCAGTGATTTTGAGATTATAGCCGACATGCGAATAAGTATATTTATGATCATAACCAAAAGGTAAATCGCCAAGTTGTTGGCAAAATCTTTTATTGCAAGTATTGTCTTTTCCCGGTTCGCAATAACAATCGCGCCCCCAATCTCTGATTGATTCTAAAGCTCTTTTTAAAACGCTACGATTGGTAAAAACTGCACCGCCCTCGCCCATCGTAATGTGATGCGCTGGATAAAAACTCAAAGTGCCAATATCGCCAAAAGTTCCGACTTTTTGTCCGTTATATTCTGCTCCCAAAGCGTCGCAAGTATCTTCGATTAAAAATAAATTATATTTTTTGGCAATTTCGCTAATTTTTTCTAAATCGAAAGGATTGCCTAAAGTGTGTGCAACCATGATGGCTTTAGTTTTTGGCGTAATCGCTTCTTCTAATTTTGCAATATCCATATTGTAAGACGGGATATCAACATCCAAAAATACCGGCACCAAATTATTAATTAAAATCGGATTAATTGTGGTTGGAAACCCTGTGGCACAAGTGATTACTTCATCACCCGCTTTTAAGGCTTTATCTTTTAGTAAGTGTGATGTAAGAGCGGTGAGAGCCAAAAGATTCGCCGAAGAGCCAGAGTTGCAGGTCAAGACATGTTGCGCTCCCAAAAATCTTGCCAGAGTTTTTTCAAATTCGCGATTAAATCTACCGGTCGTAAGCCAAAAATCGAGACCCGATTCGACTAAATTTTGCATATCGGAATAATCATAAACCTTGCCTGAAACCGGTACTGGGCTTTGTCCGGCAATAAATTTCGGTTTTTTATGTTCAATTTCGCAATATTGTTTAACTAGATCGAGAATTTGTTGCTTCATTTGATTATATATTTTTACTTAATAGTGTTTTTATTTAATTTAAAAAACCAATAATATGAATAATAATAATTTTTTTCATCATAATTTTTATAAGAATTTGAAGATGTTTTTATAAAATAAAATTTTGAATTTGATATAATTATTGCTTCCTCATCATGTTTTTTTAAAAATAATTTTTTATTTAATAGATTGGCTTCATCTAAAACAATTATCTTGCTAGCTTTTTTTATAAAACTTTTAATAATAAATCTTGGAATTAAAAAATAAAATACACTGAATTTTTTAATTTTCTTTATAAAAAAATTTTCATGAAAAAAATATTCTTGAAAAAATAACTTGGCATCTTTAAGAAAACATTTCAAATTATTTATATTTTTAATCTTATTGTATATATTTTTTTTCAAAAAAATATTTAAATCATTTATAAAATAAATAGCAATAAAATTTTTCAAAATCGAATGCTTTATGCAAAGAGAATGCTTATTAAATTCAATTTCATTAAACATTAAAATATCATCTTTATTAATCCCAGTTAATTTTGAAGCAAACTTTACTAATTTCAATAATCCTATATTAAATGAATATAGATCAAGATTTCCATCAGGATTAACACTTTTAATACTTGATAACTCGTCATTTATTTGGGATGCTTTATAAACCAAAAACGGATTACTTACAAAGGCAACTGGTTTTTGATAAAAAATTATGAACAAAAAAAATGAATGACTATATATTTTTGAAATAGAACTAATTTCTTCAAATAAACCGATGTTAATACTAGATTTCTTAAACAATAGGCATGATATTGTGGTCGTTGTACTAATAAGACCAAAGTCTTTAAATAAATTAAATCCTTTATCGTAAATTATTAAATCTTTATTTGACGATAAATATCTGGTGATTTTTTTATTCCAAAAAGTTACAATATCACAATTTAATAGGTAAAAATCTATATTTTTATTATCTTCGATTATTTTAACAATTCCATCAAAAGCATTTATTCTAAGGTAATCATCATCGCCAAAGCTCCAAATATAATCCGTATTAACGAACTTAGTTGCATGAAACAAAGACTCTTCGGCAGATTTCATCAATCTTGCGTGATTAAAATTTTTAATAAAATTAAATTTAGTTGACCATTTTTTTAAAATTTCATTTGTATTATCTGTAGAAAAATTATTTACCACTACTACATTTACCTTGTTTTGAACATTAGCATATTCTATAGCAAGAACAATTCTTCGCAAAGTGTTATCTAAATTTTTTGCTCGATTACGAGTTGGTATAAGAATTGTAAGAATCGGATTATTTTCAGACATTTTATGAATTATTATATTCTGCTAAAAATTTTAATGATAATTCCGCAATATTTTTTTTATCATAGAAGCTTTTATACCACTCGACGGTGTTTTTAATTGAATCTTCAATATGCCATTTAGGATACCAACCCAACTCTTTCTTGGCTTTATCGCAATCAAGATAAAGTAAATTAGCTTCGTGAAGCTTATTTTTATCTTCATTAATTTCAATTTTATTTTCACCACCCCAAATTTTACCAACCATTTGCGCAACATATTCGACATTTTTTTGATCGACTAAATCGGGTCCGAAATTCCAATTTAATAAAGTTTTTTGTTCTTTTAATTCGCACAAATGTTGAGCGACGAGAAGATAGCCGTAAAGCGGTTCGATGACATTTTGCCACGGACGAATTGCGTGGGGATTTCGAATAATTGGATTCTTTTTTGCCACTAAATTTTTGATTAAATCGGGAATCAAACGATCTTGTGACCAATCGCCCCCGCCAATCACATTGCCGGCTCGCACCGATGCAACTTTGCCAATTTGTGGATTTGGGATAAAATAAGAGTTAGCGTAAGATGAAACCACAAGTTCAGCACAACCCTTGGAATTGCTATATGGATCATGCCCGCCCATTTTGTCATTTTCTTTATAACCCGCGATTTTTTCAACATTTTCATAACATTTATCGCTAGTTACAATTATTGTTGCCGAGGCTTTGCCATAGTTCCTAACCGCTTCTAAAAGATTAACCGTTCCCATCACATTAGTTTGATAAGTTTCGATTGGATTATGATAAGAATATCTCACTAAAGGTTGAGCCGCAAGGTGAAAAATAATGTCGGGCGCAAAATCATTGATGGCTTTTTGAAGTTTTTCTAGATCGCGAATATCGGCAATTTGATGAGTAATTTTATTTTCTAGATTTAATGTGTTAAATAAATTTGGATCGGTGTTAGGTTGTAATGCATAACCATAAACCTTGGCTTGAAGACTAGAAAGCCAGAGCGTAAGCCAGCTTCCTTTAAAACCAGTATGACCGGTGATAAATACTTTTTTGTTCTGCCAAAATTGTTGGTTTATTTTCATTAAAAAATATTTTTATTTTTACCAAACTTTCCACGGAGCGATGTTTTCGTTCCATAAATTACACAAATGAGAATGATCTCTGACGGTATCCATTGGTTGCCAAAATCCGTTATGAAGATAAGCCATTAATTCGCCTTTTTTAGCAATGGTTTCTAACGGCTCTTTTTCAAAAATAGTATCGTCATTCTTAATAAAATCGATAATTTTTGGAGATAACACAAAAAAACCACCATTGATATAACCGCCTTCATTAGCTGGTTTTTCAACAAAACCCTCTACTGCATTATTTTTACCTAAATGAAGGGCACCAAATCGAGCCGATGGAATTGTGCCCGAAACTGTAGCGATTTTGCCATGATTAATATGAAAATCAATCAATTTTCCAATATCAACATCGGAAACCCCATCACCATAAGTTAAACAAAAAGGCTGATTTGGATCAAGATATTTAGCAATTCTTTTAATTCTTCCGCCCGTCATGGTTTCTTCTCCGGTATCGGCTATTGTTATATTCCATTCATCATGATTTTTATCATGAAAAGTAATGCCATCATTAATGCCGTTATGGGTGTTTATGGTAACATCAGAGGAGAATAATTGGTAATTAAAAAAATATTCTTTTATGACATGCTGTTTATGTCCAGCACAGATTATAAAATCTTTAATACCATAGTGATTATAAATTTTCATAATGTGCCACAAAATTGGCTTTCCGCCAATTTCTATCATAGGTTTTGGTTTGTTATGGCTCTCTTCAGCAATTCTTGTGCCTTTGCCTCCAGCGAGAATAACCGCCTTTATTCCATTAAGATTTTTTTTCATAATCAATATATTTAAAAACTTTTTTTGCTAATTCTGGATCTAAATCTGGAGTCATGAGATGAAGAGGATTCGATTCCATTCCACCATCTTTTTTTACTCGACTCGAAATTTTTGGAAAATAAGTTTGTTCCGGATCAATTCTTACAATGAATGCGACACATTTATCATTATTAAATAAATCTGTAAAATTTTTATCGTTAATAAAATTTCCATTACTTATTTCGATTGCTTCAACTCCATATGCATCAAACAACTTAAACCAATTGGGAAAACCTAAGCCAGTATTAGTATCGCAACCGACATATTTACCACCAAAATAATTTTTTTGAGTCATACGGATCGAAGCATAGCCACTATTTTCAAAGATAAAAATTTTGAGATTTAAATTGTTGGCAACCGCGGTGGCGATTTCTTGTAAATTTTGCGAAAATCCGCCATCACCTTCAATTAAAATTGTTCTTTTTTGTGGATTAGCAATTGAAGCCCCAATCGCTCCACTCAAGCCATATCCCATCGAGGCTAAAGCTTTGTTGGTGATCATAATTTGACCTTTTTTTTGCTTAAATATTTGCATAGTTACCGAAAAAGCACCACCACTACTGCAAGGGATTACTAAATCATTTTCATCACATATTTCGGATAATATTTCACCAAAAGAATATGGAGAAATATATCCAGCATTGCATATGTTATTATCCAATTCATTGATGGGCAATAATTTTTTTACTTGTTTACAAAAATCAACCCAGTCGTTCGGAACAAAAAAATCATGCTTTGCGAGTTCAATCAAAAATTCATTAGCACTCCCTGCAACACCAATATCAATGTTGGGGTGACCTTTGAATATTTCAGATTCCTCACTATAAATTTGTATAATTTTACCTTTTTCAACAAAACTTTGCCAATTAAAACCAGTTTGTTGAAGCCCTAATCTAGTTCCAACCGCAATCAATAAATCGGATTGTTGAATTAAAATATTAGAATATCTCTGACCCCAAATATTGGGTCTACCAAAATATAACTCGCAATCATCAGGAATTCTATCGGCACCGTTCCAAGTGAGCATAATTGGAATATTTTTTTTCAAAAAAGATTCCTTTATTTTCTCAAATAAACCTCTTTCAACTTCACCGCCAATTAAAAGAATCGGTCTCTTGGCTGATTTTATAGAATCAATAATTGATGGTAGATTTTTATCCAATTCATTTTTTTGAATTATTTTATTTGGAGCAATTTTTTTATTAAGATCACTTTCTTTTTCAATATTTTTTGCCTGAACATCGAGGGGAATTTCAATAAAAACCGGACCTTTTCTATGGTTTGAGCCAATATCGTTATAGCTTTTAAAAGATTCAAAATTAACTGGATAATCAAGCCTTATTGACAAATTTGTAATTGAACTCACCAAACTCACTCCATCAATTTCTTGAATGCCTCTTTGACGAATTTTACCATTCATTAAATCATCGGTTTTTACTTGTCCACCAATCACCAAAAGTTCCCTACTTTCAAGATAGGCGCCGGCAATTGCGGTTACCATATTGGTTAATCCTGGACCAGCTGTTACTAAAGCAAAAGCTTTTTTATCTTTTTGCGATTCATTAAAATATTCAACCGCAATTCCGGCAGCAACCTCGTTAACAACGGGAATTATTTTAAAAAATTTTTCACCACTTCCAACCAAATGCATAATATTTCCGCCGGCAACCGAAAAGCAATGGGTATATCCCATTTTTTGTAAATATTGACAAATCAAATCAGAGTATTTTGTCATGAAATATTTGATTTTAGTTTAATAAAGCTTTCGGAAAAATCTTTGAAAAAATCTTGATTCCGAGGGATTGTTTTTTTAACTAGATAACCTTTTTGGTTTGGCAATATACAAACATAATCTTTGATTTGATGTTTTTTATCAGAAATAAATTTTTTCATAATTTTTTCAACATCAAGTTTTTGTAATTGAGCTTTATAATTAGAGCCTTCGAAAACAATCTTTTCAATAATATTTTTTAATTTTATTACTCTAAGCGGACAAGAATCTTGTTCTAAATTTCTTGAAATGTAAATCCCCCAAATCATCCCGATTCCAACTGCAATTCCATGAGGTATAGCATAGTCGCAAGCACCTTCAATTGCATGACCAAATGTATGACCAAAGTTTAATAATTGTCTTTCATTTTTATCAAACTCATCAATTTCAATAAACCATTTTTTAACACTCAAGCTTATACAAAATATTTTAGATAAAATTTCGGTATTTTTATTTAATAAATATTCATCTACTAAATTCAAACACTCCTCTAAATGCTTATCATCACTTGATGCAAAACAAATTTTTAAAGCTTCACATAAACCAGAATTTATCATATCCGAACTTAAGGAGTTTAAAAAAACAGAATCTAATATAATTTCTTTTGGCGGATGAAAATTACCTACTAAATTTTTTATACCACCAACATTTATTGATGATTTTCCACCGATACAAGAATCGCACATTCCTAAAAAAGTAGTTGGGAAATATATCCAATCAACACCCCTCATATAAATAGAAGATACAAAGCATGCTATATCCTGAATAACTCCGCCACCAATTGCAATTACAATTCCGTCTCTATTGAACGAAAAACTTTTTAATTCTAAAATTATTGGCGAAATGTTATTGAGATCCTTACTTAATTCATTTGCTTCAACGATAATTATTTTATTATTAATATGTGAGTTTGGAATAAAATCTATAAGATTTTTATCGCAAATAATAACATGATCTTGAGAAATATTTTCAAGATAATTTTTGATTACAGAGTTTCCATTGTAAACTGAATAATTATCTTTTTGCGAATTAACATTAAATAATTTTTGCATTCTGAAACCCCATATCAACATTTATAAATTGTCCAGTAATGCTGGTATTGTTTTCGCTACACAAAAAATATGCTAAATTTGCTACATCATCAATATTTGGCAATGCATTAAAAAAAGTTGATTTTTGAATATTTTCGAGCTGTTTTTTATCAAGATTTTGCATTGTCATTTTTGTATTAAGGGCTCCAGGCAAAATTGCATTTATTAAATGATTATCTTTTGCTAAATCAACCGTTAATGAGTTTACAATTCCAATAATTGAAGATTTTGAAATGCAATATGACAATTTATTTTGTCGAGCAATATTTTGCCAAACCGAACTTATTACACATATTCGAGAACCTTTATTTAAAAGATTTGCTTTGATTATTTTTGAAATTGCTGTTGGTATAAATAGGCTGTTTACTTTGAATAATTCTAAGGATTTTTCTTGATCAAAATCAAAAACAGAGTCATTTAAATTTACACCTTGAGCAAAGCATAAGGCATCAAATTTATGATCAAAATTCAAATCCCTAAAGTCATCATTAAAGACATCAAATTTTTGTATTTTATATTTATCTTTAATTTCGATTTCACTAGATGATGAAATTCCATTAATCGCAAAGCCTTTTTCCAAAAATTTATCGCATATTTTTGAACCAATTTGACCAGTTGCCCCAAATATCAAAAGTCTTTTCATAAATAAAAAGCTCTTAAAACTTTTCAAATCTTTGGCTAAGCATCGAAATTCTAGATGAATCTTCATTTGCTATTGCAGTATAGTAATTTTGTTTATTTTGAAGCCATAATAATTCAAATTTTACTGCTAATTCAAGAGCTTTATTCAAGTTTGAGTCATTCATAGTGAAAGCCTTTGCATCGAAGATTATCTTTCTAGTTTCAAATCTGGAAAGATAAATTTTATTAGCTTCAATTACCGAATCAATTGTTTCATTAGAAATTGCACCACCAATCACAAAATCCAAGTTATTTTTTTTACAAAGTTCAGAGGCTTTATTAATGTATGGAACAATTTCTCCGTTGGAAATTTTTTCACGCCCAAAGCCCATTGAACCAACAAAGTCGACTCTTCCAAAGACTATGCCATCAGCGCCATCTTTAGTTTTAGCAACTTCAATAATCGAATCTAAATTATTGAAAGCTGTTATTGTTTCAAGATTAAATAAAAATCTCACATCTTTTCTTTCTTCGCTGGAATATACTTTATTTTTAGCGTCTATATATTTTTTTAAAGAATATGCGGTTTCGACCATCGGAGCTATGATATATTCAGCACCCAAAAGTTTTGTTTTGTATAAATCACTAACTGCTTCGCAACCGCCAATTTTTATACCTAAATTTAGTCCGGATTTTCTAGTTAATTCAACTAATCTGTGCATCTCGTCGGATCTAGTTC
>Ga0049084_10001044_pt1 | contig 11179 bp, 8 predicted proteins | sample GreLakmeON33MSRF_FD_66720 | JGI IMG/M metagenome (GOLD analysis project Ga0049084, IMG submission 66720) | Freshwater lentic microbial communities from great Laurentian Lakes, MI, USA - Great Lakes metaG ON33MSRF | ecosystem: Environmental > Aquatic > Freshwater > Lake | place: Great Lakes... | reverse complement strand
TTTTGCTGAGATTTTGGCCATGGGTGCCCAGGCCTGGATGACGGGCACAGAGAGCTCGATGTTTGCCGCTCTGGGCGATACCGCACAATATTGGCGCGTGCGGCAGAATACCTTGGTTCCAAGCTCTCGCCTGGGGGCCTTTTGACGCATATTTTATGGCGCAGAAAGTGCCCGCTGGTGGTATGATTCGCAGCTGAAAACGGCCCCTCTCAAACCCCCTCTGTCACCAGAGGAAAATTGAGGCGGCGGGTCGGTTTTTCCTCCTCCAGAAAGGGGGTGTGCGGGTGGAAATCGTGCGCGGTGTCGTGCGGCGTCCATGGATATGTGCCTCACGTCGTCAACAATAAGAGCCCAGCGCATGAGTACAACGGCCGTCACTCCCAAAGTTGTCAGCCCCTTGCAGGAAGAGCGCGCTTACGATGCGGAATCGATCAAGGTCCTCAAAGGTCTTGATGCGGTGCGCAAGCGCCCTGGCATGTATATCGGCGATACCGATGATGGCTCAGGCCTTCATCACATGGTTTACGAAGTCGTCGATAACGCCATCGACGAATCGCTGGCAGGTCATTGCGATAAAGTCGATGTGATTTTGCACGGCGATGGCGCGTGTACGGTGCGCGACAACGGGCGCGGCGTGCCGGTCGATATTCACAAAGAAGAGGGCGTGTCGGCGGCCGAAGTCATCATGACCCAGCTCCATGCCGGTGGAAAATTCGACCAAAACTCCTACAAGGTTTCGGGCGGTTTGCATGGCGTGGGCGTCTCGGTTGTCAATGCGCTGTCGAATCGACTTGAGCTGAGTGTGTGGCGCGGCGGCAAAGAATATTTTATGGCCTTTAAAGACGGCGTGGCCGAGGCCCCGCTGAAGGTCGCGGGTGATGCGCCCATTGTCAAAGAGGGTAAACGTGCAGGAAAACCGCTCACTGGTACGGAAGTCAAATTCTATCCGTCCCATGAGATTTTCACCAAGACCGTGTTTGATTTTGGTACGCTGGAGCATCGCCTGCGCGAACTCGCGTTCCTCAACTCGGGTGTTTATTTGTGCCTGACTGACGCGCGCCACACCGAAAACAAAACTATCGATATGCACTATGAGGGCGGCATCGAAGCCTTCGTCAAATATCTCGATCGTACTAAGCTAGCGCTGCACCAAACCGTGGTGGCCTCGGGCGAGCGCGACGGCATTACCGTTGAGCTGGCGATGGAGTGGAACGACAGCTATCACGAAAATACGCTGTGCTTTACCAACAACATCCCCCAGCGCGATGGCGGCACACACTTGGCGGGCTTTCGTGGCGCACTCACACGCACGCTCAACAAATATGCCAACGAAGCGCCGGGTGCCAAGAAAGACAAAATTGAGCTGACCGGCGATGACATGCGCGAAGGCTTGACGTGCGTGCTCTCGGTCAAAGTGCCCGACCCTAAATTCTCCTCGCAGACCAAGGATAAGTTAGTGTCCTCGGAAGTGCGCCCGGTGGTCGAAAGTATTGTGGCCGAAAAGCTGTCCGAGTGGTTCGAAGAACACCCCGGCGAAGCCCGCAAAGTCATGAGCAAGGTCGTGGAAGCGGCCCTTGCGCGTGAAGCGGCGCGCAAAGCGCGCGAACTTACACGGCGCAAAGGCGCGCTTGATCTGGCCTCGCTGCCTGGAAAACTAGCCGACTGCCAAAATCGCGATCCGGCCTTGTCTGAAATCTTCATCGTCGAGGGCGACTCAGCCGGTGGCTCGGCCAAGCAGGGCCGTGACCGTAAGTTCCAAGCCATTCTGCCATTGCGCGGTAAAATTTTGAACGTCGAGCGCGCGCGCTTTGATAAAATGCTGGGCTCGGCGGAAATCGGCACGCTCATCACGGCGCTGGGCACCGGCATCGGCCCGGAAGAGTTCAACATCGCCAAGCTGCGCTACCACAAAATCGTCATCATGACCGACGCCGACGTGGACGGCAGCCATATCAGAACTCTTTTATTGACGTTCTTCTATCGCCAACTGCCGCAGCTGATCGAGAATGGCTACCTCTATATCGCCCAGCCTCCGCTCTATAAGGCCAAGCGCGGTCAGTCTGAAGTTTACCTCAAAGACGACAAGGCGATGGAGGAATACCTCATCAATGCGGGCCTCACTGATGCCGTGCTTACGCTTTACGGTGGGGCGCAAGTGGCTGGCGAAGATTTAAAACGCCTGGTGATGCGCGCGCGCGACGTGAAGGTGAGCTTGCAAAACCTTGGCCGCACTCTGCCGCTGAAAATTGTCGAGCAATGCGCCATTGCGGGCGCGTTCAATCCTGATATGCTTCTGAAAGACGAGTTGGCCACGCAAGCTGCTGGCTATGTTGCCAAGCGTATGGATCATCTGGAAACCGAATACGAAAAAGGCTGGACGGGTGCGGCAGCACCTGGCGGCGGCATAATGTTTGCCCGCACGCTGCGCGGTGTGACTGAAAACCTTACCCTCGATTCGCGCACCTTGCATTCCAGCGAAGCGCGCCATCTCGATGGCTTAGCTCCTGAATTGCAAGTCACCTACACGCAGCGTGCGATCCTGAAATTCAAGGACCAGGAGATCAAAATCAACGGGCCAGTCTCGTTGGTCAGCGAAGTCATGACCTTGGGCAAAAAGGGCGTGTCGTTGCAACGCTACAAGGGCCTCGGCGAAATGAACCCTGGCCAGTTGTGGGAAACCACGCTTGATCCCAACGAGCGCACGCTGCTGCAGGTGAAAGTCAACCACGCCGACGAAGCCAACGAAATTTTCTCGACGCTGATGGGCGATGTGGTTGAGCACCGCCGTGATTTTATCCAAGACAACGCGCTGTCGGTGCAAAACTTAGACGTATAAATGAATCGCGCCACGTTCAGGGCATCTCTGATCTCGGGCGCAATTTATTTTGCAATCGTCGTTGCGGAGGTTTTGTCCTGGGAACGTTGCGTGTTCTCGTCGAGACTTTGCCTTAATTGGAGTTTAACTCCATCACTCAGTCTTTCAATCTATCAGCTATACCATACCGATGTCGTCAAATCCTACAGACACTGAATTCCTCGATAATGGTGCCGCCGCTCAGCCGTCATCAAGAAAGCCCAAGAAGGCCAAGAAGCCGCGTGCCAAAAAGGAGGCCAACGGTGGCAAGCCGCGCTCACGGCTGTGGGTGTGGGTGTCAAACATCCTGGCCCTGGGGGTTTGGGCGGCTGTGGCTGCTGGCGTGGTGCTGGTCTATCTCGCGCTGAATTTGCCGCCGATTGACGCCAACGCGCTGACGCGGCGCCCCAATATTGTCATCCAAGACTCCGCTGGCGCTGAGCTGGGCAGTTTTGGCGATAACTATGGCGACACAGTTGCGCTGACGGATTTACCCAAACATCTACCCGCCGCTGTGGTGGCGGTCGAGGACCGGCGTTTCTACGACCATTTTGGCATTGATCTGCGGGGGTTGGCGCGCGCGATGCTGACCAACATTCAAGCCAAGGGCGTGGTGCAGGGCGGCTCAACCATCACCCAGCAGGTCGCGAAGAACTTATTTCTCACGCCCGAACGCACCATTACCCGCAAGCTCCGCGAGATGATGCTAGCGCTGTGGCTCGAACGAAACTTCACCAAGGATGAAATCCTCACGATTTATCTCAATCGTGTGTACTTGGGTGCGGGCACCTATGGCGTGGAAGCGGCCTCGCAACGCTACTTTGGTCGCTCGGCCAAAGACGTCGGTATTTATCAATCTGCTGTGCTCGCGGGTTTGTTAAAGGCCCCCTCGCGCTACAACCCCACCAACAACACCGATCTTGCCAAACAACGCGCCGAGATCGTGCTCAAGACCATGGTTGAGACCGGCGCGTTGAGCGAGACCCAAGCCAAAGGTGCGCGACAGAACGCAACGCTCATTCTTAAAAATGCCGCGGCAACAAAAAACACACTGCGCGCACGGTTTTTTTCAGATTGGGTTTTATCACAAATTGAATCGTTTGTGGGTACGGTTGATCGCGATTTGGTGGTGCGCACCACATTGAGGGCTCCGATTCAAGCCGCAGCTGAGGCAGCCCTGGCGCGACAACTTGAAATATCAGGGCTGGCCCAGAACATCGGCGAGGGCGCGGTGCTGAGCTTGTCGCCCGATGGTGCCGTGCGCGCCATGGTCGGTGGTCGCGATTACGCCGACAGCCAGTTCAATCGGGTTACACAAGCTTTGCGCCAGCCGGGCTCGGCCTTCAAACCGTTTGTTTATCTGGCCGCGCTTGATGCAGGATATGCGCCTGATGATTTGGTGACCGATGGACCCATTAATATTGCCGGTTGGAAGCCGCAAAATTTCTCGGGTAAGTATCTAGGCCCGGTGAGTGTTCAAGATGCTTTGGCTGAGTCCATCAACACTGTCGCCGTCAGATTAGCTCAAGCAACCGGGCCAAAGGCTGTGGTCACGACTGCGCAGCGCTTGGGAATAACATCGGATATGAAACCCGAACTCTCGCTGGCGTTGGGTTCAGCAGAGGTCACGCTGCTGGAACTCACCGCAGCTTATGCACCCTTGGCCAACGGTGGGTTGGCTATTCTGCCCTATGCGATTACGGCGATCACAGATCGCGACGGAGTTGTGCTCTATCAGCGCCAGGGCGACGAACTGGGCCGTGTGATTGCGCCAGGGCGTGTTGCGACGATGAACCGCATGATGCGCGGCGTGATCGAGCATGGCACGGGCACGGCGGCTACCTTTGGGTTTCCAGCCGCAGGGAAAACCGGCACCAGCTCGGATTTTCGCGATGCTTGGTTTGTGGGCTACTCAGCGGAATTGGTCACAGGCGTGTGGGTCGGTAACGACGATGGCGGGTTCATGAAGGCCGTCACGGGCGGCGGTGTGCCAGCGCGTGTTTGGCACGACGTCATGGCGTCGGCCCATAAAGATCACCAACCCATTGATTTGCCAGGGCTCGAGGACGACGGGAATTTGTTTGCGAAGTTCTGGCAGGCGGTTGTTGGTGATTAGGTCGTTTTCTTTTCAGCACGCACGACCATGGCGTAAAACACCACCACGCTGCAGGCGGTTGTGAACACAATCACAGCGAACAACGGCACAGTCGTGTCGTTCAATAGCATGCCCACACCCGCGCCCACGGCGGCCCCGAGCGACATCTGAATAAAGCTTGCGACACTTGATGCTGTGCCCGCCATTTCGGGGAATGGGTTCAAAGCTCCGGCTGTTGAGTTTGGAAACACCAGCGCGCACGAGAAAAAAACAAACGCGACGGGTGCGATCACGGCGGGCAGGGCGGTGATGCCCATCAGCGCCAACATGAGCCCAACACACCCCGCCGCCAACCCAATCCAAACGCCAACTCTCATCATGCCCAAAAGGCCCACGTGCTTGGTCAGTTTGCCCCCCACCAGCGAGCCGGTCACAAACCCTCCCGCGACGAATAAAAAAAGAAATCCGAAGTTTTCAGGCGCAACACCCAGCACGCCAAGCACGACGAATGCCCCGCCAGAGATAAAGCTGAACAATCCGCCGTAAGAAAAGCCAGATGTCAGCGCGTAACCCAAGAACGCGGGGTGCTTGAAAAGGTGGACAACGCTTCGCATCAGCCGGGTGGGCTCTGTGGCCTGCGGATTGAGTTGCCGGTTGGTTTCACCGAGGTAGATCGACGCTGCCATGGTCAGTGCCGCGCCCAAGGCCGCCAGGGCAAAGAACTGCCCGCGCCACCCAAACGCGAGGTGGATCCAACCGCCAATCACCGGGGCGACGGCGGGGGCTAAGGCCATGGCGGCGGCCATGTAGGACATCATCCGGGCCGCATCCTCGCGCGCGAACAGATCGCGCACGACCGCGCGCGACAACACGGCCCCGGCGCAACCGCCTAAGGCCTCAATGAACCTCAAGGCAATCAGCTGCTCGATGCTTTCCACAAAAGCGCAGGCCAGGCTGGCCAGGGTGAACAACACCATCCCCGCCAACAGGGCCGGGCGGCGGCCAACACGGTCTGACAAGGGGCCATAAAATAATGTTCCCACCGCAAACCCGGCGATAAAAAAACTCAGCGTGAGTTGGGCTTGGGAAACAGTCGACCCGAACGCTTCACCAATCGTCGGCAGGGATGGCAAATACAAATCTGTCGACACCGGGCCGATGGCAGCAAGAGCCGTGAGTAATACTACTATTGTGGTGGTTGAGCGCGATTGGGCCATAGACATGGTGTACTCGGTTCTGAAGAGGCTAAAATTGATACTTTTTTGCTGTTTTTTGTCCGCAAGGCGGTCGCTTTTTGCAACTCAGCCGCTTTTCCCGCGCCCGGTCAAGCAACGAATTGGAAACACAGGCGAATTTCGATTCATCCACATCATGTGGAAAAGGCCTGGCCGCTCAGTGAAAGCGCTTCTTTAAGATCATGGCGTCATAACAACGGATCTTGAAATTAAGCGAATCATAACCCCGATCTTAACGAAAGTTAATTTTTGTTGCCCTCGAGTTCCCAGCCTGGATAATCCCCCAGACAGTGCTGAACAAGACAGACAGCACGTTTTTGTTTGGCGATAGCTCAAGTCTAAAAGACGAGCACGCCCCACGGATGAACCATCCGATCTGTTAACTTTTGGTCGGTTAAGGTTATCTTGATAGTCATAGTCCCCGGCTCATGGTCATTCCGGGGTGACGATTGCTAAGGGTCGCTGAAGGGCATTTTTAGCAAAAGTGTGAAGCGGTTTTTCGGATGAACATGCCTTTATAAAAAGAAGTTGCGCGTTTTCTAAACGGCTAAACGAAGCTCACTTAGCCTGAAAACGCGCGATGGCCCAGGGATGGGTTGAGGCGATATGTCGCCACTAGTTGATTTTTGTTTGGTTTGGACGAGGAGCGTTTGCATGATTTTCATGCACCTGATGCCGCGCCTGTTTTCGGCCGCGCACCACCGACGACCCGCAAGGCTCTCCACGCTGGCTGCTGTGGTGGCAGCTCTGGCTGCCGCCCTGTTGCCGGTTGGTGCTTTTGCCCGGGATATCCCGGATGATCTTCAAATTGATTTTTCAAGCATTGCCGTCTCGAAGGACGAACTCGTTTGCCTAGCGCTCAACGATTATTGGGAAGCGCGCAGCGAAGTGATTGCCGGACGCATTGCGGTTGCGCGCGTAGTTCTCAATCGTGCCATGGATCCGCGCTATCCATCCAATATTTGCGATGTCGTGAAGCAAACACTCAGCGGCCAAATGCATAAGTGCCAATTCTCGTGGTACTGCGATGGCAAAACCGACGTCCCCTACGACCCAAAGGTGTGGCGCGATTCAATCAAGATCGCAGCAGCCGTGTTGCAGAAAGATTCGTCTATGGTCGATCCGACCGACGGAGCCTTGTGGTATCATGCCGATTCAATTCGGCCCTCGTGGGCTATGGGCTATGAGTCCACCATCATCATCGGCACGCACGTTTTTTATCGCGAGCCGATTGAGATGGGCGAAGCGCCGCGTCGCAAGCCCTTTGTCGAACGCTTGAGTGCGTTTGCTGATTTCGTGACGACCCGCAAAACCGGCGGAACGCGCACCATCGCCTCGCGGTAAGCCTTTCTGTTGGTCGCATTTTCACCGACTTGATTTATAGGCCACGTGGAAAGCCACTTCTCGGCAAAACGCCCTTATAAATATCGATGCAAACTGCCGCCGTGAGCGCGCAGCCAAGCACGGGGCGCCTTCATATTGCCCACCAGTGATTCGACCACACGCCAGAATGCGGGCGAATGATTCATGTGCTTGAGGTGCGCCACCTCGTGGGCCACGACGTAAGCTGCCACCTCACGCGGCGCAAAGATCAGTCGCCACGACAACGACAACCGCCCATCGCGCGTGCAACTGCCCCAACGGCTTTTGGTATCACGCACTACGACGCGCGCGATCCGCACATTGAGCTGTGCGGCATAATCGCGCGCCCATGTTGTAAAAACCGTGCGTGACTCAACCCTCAACCAATCCTTTAGTCGGCGCGGTAAATGTTCCGGCGCGCCCGATACAAAAATTGTTGCACCTTCGCGCCAGACGCCGCGTTTGGCGATATCATGGCCACGGATCGCGTTCTCTTCGCCTAATATTGAAACGGCGGTTCCATGGGCAAGGGTTGCTCGCTCGGGCATGTTAACCAGTTGTTTTTGGATCCACGTACGTTTGTCGGCCAGAAAGCGAGCAATCAGGGCCTCGGGGCAATGTGTGGGGCGTACCAGTACAATGCATCCGCGCGCCACATCAACGCGCAAGCTCACCCGGCGTGCGCGCGGTTTAATTTCAAGCTGAAGACGTTCGTAAAGATCGCGCTCTGGCAATAATACGGCGTGACCTGCGGCAGCCATTAATAATCTTTCCAAGGGACAATGTGGTCGACCAGCGAACCAGCTTTGCGCTCGCCGACAATGCGCCCGCGCACAGATATTTTTGCCTCATGTACGCCCTCAGTGCTCCCGCTTTTCAACGGATGCCAGTCAAATAAGTCTTTTCCCTCATGCACCATGCGGTAAGCGCAGGTTGTGGGCAGCCAAGCTAACTCACCGACGCTCTCGGCGGTCAGCATCACGCAATCGGGCACTAGTGTTTTTCGGTTGGGGTAATTGCTGCATTGACAGGTGTGGGCATCAAGTAAGCGGCACGCAACGTTGGTGATTTTCAGCTTGATACCTTTGATCTGAACTTTGTGCAGGCAGCATTTGCCACACCCATCACACAAACTTTCCCATTCCTTGGGCGTCATCTGCGCCAAGGTTTTTGTTTGCCAGAAGGGGCGCTCTGGGGTTTCCGCCATATTAGCGGCGCGGATCAAGGTCAGTGCGCAAACGGGCGGCCATTTGTTCTGGTGTCGCGTTTGGCTTGAAGTGGGTCATGTAGGCCCCAGTTTGATCCATCAAGTAAACGGACCCAGAGTGATCCACCATATAATCTTCGGGTGATACGACTTTGGCTTTTTTAAAATACACCCGGTAAGCGCTGGTGGCCGCGCGCACTTGGTCAAGCGTGCCGGTAAGACCTAAAAACCGTGGATGAAAATTCGCGACATAATCGGCCATCACCGTAACCGTATCACGCTCGGGGTCAACCGTGATGAACAGCGGCAGCACGTCGTCGGCCACGGGCCCGGCCATACTCAAAGCTTGTGTCATGGTGGCCAGCGTCAGCGGGCAAATGTCCGGGCAATTGGTGAACCCGAAATAGACCAGAGTAAATTTACCCTTCAGCGACTCAGATGTGACCAGGTTGTTTTTCTGGTCGACCAGCGTAAACGAACCGCCAATGGCTGCCGTGCCTTCGACTACACGCTCCACGGGGCGCTCCGGGCGCAAGCCAGGGAAGTACATGGCCAGCAGCAGCAGCGTGCCACCCAGGATAATCGCTGGGATAATCAGTTTTTTTGAGTTGATCATTTTCATTTCAGCCGTCGTTATTTCAAGGCCTTGAGCCGTCGCTCTAAATCGCTAGCAAGCGGGCCTTGCGCTATGGCTTTTGCAGCTGTCCAATCTTTGCGTGCTGTCACCACGTCGCCTGCTTTGAAGGCGGCCAATCCGCGCACAAACAGCGCCTCGGGCTGGGTTGGTGAAAGCTTCAAAATCTCATTGTTCAGTTTTATCACGTTTGCTGGCAAAGCGCTTGGGCCGTTCAGGTCAATCTCGCCAAGTACAACGGCCGCGTAGTTAAGTTTCGGGTCAACCGCGTTGGGCTTTAGGGCGATGGCTTTTTGAAACGCCTTCTTCGCTCCGTCCGAATTACGCAACACGGTGTACGAGCGGCCCAACATCAGCCAGCCGTTATAGTCGTCGGGGTTGTTTTCCAACCGCCCGGCCAGGCTACCGACCATGGCTTGAATTTGTGCCAGGTTCTCGTTTGAGAACTGATTTTTGATGGCACCCACATCGGGCGAGTTGATGTCGTTGGGGTCGGCGGGCTGCGGCGCCATGGCCACAGGCGCACTTGCACTGTCATTGGCAGGCGCATCATCAAGCGGGTGGCGCGGCTCCACCGACATCGGCATTACGGCGGCACTTTGCGCCACCTGGAACATTTGTTTGCGTACCATCTCCTGCCACGGCGCATCGGGCGGCGCCCCGGCGGTCAACTCACGCCAAATCGCTATGGCGGTACGGGCATCACCGTCTTGGGCGGCGGCCAGACCTAAATAAAACCGTGCGCGCGGCTCGCTTCGATCACGCCTCAGGGCGGTGGTAAAAGCTTCGCGCGCATCAGGGTTCACGCGCTCTCCCGCCACTTTCACCGACATCTCGCCAAAGTTGGCATAGGCTTCGCCGCCTTCTGGGTTCAAGCTCAGCACATGCCGATACGCTTCCAGCGCGTCTTGAAACCGATCAACTTGTCGGTAACTGCGCGCCAGCAATGACCAGCCTTCGATGTTGCCGGGGTCAGTTTTCATCCGTGTGGCCAACTGTTCCACCAGCGCGGCCATATCTTTGTCGACGGGCGCGGCTGTTGGCGCAACTCGCATCATCGGCGCGCCTAAATTCATGTAGATCGCAAAAGCTGCCATGGGCACGGTGATGGCCATGGCTGCCGTTAGGCCTGCGCGCAATCCGGGGCCTTCGCGCCAGGCAGCAAACATCTCGCGCCGCCCTGCGGCCAACAAACGGCGCTGAATCTCAATCCGAATGGCCTCAGCTTCGGTCTCATTCATGGTGCCGCGTATGCGTTCGCGTTCGATTTCAGCCAGTTGATCTTTGAGCACAATAATATCACGACGTTCTTCGGTGGCTGAAGCGCGCTCGCGCACCAAAGGCCAGATCAATGCCACAACCACGACAATCGCCAAAGTGGCCAGCAATGCCCAGATCATGGCCGTGTCTCCGGGCGCGTGAGTGATTTTAGTTCTTTGGCTTCGGACTCGTTCAGTGCCGCAGGGCCAACAGACGCAGGCTTGCGCAATCGCTGTGCAGTCATGATTGCCCCGATGATCAGCACCAACAGCGGGCCAAACCACAACAGCAACGTCTCAGCGTTCATGCGCGGTTTCAGAAGAACAAAGTCGCCGTAACGCTGAACCATGAACGATAAGACCTGTTCATTGCTATCGCCGCCGGAAATGCGATCACGTACAAGAATGCGCATATCGCGGGCCAGCTCTGCGCTGGAATCATCGATGGTTTCGTTTTGGCAAACCACACAGCGCAAGGCCTTGCTGACCTCGCGCGCGCGCAACTCAAGTGCGGGATCAGCCAATCGTTCGTC
>Ga0049084_10001043_pt1 | contig 11182 bp, 18 predicted proteins | sample GreLakmeON33MSRF_FD_66720 | JGI IMG/M metagenome (GOLD analysis project Ga0049084, IMG submission 66720) | Freshwater lentic microbial communities from great Laurentian Lakes, MI, USA - Great Lakes metaG ON33MSRF | ecosystem: Environmental > Aquatic > Freshwater > Lake | place: Great Lakes... | reverse complement strand
GCCGAGACCAACAATGTTGTGGATGAGGATGACTTCAGTTTTTGCCATAAAATTATTTGAGGTGTTGAAAGTTGAGTGTCGGGAGCGGTGGTTGTGCGGTCCAGGGGCGCGCGGTCAAAATGGAACGTCGTCGGATTCTTCCGGCGGCGGGCCGTCGTGGTCGGCGGCAGGGGCGGACGGTGCGGCAGGGGCAGCAGGCCGGGCGGGACGCGGCGCGGCGGGGGCGGATGGTGCCGAGGGAACGCCGCCTTCGGCGCGGTTGCCGCTGTCGAGAAACTGAAAGTTTTCTAGGATGACGCCAAGCTTGCTTTTTTTCTGTCCGGTTTGCTTGTCGTCCCACTGGTCAAGCTTGAGCCGGCCTTCGACCAGAATCGGACGCCCTTTCTTCAAATACTGGCCGATAGTTTCGGCCTGACGCCCGAAAGCGTCCACATCAATGAAAGTCACTTCCTCGCGCTTTTCCCCGGTTTCGGTGGTCCAGTTGCGATTAATCGCAAGACCGAGTTTGGCAACGGCGGTTCCCTTGGGAGTGTAGCGCAATTCGGGATCACGCGTCAGGTTCCCGGCCAGGATGACTTTGTTGAAGTTGGCCATAACAGGGGGCGGTTATTTTACTTCGGCCTTGGGCGCGGGCGCGATGGTGAACATGACTCGGAAAATTTCCTCGTTCAGCGCGAAGCGGCTGCGGAGTTGCGCGATGGCCGGGGGGTTGCCCTCGAAAATCACGTTCACGTAGAAGCCGCCGGTGAATTTCTTGTCGGCCACGCGGGAGAAGGCGCGCTTGTCCATCTTCTGAACCGTCTCGACTTTGCCGCCGACCGCCACGATGTCGGCGGAAATCTTGTCGATCGTGTCTTTGATGCCTTCTTCTTTGGCCGCGTTGTTCAAGATGAACAAACCTTCGTATTTTTTCATGTGTTTCGTTTTCTGCTATCCGGGGCTGACCACCCCGTTAAATTGATTCATCGCTTTTTCGATTCCGTTCGCCAGCCAGCTTTCCGCCTGGTCGGCCGCCCGCTGCAAAACTTTTTCCAGCAGCGCCGCCTCATCCGATCCGAACTGTCCCAGCACGTGGCCCGTGATCTCACGCTGCCCGTCTCGCCGCCCGATGCCGATCCGCTGCCGCGCAAACTCCGCCAAGGCCAGATGCTGCTCGATGGACTCCAGCCCGTGATGCCCGCCGCTGCCGCCCTTGGGCCGCAGCCGAACCTCGCCGAGCGGCAAATCCGCGTCGTCCACCGACACCAGCAGCCGTCCCGCCGGAATGTGAAAGTATTCCGCGACCGCCGCCACCGCCTCGCCGCTCGCGTTCATAAATGTCTGCGGCTCGCACAAGAGCAGCTTCCGTCCATCGCGCTCGAACCGCGCCAGCCGGGCGTGGAATTTTTTGTCCAACGTCCACCGCGCGTGCCACCGCTCGGCCAGTTTCTCCACCAGGAGAAACCCGGCGTTGTGACGGGTCCGGGCGTAGTCGACGCCCGGGTTTCCCAAGCCCACCATGAGATGCAAATTCTCCATGCGGGACCGCCCTCACCGGGGCCAAAATTATTTTTTCTTATCGGTCTTCTTCTCGCCAGCCTTGTCGCCGGCTTTTTCAGCACCCTTGTCTGCGGGCTTGGCCGCACCTGCCGCCTTGTCGCCGGCTTTCGCCGCCGGAGCCGCCGTGCCGTCTTCCTTCTTCTCTTTGATCATTTCGACTTCGCCGGAAGCAGCCGCAGCGGCATCCGCAGCCGCAGTTTCCTGGGCTTCGGTCAGAGGCGCCGCGACAGCCAGCACCGAGATGTGTTTGTCGCCGATAACTTCGACGTTGTCCCCGAGTTTGATGTCGCCGATGTGGATGGCCTGGCCGATTTCTAAGTGGGAAACATCGACCGTGATGACTTCGGGCAAATCCTTGGGCAGGGCGCGCACCTTGACCTTGAAGAGAACGTGCTCGAGCACGCCGCCGTTTTTGACACCCGCAGCCTCGCCGGAGGCCTCGACAGAAACCATGATCGTGACCTTTTCGTTCTCGGCGACCTCATGCAGATCGACGTGCAGCATTTTGCCACTGAGGGCGTGGTGCTGGACTTCCTGCAGGAGCGCGAGGCGCTGGGGCCGGGCGTCGTTGGCGATGGCCAGATCGACCAGCAAGTTTTCCGAGGCCGAATGATGGATGAGATTTTCCAGATCGGTGCGGATGATCTCCAGATTTTGGGGCTGGGTCCGGCCGCCATAGACGACGGCGGGGATGCGGCCGGAGGCGGGAAGTTTCTTCACCCCGCCGCGGCGGGCCAAGGTTCGTGGATAAGCGTTCAAAGGTACTGATTTCATTTTATAAATTCTTTCATGTGCGCCGCACTAACTGGTGCGTGAGCCTTTAAGTTCAAAAAGTGAAGTCACCGACGAATTGCTGTTAATTCGTTTGATGGCTTCACCCAACAATCCCGCGACCGACAACGTGGTGATCTTCACCCCGTCAATCGCAGGGCGCAGGACGGTATCAGTCGTGATTAGTTCGTCAATGTTTGATTTTCGCAATCTCTGGATGCCCATTTCGTTCAAAATCGCGTGGGATACACACGCGTAAATTTTCTTCGCCCCCTTCTTGCGGAGCAGCGTCGCCGCTGCCGTGAGCGTCCCCGCCGTCTCGGTCAGGTCGTCCACCAACAGCACGTTCTTGCCGCGGATTTCCCCGATGACCGCCATGGACTCGACCTCGGTGGCGTTCTTGCGGCGCTTGGCCACGATGGCTAGGCCCACTTCCAACGTGGTCGAGTAGGCGTGCGCCATTTTCAGGCCGCCCACGTCGGGACTCACCACCACCAGGTCGGTCAGCGCCTTCTTTTTTAAATACTCGTAGATGACCGGTGCGGCGTAAAGATGATCCACCGGGATGTCAAAGAACCCCTGAATCTGCTGCGCGTGCAGATCCATCGTCAACACCCGGTTCGCGCCCGCGGCCACGAGCAGATTCGCGACGAGCTTGGCGGTGATCGGAACGCGCGGCTGATCTTTGCGGTCCTGCCGCGCGTATCCATAAAACGGCAGCACCGCCGTGATGCGCGAGGCGCTGGCGCGGCGCAGCGCGTCCATCATGATGAACATTTCCATCAGATGATGGTTGGTGGGCGGGCTGGTGGACTGGACGAGAAAGACATCCTCGCCGCGCACGTTCTCGTTGATCTTGACGAAGGTTTCGCCATCGGGAAACGCATCGACGGTGCAGTCGCCGAGTTCCAGGCCGATGGAGGCGCAGATTGATTTGGCCAAAGGCTGGTTGGAGGAGCCGCAGAAAATTTTCACAATGTTTTCGGATTCGACAAAATAAAAATCCACCTGGCAGGTGGAGAACGCGGGCGACTCTAAACGGGGGCCGACTTCACGCAAGAGGAAATTGCGCGGAGGCGAACCGCCCGGCGGGGCGGGCGGGCGCATCTTGACACGGTTCTGGGTCGAAGCCTGGGGGCGTCGGCATCCTGGCCGGCGCGAACGCGTGCTGGAGCCAGCAACCCGCTGGCTGGAAGCCAGCGCTCCCCGGCGTGCCCGAACTTCGCAGCCTCCAGTTTCAAGGACAGTGTCCAGATGGAACCTGTCACGATGCGCCCGCCGAAATAGCATTGTCTTCCGGGCGTCAACCGGCTAAACAGCCCGCTCCTTGAAGCCAAATTTGAACACCAAACCGATGGCGATTCTGGCCCTGACCATCTTCGCCTTCGACCAGTTGACCAAGCTGGTCGCGCTGCATTTTCTCGACCAGTCCGAGGAGAAGATCGTCCTCTCCGGCTTTTTCAAATTCGTCCACTGGACCAACACCGGCGCGGCTTGGAGCCTGTTTCGTGACAACAACGGCCTGCTCGCCATCGTCTCGGCCGTCGCGCTCGTCGCGCTCGCGCTCTGCCGCCGCCGCTTCGAGCCGCAGAAGACACTCGGCTGGATTTCCCTCGGCCTGATCTTCGGCGGCATCGCCGGCAATCTGCTCGACCGCGTGTACCGCGACCACGTCGTGGACTTCATTTATTTTTACGTGGACCGGCGCGAGGGCGGCGAACTGGGCTTTCCGGCGTTCAACGTGGCCGATAGCGCCATCTGCATCGGCGTCGGCCTGCTGTTCCTCCTCACCTTCCGCAGCGAAAGCGCCGCGCCCGCCGCGGAAGAAACCAAAAGTTAAAGACCGTCCTCGTCCCGCGCGGACGAACTTCCCATGCCTGAGCGAACTGAAACTTTCACCGTCGAGCAGTCGCAGCCGCTGCTGCGGCTCGACACGTTTCTGCGCGCCAAATTTCCCACCATCTCCCGCGAAACCTTCAAGCGCCTCGTCGCGGAAGGCCAGGTTCGCGTCAACGGCCGGGGGGTGAAGCCGACCCATCATCCGCAGGAAGGCGAAGTCATCGTCATCACCTGGCCTGAAGTCCGGCCCGCCGTGGCGCAGGCGGAAGACATCCCGCTCGACATTTTGTTTGAGGACGCCGACCTGCTCGTGCTGAACAAACCGCCCGGCCTCGTCGTGCATCCCGCCGCCGGCAACGAGGAGCACACGCTCGTCAACGCCCTGCTCCACCATTGCGCCGGACAGCTCAGCGGCATCGGCGGCGTGGCGCGGCCCGGCATCGTCCACCGGCTCGACAAGGACACCAGCGGCTGCCTGGTCGTGGCGAAGAATGACGAGACGCACCTCTCACTCTCTGAACAGTTCGCCGGACGATCCGTGAAAAAAATTTACCACGCGATCCTCTGCGGCGAACTGCCGCCGGCGAGCGGCGACATTCACGCCGCCATTGCGCGGCATCCGAACCACCGCAAGCGCATGACCGTGACCGACGGCAGCGGACGCGAGGCGTGGACGAGCTTCCGCATCCTCGAGCGCCTGCTGCACGCCACGCTGGTCGAGGCGCAGTTGCACACCGGGCGCACGCATCAGATTCGCGTCCACTTCCAGCATCTCGGCTTCCCGGTGGCTGGCGACGCCACCTACGGCAGCCGGCAGAACGTGCGCCTGAAGGAGCTGACCAACTACGCCGCGCCGCGCCAGATGCTCCACGCGCACACGCTGGCATTCACGCACCCGCGCGGCAACGAACGGAAAAATTTCACCGCGCCCTGGCCGGAGGATTTCGCCGGAGCAGTCCGGCGTTGGAAGAAAAGTTAGTCGGTAATTCGCCTCGTGGCAGCGCGATGAGGCATCTCGCACGTGTGAAAAAAGCGGATGCAGATTTGTCCATTTGCCAACGCCGCCCGGTTTCGGCTAAAGAGGAACCCGACGACGGCCATGTCTGACGAAAAGAAACGCAATTACCAGTACGGCTTTCCCAGCCAGATGAAATCCAACATCCGGCACAACCGCCGCGTGCTCCTCTGGTCGGTCCTCTTCGGCCTCTTGGTGGCGGCGCTGTTCGCGCTGCTCATCTGCTACGTGAACCGCCCCCATCGCGGCTCGTTCTGAACAGGGCGCTGCGACATGCTCCGCCTCCATCTACACCAGTCGCACGATGCGCCGGAGCTGGCTCCCAATCACACCATGAAACTCCAGTTCGATCAGCAGCGGGAGGGAATCTTTGTGGCCGCCGGCTGGAGGTGGTTTCCGTAATGCTTCCGCAGAAGTAGCTGGCCGACTTTTCCAGCCTGATCGAAGCGCGCGCGGAGACGATCGGCGTGCTGGTCGTGGAGAAGGAGGAACTGGAAACACTCAGGGCGGAGCCGCACCAACGAAACGCGCCGCTCCACCAGTTCGTGCCGGGCCGGAGGCCGGCGCTCCGCAGACAGCGTTATTTGCCTGCATTGAACTCCCCGATCAGTTCGCTGAATTTTTCCAGGTCGCCGTACTTCTGCTCCCACGTCGTGTACATCACGCCCTGCACGCCGGGACGGGGCTTGGCCGCCGTGAGCCAGTCGCGGACCTTCTCCGGCCGGTCGTCGTAATAACCGGCGATGACCTGACGATGCCCCCGGTCGGCGAAAAATTTCAGGCTCGCGGCGCGCTTCTCCAAATACCACGGCACGATGATGACGTCCTTGTCCAGCCCCTCCCAGGAACCGGTGAAATCTCCGCGCGCGAGATAGTAATTCCCGCGGGCGTTGTGGTTCGGATCAAACATGTCGCTCCACACGTAGATTTTTCCGCCCGGATTCGTCTCGCGCAAAATCTTCACGCACGAGCGCACGTTGTCCGCGAGCATCGCGCCGGCGTCGAGGTGCCGGCGCTGGCAGGCGTCGCACCAGTTGTACACGGGGATTTCGTCATGGGACATCATGTAGCCCTTCGCGCCCCACGCCGCGTGCATCCGCTTCGCCTGGTCGCGCAGCATTTCCAGCGTGCGCGGCTCGGACGGGCAGATGTTCGCCTGGTCGTCATGAACCGTGGCGGCGTGGTAATACGAGACGCGCAGCCGCGTGCCGTCCGGCAGGGCGGTCTTGAGCACCGGCGGCTCGTGATAAATGTCGTAGGAACCTTTCCACGGCTTCCCGCCCATGCGCGGGTCGGTGAGCTTTTCAAAATCTTTCCCTTCCACCAACGCCGCGCCGTTCTCGCGTTTCACCAGCAGTGGCGCGCCGTCGCGGCGGATCAGATTCACCAGGCCGATCTCCTCGATCTTCGCGTCATCGAACCACAACGAACCCGTCCGCCCGCCCCAGACGCCAAAATAAACCGTCACGTCCGTGTTCGTCAGCGAATTGAAAACCGCGTGATGCGTCTGCCAGTCCTGCGTGGGCTCCACCCCGAGATGATTGAAATTCAGCGCGTCCTTCGCCAGCACCTTCACCTCCGGCGTGCCCTTGAAATCCTGCGCCTTCACGCGCACCGAGATGTGATACTGATGAAACGGCTGCAGCTTCATCTTTTGCGTGAGGCGCGCGTTCCCATTCGGATCCTTGATGAGCGCCGCGCCGTTGTCGGGCCGGACGTTGTCATCCTTCCACGACCATTTTTTTTAATCGCTGAAATCGCCGCCGGGAAAAGACACTGGCACCTCCGGCTGCACGCGTGCCACGCCTTTCTTCACCACGAACAACACCTCCCGCGCCGGCAGGCCCTCGATCAAGTTCGGATCGTGCCAGAGCAGATCGTTCGAGTAGCCGATGGCGAACAGCGCGGGGACAATCTCCAGGCGCAGTTCGGCGGCAAAATTTTTCACGCGCTCGATGTTTTAAAATAGCGCGGATCTATGTCGCCGAGCTTGGCGAATTTTGAATCGCTCAACAGGACGTGCGTGTAACCGGCCTTGGCCGCGCGGCGATAAAGCTCCTCCAGTTTGTCCACATTTTTGTCCACCAGCAGATTGGTGGGAGTGTAAAGCCAGCGTTCGGAGGCAGCGGAGGAACCCTGCGGCCAGGCGGCGAGCAGAAACAACGCGAGTGCGCGGGGGGGGATTTATGCATGGCCGAGACTGGCGGAAGCGGAGTGCAAAGCCAAGTCCAGCTCTACGGCGATCTGGCGTTGATCTCATGGTTGCCAAGACCGCCGCAAACAACTAGCCTTTCAAGCATGAGCACAGTTGCCGAAGTTGAAAAAGCCCTGCGCAAGATGCCCGTCCCCGACGCCCGCGCCGTGGCGACCTGGCTGGAGGATTATCTCGCCGACAAATGGGATCGTCAGATTGACGAGGACATCGCCGCTGGGCGCCTCGACAAGCTGGCGGATCGGGCGCTGGCGGACTATCGCGCCGGAAAAGTGAAGCCGCTGGATGAAATCCTCGACCAACCGTGAGTTCTGGCAGGCTTACGGCAAACTTCCACCCGCCGCCCGCACCGCCGCCCGTAAAGCCCATCGTCTCTGGCGGGAGAATCCGCGCCACGGTTCGTTGCGCTTCCAAAAGCGCGGACGCTTCTGGCGAGTTTGTTTTGGTGACGGCCATCGTGCCCTGGCCGTCGCGGTGCCGGACGGTTACCTCTGGTTCTGGATTGGCGCGCATGACGAATACGAGCGACTACTCAAAGACGGCTGACCACTTTCATCAGGACTGAGCGTGAGAGGCGGAAGAAAACTTTGACCGATCTCCACGCCCTCAACTCTGGCTCAACCGTTTCTTCGGCGCGTCGAACAGCAGTTCGTGCGACTCGCGCAAGATCTCACCGATGCGGCTGGCGAACGGGCTGCGGGCCAGGGCGCGCGCCAGGTCAAGCCGCCCGGCCCGCGCGGCATTCTCGCCCGGGAACCAGTGGTCCGCCTGGCCGAGCAGATTGTAGCGCATCCGGCCCCAGTCCACGAGATCGAGCGATTTCGCGTAGGTCCAGAGCCGGAGGATTTCCGTGAGATTGATTTCACCCGGCACCTCGACGTAGTTCGGCAAACCCTCGCACCACCGCGCGCACCAGTCCGCGCCGAGCGTGCGCACCATTTCCGCGCGCAGCTTCTTTTCCATGGGCGCGATTACTTCGGCGGCGCGGTCGTAAAATTCCAGCGCGCGAAGGTGCTCGTCGAAATCGCCGGGCCGCGCCGCGCCGCAACTAAGTGTGTGAACCTCCGGCCGCGCCAGGCAGTAAAGATCGTTGAACTGCATCGGCGAGAGCGGCGCGCAAAGCTGCACGAGCTTGGGCGGCGGCGCGTATAGTTTTCCGCCCTTGTCGTTCGGGCTGATGATGAAGACTCCGAGGTCGTGCGCGCGCGCGGCCTGCACCGCCGGCCAGTTCAGGTCGTTGACGAAATACCAATGGAGATTCACGTAGTCGAAACCGCCGCTGTTCACCGCGTCGAGAATAATGTCGGTGGTGGCGTGCGTGGAAAAGCCGATGTGCCGGGCGCGGCCCTCCTTTTGCAGTTGTCGCGCCGCCGCGAGACAGCCGTTTTTGCGGATCGACCAGTCGAGATGCTCACGGTTGTTGATCCCATGCAGCGAAAGGAGATCAACGTGGTCGAGTCGGAGATAGCTCATGGACTGCTCGAAGGTCTCCAGAAAATCCTCCACCCGGGCCATCGGCGCGACCTTGGTCTGCACGATTATTTTTTCGCGCGGCAGTTTCGGGAGCAGTTCGCCGAGCTGCATTTCGGAGGTGCCGTAGCCGCGCGCGGTCTCGAGATGATTGATGCCGAGTTCGAGTGCGCGGTAGATGACAGCCTCCAAGTTGGCTTGGTTGTCGGGCGGAATTTCGTGCGGCGGCACATCCTGCCACTTGTGCTGGTAACGCATCCCGCCGCAGGAGAAGACGGGCATCGCCAATTCAGTGCGCCCAAAGCGCCGGTATTTCATGCGGGGAGAGTAGCGGGGAGGAGGCGAAGGGGGAAGTGGTCAGTGCTTAGTCGTCAGTGCTCAGTGAAGCGGTGGTCGCACTTGCCCGCACACCATCCGCGCACCCGCCGGGCCGGAAGCCGGCGCTCCAGGGGAAGATGGCGGATAAAGTCCCGTTTGGATTGTGCCGTTGATCAGGAGGAAATGTCTCGCGCGAGCCTGGTCGTTTTTCCGGCAGCAGCCGGATGGCGGGCGGCGGAGGCGGTTCTGGAAATTGATTTTATGAAGTTGCACACGGGCCTGCTTGACTTGGTCATCACCGGTTTTGCTTTATCTGCGTCGGCCGGGGAGGTGGCCGCCACCAAGGTCGGATACGAGACGGATTACGCCGTCATCACGAATCTCACCTAGGACCTCCATGGCACGCTGCCGAAGGACCGGCGCGCGCACGTGGATGCCCCCACGGTGCTGGCCGCCGACACCACGCCGTTCCTGAAGCCGTGCGAAATGGCCGACGGGACGAACACGCTGCGCGCGGTCAGCATCTCCGCCGAGTTTGTGGATTTCGCCAACCACCTGTCGCACGCGAAAGCAATTGAGCAGTGGGACCGGGGCTTCTTGAAAAAACATCTCGCCGCGCTCGCGCAGGAAACCGGCGCGACCGCCTTGAAAGATTTGCCGCTGCCCGCCGGCCAGCGCACCTGGTCGGACGACACCATGAACGCGCAGTTGAGCCAGTTCAACCAGATGGTCGGCACGCTCGTCGCGATTGAGATGGCCCATCACTAGCTCGGCCACTATCAGAAATACGCCGCGCAACTCACCGGCCTTAACGGCACGCCGGTCCCGATCAACTCGCTGCTCACCCTGCAGGAATGGCACAACGCCGTGATGGCCGGCGCCGGCAACGGCCTCGAATGTGGACTGCGCGTGGACGGCCTGAAGTTCCTCTATGACTGCATCGACCGCATGGAGACGCGGCCCGCCTGGACAACCTTCTTCCTGCCGGCGGGTGCCAAGGTGAGCCGGGTCAAGCGCGACCTTGACCGTCTGGAAAAAGAATTCTTCGACTTCTCCTCCGGCGAAACCACCATCCTGGCCAAAAAATAACTCCGGCCGGCCGGCCGGATAAAACGAAAAGGCGTCCTCGAACGAGGACGCCTTCGTCATTTGCGGGGCAAAATTACTTGACCGCGCCGGCGCGGATGGCCAGGCGGGACTTCTTGCGACTGGCGGTGCCCTTGTGGACAACCCCGGTCTTGGCGGCCTTGTCGAACGCGGAACTGACCGCGCGCAGGGCTTTGGTGGCTTCATCCTTCTGGCCGGTCTTCACCGCCTCGGCGAATTTCTTCTCCAGCGATTTGAGGCGGCTCTTGATGGCGCGGTTGTTGGCATGTTTGCGGATGCTGCTGCGCATCCGGCGTTCAGCTGACTTGGTGTTCGGCATAATTTATTTTCTGTTTCTGTAAAATTAAGGGGGCGACCTTAGCGAAACGCCCGGTCTTGTCAACGGCTCGTTAGCAGCGGTTCGACCAACTCCCAGACGCGCGCACTGACCGTGGCCGCGTCGGCGGTGGCATCGATCACCCGCACCCGCTCCGGTTCGGCGGCGGCGATGGCGGCGAACCCCTGCTCCACTCGCGCAAAAAAATCCCGGTCCGCCTCCTCCATCCGGTCGCGCACCACCGTCGCGCCCTGCCGCGCCCGCCGCCGCGCCTCGCTCACCGCCAGCGGCACGTGCAGCAGCAGCGTCCGGTCCGGCCGCGTGCCGCCCACCGCAAAATCAATCACCGCCCGCACCCGCGCCAGCTCGAGCTGCCGTCCGTGGCCCTGATAGGCGGTGGTGGAATCATAAAAGCGGTCGCACAACACCACTTCGCCGGCGGCGAGCGCGGGACGGATCACCTCGCGCACCAGTTGCGCGCGGCTCGCGTTCATCAGCAGCAGCTCGGCCTCGGCCGTCATCGCGTAGTTGACCTCGCTGTGCTTGAGGGTGTGGCGGATTTCCTCGCCGATGGGCGTGCCGCCCGGTTCGCGCA
>Ga0049084_10001040_pt1 | contig 11201 bp, 11 predicted proteins | sample GreLakmeON33MSRF_FD_66720 | JGI IMG/M metagenome (GOLD analysis project Ga0049084, IMG submission 66720) | Freshwater lentic microbial communities from great Laurentian Lakes, MI, USA - Great Lakes metaG ON33MSRF | ecosystem: Environmental > Aquatic > Freshwater > Lake | place: Great Lakes... | reverse complement strand
CTTTTTTCCAACTCTTCGATAGAAGGTGGCTCAATAAAAATCACTTGAGCTTCACTGCCATAGATTTTTTTCATGGCATCAGCACCCTGTACATCTAGGTCAAACAACATTTCCTGACCATCGAGAAGGCCTTGATCAACAAAAATTTTCGAGGTCCCATAATAATTTGAATGAACTTTCGCCCATTCTATAAATTGATTATCCTGGATTTGTTTTTCGAATTCTTCTTTAGAGATAAAATGATAATCTTTACCATTTGTCTCACCGGCCCGCATAGGACGAGTCGTGCATGAGACGGACCACTGCAATTCAGAGTGGTCATCCTTCAAGCGACTTATCAAAGTAGATTTTCCTGTGCCAGACGGAGCACAGATAACGATCATCTTTCCGGGCATGTTATTCCAAGTTAAGGGCCTGTTCTCTTATTTTCTCTAATTGTACTTTCATCTCAACTACATTCGATGAAATATCTGGATGGGCAGATTTTGATCCCATGGTGTTGGTCTCACGACCTAGCTCTTGGAGTAAAAAATCAATTTGACGACCTATTTCCCCACTGGAATTAAGAACAGCCTTGAGTTTCCCTAGGTGAATCCTTGCCCGAGTAATTTCCTCTTCTACTTCAAGCTTTTCTAGGTAATAGACCACTTCCTGAAGAAAGCGTGACTCGTCGATTTTAAAGTCTTTAAGTTTTTCGGCCATCTTTTGAGTCAATTTATCCTTAATCATATCAGGATAGAGATTCTTCAATTTTTCTACTTCATTCAAGCACACTTCATAAACCCCAAGATGCTCTAGTAATTTTGAAACAAGTTTTTCACCTTCGGAGCTTCGAGAACTCTTTAATGCTACAATTGCGATTGCAAAAGATTTTTTTGCGAGGACAGACATTTCATCATCTCTGTCGTTACCATCTTCCCGGTAAAAATCGCTTCTTAAGAATTCAACTGGTGAGACTTGAAAGCTAATTTTTTTCTCATCAAATATAGGCTTCATTAAATCAAGAAATGCTGCCACCTTTTTAGGATCAACTTGAAATTCAACGTTGGCTTTTTCATTCTTTTTATAACTAATACTAATATCAAAGCTTCCTCGTTTAAATTCGTTTTCAACTTTGGAGCGAAGTTCTATTTCTATTGGATTAAAAAGGGAACTCATTCTGAATTTAAAATCTTTAAAGCGATTATTTACAGATTTAATTTCCGTCGTCAGCGTGTATCCTGAACCTGCTGACTCACCTTTTCCAAATCCCGTCATCGAATATACAGACATAATTAACCTTTTATTTCTTCAGAATTATCAAGGACAAGAGTCGTATTACCCATCTCGCGAAACTTTTCAAATCTCATTTGCATCATAAGATCTAGATCCAGACTCGTAAGGGAAGCAAGACTTTGGGAAATAACTTCTTTTACTTTCTGTATGGCAAGTTCAGGATGTCGGTGAGCTCCGCCTGCTGGTTCTTTAATTATTCCATCAATCACTTTTAGTTCTAAAGCTTTGTTCGGTGAAAGCTGAAGTGAGTTCGCTGCTGTTTCTGCCATTTTAGGATCTGACCAAAGAATTGAAGCACAAGATTCCGGAGAAATAACTGAATAAATAGAATATTCCATCATGAAAACTTTATCTGCAATTGCAATTCCTAAGGCCCCACCAGAACCACCCTCGCCAATGATTATTGAAACAATTGGTGATTTGATGTTGAACATTTCTTCCAAGTTCTGAGCGATCGCAAGCGCTTGTCCACGTTCTTCAGCGCCAATTCCAGGATAGGCCCCCGGTGTATCAACAAATGTAACGACTGGTATTTGAAATTGTGAGGCAAGATTCATAATCCTCAGGGCCTTACGGTACCCTTCTGGATTGGCCATCCCGAAATTTCTTTTGATCTTATCCTGAGTCTTTCGACCTTTTTCAATTCCAATGACTGCAACTTTTCTACCATCAATAAATCCAAAGCCAGTGATCATTGACGGGTCATCTGAAAATCGACGATCGCCATGGACTTCATGAAAATCAGTCACAATTTTATCGATGTAATCAATTGTATGCGGACGTTGTGGATGACGTGAAAGCTGAGTTCTTTCCCAAGGTGTGAGCTTGGTATAAATATCCTCAAGCATACGATTAACTTTGCTTTGAAGCGCTTCAATTTCATGAGAGATATCAATATTCGGTGAATGAGATGTTTCTTTCAAAACACGAATTTGATTTTCTAATTCTGAAACAGGTTTTTCAAACTCTAAGGTAAAATCCATCATTAACCCCTTATAAAGGTCTAAAATTTCAAGTCTTTGGATAGAGGATAAATTACCTTGGATCAGAGGGAATTGCACGAATTTACTCTACGAGGAAGGTCTAAGCATCTGTTTTTATTCCCAACCTTGCACGCGGCCGGATTCAAAATAGATATACTTCGTTGCGCCATTGACACTATAAAGCCATCTTTCGTTCTCAAATGATGGATTTCCGGCAACCTCTATACTATTAGGTTCACCCCAATTATTCATAACATCTGACTTAGACATACCGGTAACGGCATGACTTTTTCTAAGACCAAACATTTCTTCACGGGGTCTGGTTTCCTTTTTTTCATCTCTTAAAAACCCACGCGAGGCGAGATAATCTTTGCGCTCATAATGAGAAAGTTTCAGAAAATATATTCGCTCAGAAGTTGTCGCAAAACGAGATTTGAATTTATTATAAAATTCAACATCTGTTTCTGATTGCTTCCCTTCTAGGTTTCTTAGCTCCTGATTAAGAGATCTTTGACTTCTGTCATTCTGTTGATCACTGATCGAAGCTGGTGTCCTATGCTTTCTTTCTGTATTTGTTTCCCAGTCTCTTCCACTATCGCCTGATACAACTGGAAAATCTTCTCTCGGATGAAAAAATGAAGAATCATCATGTTCCATTTCAGACAGATAATCTCTGTGAGTCATAAGTCCACAACTCACACTACTCATGAGTAGAATAAACAGTGTGAGGGTTTTATAAGCTTTCATCATCAAATCCTTAGTAAATTACAATTAGTTCATCGGAAACTCACCACATCTCTTTGATATCCCGACCAAGCCCTAGGAAAATCTTGCCCGTACCCGAGCGATAGACTCTTTATTTAGTAATTCCCAAAGAATGCCGAAAAGGAAGGTGATGGGCATATTTGAAAAGCTTGAAACATTTATTAACAACTTATTGATCCGCATTGGGGATCAATTTATGCGCATACTTATGAAGCTGATTTCGCCTAAGCTTCGTGAGTTATTAAAAAGAATAATGAACTGGATGGTTAAGGCCATTGCTTGGTCTAAAAGTCTTCCCTCATTAGTGAAAAAAAATGGTCCGACTTTATTGGCCAAAGGAAAATCGTATTTTCTAAGCTTTAAATATAAAGAAAAATTTCAAGAAACATATATCGCAGCGATCTCACAATATAAAAAAAGTCAGCCTGGAGCAAAAATTTCAGGTTTCAAAACCTTACTTTTGACTCCATTTCTCTTGATGTGTCAGTGGTTAAAAGGTTTAAGCGCTTCTCAGGCGATGTTACTTCTCACCTTTACATCTGTTTCCGTATTAGCTGGTATTAATATGGTTTTCACTGGCAATCGATTAATTTACGAGCATATGAAAGAAACAAGATCTCCTGCAAGCGTTGAAGATGAAATCCTATATGATAGACCTGATTATTATAAAGAACAGTCAAGGCATTTGGAGATTTCTGGTCTTAGGCTTCCAGTTTATATTGCAAACTTAAATGATCTACGGTCTATCGATATTGATTTCTCAGCTACAATGTCTAATCGCTTAAGTCGCATGACTTTGGAGAAGCTCGAATTTCAGTTACGTGATCACCTTGTCCTAAACGTTGAACCAATGTTGCCATCTTTTCCCCTCGAGGAAGAAGGTAAGATTATCATTAAAGAGAAACTGACATTAGAGATAAAAAACTTCATGATCAGTCGTCACATTGAGGGCGATGTTAAAGAGATTAAGCTTATTTATATTTTGGCAAATTAGTCTTTCAAAACTAAAGCACGTACAGTTTTTTCATTAACGTGTAGCTTTCTCGCTGCCATTGCTATATTTCCCTCACATAAACTCAAGGCCCGTTTTATATAATTACTCTTTATGCTATCCATGGATACAATTTCTTTGTCATCTTCCAAGCTCATAAGATCTGAACTTTGTAGCAATAACTCTTCGTCAAAATGATCAAAGTCTAATTTATGCGATCTGGATAATATTTTCTTCTTTTCAAGATGCCCTAATAGCTGACGTAGGTTCCCTGGCCAAGCGAGGGATTGATAAAAGTCTAAAAGATTTTTTGATAAAATGACGCCATTTTTGATAGCAAAGAGCTGACAGAATTCTCTAATTCGTTGTACATCGTTTCGTAAACTAAGAAGTTCGACACTATGACCAGACTTGAGTCGATAAAATAAATCCTTACGAAAAGAACCTAGCTCTACCAATGCCTCCAAAGGGCGGCCGGATGCAAAGATTAATCTCGTTCGAATCATCTCTTCTTTTGTGTCACCAACCTTTCTAAATTTCTTATTGTCAATAAATGTAAGGAGTTTTGTTTGCAGATCCAGAGGCAGAGAATCTATCTCATCAAGAAAAAGAGTTCCGTTTTCTGCCATCTGAAATGCCCCTCTTTTGTCAGTAATAGCACCAGTAAAAGATCCTTTTATATGACCAAATAATTCAGATTCAATTAAGTGCGGATTAAAAGAAGAAAGATTGATGGCAACAAATTGTCCTAATCTGCCACTTTTTTCATGAATTTTACCTGCGAGATGACTCTTTCCTGTGCCTGTTTCACCAGTGATAAGGATTTTTAACTCCGAATGAATTAGATTTTGTTCCAAAAGAAGCGGATGTTCTGACTGGCGATCAGTAAGTTCTTTTAGGTCAAATGGAGTGAAATTAATTTTATTATCGTCGATATAAAGACGGTCTTCTCTCTCTACATAGGCTTCTCGGGCGGCCAAACCATTTAACCAAAAGGGACGCCCTTTGAGTGTTTTAAGTACGAACCGACCTTCATGATGACTTGTTTTCTCGATCTCGAGTCTATAATGAAATTGCTCTGCTTCACTTTTAGGTAATTCAATATAACTCATCGATAAATCTTGTGGCCGATAATGGGATGAAATAAGATCTATCTTTTGACTCTTAAGGGTAAAAGCTTTCTTCCTTCCTTGAAACGGAAAGATACTACAGCTATCCCCTATTCTAACACCCGCGGCGTATAACTGTTCCTCCATTAATTTACGTTGATACATTTGAAATTCCTTTATTTTGAAAGACGCTTTCTACTCATATCTGCTATACTGACAGCAATTGGAAAGATAGAAGTAGGGTGTTTGTTATGAATATTCAAAAAGGAAACTGTGAGTTTTTGCTAGGGATCGATACTATCGACCAGCTAACTTCTTGGCTTAATGAGCATCATTTCATAAATGGAGTAGCTTTCATCGGACGATCCAATGTTGGAAAATCATCACTTATTAATTCCCTCTTTGGTAAAAGTACCGCCAGAGTTTCCAAAACTCCTGGTCGCACCAGACAAGTAAATATATTCAGGTTCGTAGTTGTGAACCGTGAAGCAAAAACGGAAGACAGCTTTTACCTATTTGACGTTCCAGGATATGGGCATGCTGAAGTATCAAAAGAAATGGCACTCAATTGGCAAAATCTTTTAGATACATTCTTTCAGCTTTGTAATGAAAAGATTTTACTTCTTAATATACAGGATGCTCGTCACCCTCTTCAAGAACCAGACATCGTTTTTCAGAACTATATAAAAAGCTTTAAGCTCGAAACTTACGTTATTTTCAACAAAGTTGATAAACTCAAAACTCAAAGCGAAAGAAGCCGTTTAAAAAATCTGATGCCCGAGATTTACAGTAGCTTTAAGTGGGTTAAACAAATTCATTTTGTGTCTGCGGAAAAAGGTGATGGACTTTTGGCGGTAGAGCAATCAATTGTAACTTATGTGATGCGCCAGATAGAAACCTGATCTTTTTTGTCTTTCAAAAAATCAAATTTTCATCCTAGAGCTATTTCGTGTACCGAGTTAACATAGCTATATGATAAATGAAGTTCATCATTGGTTTTTAAGCCCTGAAGACGATCAAAAGATTAGAGAAGTTTTTAAGGAGCTTCGTGTTCGTTATAAGGACTACAAGGATCCATGGGGTTTCAATTTAGATCTTTGTGAAAGTACTCTTCGCAAACTCATTCCCCTTTATCGATCATATTTCAAAGTTAGAGTTTTTGGACAAGAGAACGTAGAAAATAAACCCTACCTGGTTGTAGCAAATCATACAGGACAGATCCCACTGGATGGAATGCTTATAACTATTGCGTTCGCATTTGATATTTCTCCTCCTCGAATGTTAAGAGGTATGGTTGAGAGATTTCTTGCCCAAATGCCATTTCTAGGTGATCTAACTGCTCAGACAGGCGCAATACTTGGTGACAGAGGTAACTGTGAGTACTTAATTGATCACGGAGAATCTATTTTAATTTTTCCTGAGGGAGTCAAAGGTATTTCTAAAAATACTCCTGACTACTACAAACTTAGGCCTTTCTCTCAGGGCTTTTATCGTATCGCCCTCCAAAAGAAGACACCCATTCTCCCTATTTGTGTCATCGGCGCTGAAGAAATGTTTCCTTTTGTGTTTCATGCGAAGAAACTGGCCACGATGCTAAAAATGCCATCGCTTCCTTTATCTGCAAACCTTATTCCACTTCCATCACCTATCGATATCTATATTGGAAAAGAAATTATTATTCCTGAACACATGAGTTTGGAATCTACAGATAAAGAGATAAAAGAAAACGTTTACCATATTGAAAATACAATTAAACATATGATCGTTCACGGGCTTGCAAATCGACGACCATTTTTTGATTTCATCCGAAAGCCCGTTTCTAAATATTTAATTCGTGAATTTCGTACAAAAAAGAAAATATGAGCTCAAAACATAAAATCCTCATTATTGGTATAGCTGGTGGTCTGGCCCAAATGACTGCAAGACTTATTCTTACAGAGAATCCAGAATGGGAAATAATTGGGATTGATTCAAGAAATATTTCAAATGTTCCGCCTCTTAAGGGCCTCACTTCGATTGAACTTAAATATTCACGTGGCAACTTCGAAAATCTATTTCGTTCCCATGAATTTCAAACGGTTTATCATTTAGGAAGAATAAGTCATTCTTCAAATACCCATAACGTTCTTGCCAAACGAATTGAACTCTCAGTCATGGGAACTAATCGAATCTTAGAATTATGTGAACGATCTGGTGTGAGTAAAGTGATTATACTTTCTACATTTCATGTATATGGCGCTCTCCCAGATAACTCTATTTTCTTAACTGAAAATGCTCCACTGCGAGCAAGTTTAAGACATCCGGAATTGAGAGACGTAGTCGAAATGGATCAAATCTGCACTAACTGGATGTGGAAAAACCAAAACAGCATTTCAACAATTGTTTTACGCCCGTGTAACATTATCGGCACACAAATTCACAATGCGATGACAAGATTTCTTGCTGGCCCAGTTGCTTTAAGTCCTATTGACTACAATCCTTTTTTTCAATTTATCCATGAATTTGATATGGCCCAAGTTCTCTACAAAGTTCTTCAAGATGTCCCTACCGGCACATATAATGTCTCAGGAAATGACTTTATTGCACTTAGAGAAGCCCTTCAAGTCATAGGCACCAAAGGAATTCCATTTCCCATGGTTCTCGCAGGAGGACTTAATAGTGCTTTAAAAAAATTAAATATCGATGTTCCAGAATATCTTTTGGATTATCTTAAATTTTCCTGTTTGATTTCAAATCACGAACTCAAAAAGCATTTGGGACCTAATTTCCTAAGATTCTCGATTCAGGAAGCCTTGGAAATGATTAAATTAAGGTAGTTTTCTCTTAGGCCATGGGTCTGGAATTGACTGCGATGAATAAAGTTCAATACAGATAATCTTCATTTTTCATTCTTTTCAAATTCGATTATAACCACCTGAATTAATGAAAGGTCTTCAAGAAAGCGTACTTTTACACAGTCCCTTGAGACCGTTGTCAAGGAAGCTCCCAGTAATATGTGCCTTGAAGATGCTTTAAAAAAATCGAAACTTATTCAAAACATTCAAAATGATTCGATCTACGGAAAACTCGTAAATGATATTATGGACGAAGCTGAAGTGGGCGTTCACAAAACCCAACATAATTTGAGAAAGCGACAAGGATGGATCTTTATAACCTCACCCGGTGAAACGACTCCTTACCACCGAGACCAGGAAAGTGCCCACTACTTTCACATTCAAGGTAAGAAAACTTTTTGGCTTTGGCGCGTAAGTGATAGAAAGGTTGTAACACAGGAAGAAAATGAATTTTTTCACGGAGTTTATGGTTTAAGTAAAACTAAATATCAAGAAGCCTTTATGGACAATGCTTTTGAATTTCACATTCAACCTGGTGACGGAGTTTTTTTCCCTTACACAGCTCCTCACATGGTCCAGAGTGGTAATAAAGAATTTTCTATTTCATTTTCTGTTACCCATATGACCGATGAAGATTTTGCGATACGCAGGGTTTATAAAATTAATCAGCTTTTAAGAAAGCTTGGAATTGCTCCGAGAGACCAAGGTGAATCACGTGTCGTCGATAGTTTAAAACTGGCCCTGCACTGAGTTCTACGGACAACATTATCCCCGTTTGCAAAAAATTGGCAAAACGCTTAACTTTACGCATTGCGCTCGTTTGACACCAAACCCTTGAATCATTAGAATCGAAGCTCGTCGTATTGCCCGGGTGATGAAATGGTAGACATAGGAGATTCAAAATCTCCCGACTAATAATCGTGGGGGTTCGAGTCCCTTCCCGGGCACCATTCTTTAAAACAGCTTCAAAGAAATTAACCTTTTTATTTTTGGATAGACAATATTTTCCCAGAAAATAGTCTCGCATCAAGATGGTACTGGTGATAATCGTAGAGCGCTGTCCATCTTCTAGTGTCTACATCTGCGACATCCTGCTCACGCATATTAACCAAAAATAAATCTGATGCACCTTGGGCCCAACGGCTTTTTTCTGCAACGGCCATCTTATTTGCTCCGTCAAACTCCTTGCTCGTGACTTCCCATCGCAATTTTGAATCTGCACTTGCCTTGCTAAAGAAACTTAACTGTTGAAATAATTCCGCCTCTAGATATTGCTCATTTTTTTCCATTGCTTTTAATTTGTAGTTATATGCAACTGACTTACCCTCGGCTTTATTGTTTTCAAGAGGAAAATCAAACTTAACTCCGACTTGAAGACTTTCTGGATCGTAAGCTGCATTAGCAGATAGTTCCTTGGCGCCTACAAGCTCAAGATTTAAGCCGGGAAGTTTTGATTGGTCAAAAAATGCAACCTCAAGATGTATTTTCTCTATTTACATTTTTAATATTTTCAACTGAGGATTCTGAGAAATGTCCGAGGAAAAATCAAGGTGTTCCTGTTTCTGAAGAATAAATTCAGGGTTAGACTCTAGAGGAATTAAAACAGGACATATTAATAAATATGATAAATACATTACAATCGATCACTTAAATCGATGCACTGGACTTTATTTGTGAGCAGTTGATCGAAGGCCACATTAAAGAAGAAAAATACGCCCTACCTTTTTAACCAATCCCTGCCCAAAGTTTCAGGCGTGTTCAATTTTAACCATACCAATTACCAGACTCGCAAGCTCTCCTTTGTAAATAGTTACAATAAGTTGAATAAAATCTAAAATGACTTAAACTATAAATATGTACTTAGAAATTGTGATTGAGTCGCAAAAGCCTTTAATTTACCTACTTAACAAGCCTGAGATTTATATAGGGTCTCTCACCACTAATGACATTGTTGTTGGCTCTACCGGTATTAGCAGAAAGCACGTAAAGATTTTAGTCCAAGACAAGAGTTTTTTTATTATTGATCAAGGAAGCACCAACGGCACTTACATCAATAATGAAAGGATTGCTCCAGGGAAGCGATTTGAGTTTACGCCTTCGGAGTCTATAAGACTAGGAGAACACGTTTTCTTAAACCTGACTCATGAAAAAGGGGAACTACTATCACCTCTTCAAGATTCATCTGTTCCAATTAGGACAGTCACCATTGACCATGAGAAAACTCAAGTCATTTCTCTTAAGGCGCTAGAAGCTGCAAAAAATAAAAAGGTCGAAAAAAAACGGGATGATCTTCTTAATAAAAGAATACTCGAAGCAAAGAAGCTAAAAGAGCAAAAAGATTCATACAAGAAAATTGCAAAAGTTTTATTAATTATGTTTGGGATTGTTGTAGCCTTTAAATATTCGGGCATATTCACATCAGACAAGTTCAATAAGAAATTCTTTCCAAAAAAGGAATTAGCAAAAGAAATTGTGTTTGAAGGTTTAGAAGAAGAAGCCGACTTTAAAATCCAAAGTAATTTTTTGATTACAAAAGATGAAATGCTCATACATTTTGCAACTCCAAAGTGTCTTGAAGTGGAAGAAAGTTACTTCTGCAGCAGGATACCATCTTTAAAAGAAGCACCATCAGGTGTTCTCAAGGTAGACCAAAACTTAATCATGTTTGTCGACGAGAAAGAGTGGACAGGTCAAACAATGAAGCTGTTGAATTCCCGTATTGCTGCAAAAACGTTACTTGAAGAGTCCATAAACGAGGAATTTATTGGTAAACTAAATTTTATCAGCTTCCTCAAGACTTTCCTTAATTCATTGCTTGATGCTAGCCACCAACATTCTAATTTTTATATCGTATTTTATAAAGTGAATAAGGGCAAACCAGAACTGACGACCTTTTTTGCAACAAAAGGGACCATCGTTCCGGTTTTAGTGACAAAATATACAGAAAAAAGTTTAAAAAGTATTAAAGACTTCAGTGCATATATCATTTATTTAGATAAGTTTTACCAGCAGTATTAGTTCTACCACTTCCTAGATAGCCGCATTAGAAACTGGTATCATACTTGCTCTTTATTTCTTTGTGCGCGATCTATAACTTGATTCAATCCTTTTTTTAATACTTATATCTTCTTGTCATGAAAATTTCAGTGGCGGAAGTCGTGCTGAGACGCCACCTCAAGAAGAAGAGCAGGTTGCTCCATTCCCGCGAGAGTTCAGGACTCGCTTAAATACCACATTATTAATT
>Ga0049084_10001038_pt1 | contig 11214 bp, 6 predicted proteins | sample GreLakmeON33MSRF_FD_66720 | JGI IMG/M metagenome (GOLD analysis project Ga0049084, IMG submission 66720) | Freshwater lentic microbial communities from great Laurentian Lakes, MI, USA - Great Lakes metaG ON33MSRF | ecosystem: Environmental > Aquatic > Freshwater > Lake | place: Great Lakes... | reverse complement strand
AGGTGCCGAGCCCAATCCGCCCGCGATTGACGTTGCGGATGTAGTCAGCCGGATACGTGACGTCGGCGCGGACGCCGGCGACCACCGACCCTGCCGCGGTCTCGAGCGTGCGCAGGCGGGCGTCGAGGCCCTTGTGCAGCACGACGCCGAGCGTCGTGGTGGCCACCGCGGTGTTGGCGTCCATGACCTGCGTTTCGATCACGTACGCGCCGTCGTCCACACCGGACACGTCGAGCTCCATCGCGAACGGCGACTCGCGCAGGTCGCGGCTGATGCCGTCAAACGCGCCCAGCTCCTTGACCAGCGTGGTCGGCGAAGGCGTCATCGAACCCGGAGCTGGCGGCGTCCGCTTGCGCAACGAGACCTTGGCGGTGAGCGCCGGCGTCAACTCGATCGCCGGGCTGTAGATCTGCTCGAGGCGCAGCGGGTAGGTGACGGTCGAGTCGACCACGATGCGCTCACTGCGCAGCGCGAGCGAGTTCTGGAAATCGAGCGCCGGCGTCCACGCCGTGCCGTTCAGCAGCGCCATGCCCCTGGCAATCTGCCGCCGCGCTTCACCAGTCTTGCCAAGACGGTTGGCCGCGGCCAGTTCCTTGTCGACGGCATCAATCTGCGCCTTGAGCTCCCCGTCCGGCTTCACCGTCGCTTTTCGCGTGTTGTAGATGACGGAGAGGGTGCTGATGTTGGGCAGCGCCTGCGCCGCCGCCAGCGACGGGATCAGCAGAAGGGCAAAGAACATTCGTTTCATGATCAAGATCCCAGTGTAAAAGCGATCAATTCCGCGGACCGGCCGCTGCCGGCGGCCACCACCAGGTACTGCACGCCCTGATAAGAGTACGTCATCGGCGAGGCGAGGGGTTGCGACGGCGGCACGAATTCCCACAGCAGGGCGCCGGTGGCCTTGTCGAAGGCCCGTAGCTTGACCGGCTCTGGGGGCAGGCCGGTGCTCAATGGCCGGCCACCGACTGGCAGTGCGCGGCCGCCGCCCAGATTGCCCTGGCCGGTGGCTATGAACAGCAGGCTCTTGGTCACCATCGGTGCGTTGCGCAGCGCCGCGCCCAGCGCCGGCAGGTTCAGGTCCTTCAACAGCGGATGGTTGCGCGGGCCGTCACCGACCGGCGCCACCCACTTCGTGTCGCCCTGGTTGAGATTGATGGCCGTCACGCGCCCGTACGGCGGCTTCACGATCGGCAACCCGTCGAGGGTCGGTGGTACCTGCACGCCGCCGCGCACGTACAGCAGGTTGCTCTTCGTTGGGTCAGGCTTCACGAGTTGGATGACGATCGGGCTCGTGAGCGACGGCACATAGAGCGTGCCCTGTTCCGGGTCGAACGCGGCGCCCGCCCAGTTGGCACCACCCACCCATCCCGGCAGCGCGATGGTGCCTTGCTCGGTCGGCGGGGTAAACAGCGGGCCGTAGTTGAACGGCTTGATCGCCTCGAGCGCAGCCTGCTTCAGCTCCAGCGTGAAATCGATCAGGTCGCTCTCGGTCACGCCTTGCCGTTCGAACGCGGGTGGCTTGGTCGGGAACGGTTGCGTCGGGGAACTCCGTTCACCGGGCACGGTTGATTGCGGCACCGGCCGTTCTTCGATCGGCCACACTGGCACGCCGGTCCGCCGGTCGAAGACATAGGTGAAGCCCTGCTTGCTGACCTGCGCCACGGCCTTGATGACTTTGCCGTCGACGCGGATATCGGCCAGCACTGGCGCCGCGGGCAGGTCGTAGTCCCAGATGCCGTGGTGCACAGCCTGGAAGTGCCACATGCGCTTGCCCGTCTTGACATCGAGTGCGACCAGGCTTTCCGCGAACAGATTGGCGCCCGGGCGATGGCCGCCGAACCAATCGTCGGTGGGCGTGCCGAACGGCAGGTAGACGTAGCCGAGTTCTTCGTCGGCCGACATGTTGGTCCACACGTTGGTGCTACCTGAGTAGGAGAACGAATCGTCGCCCCACGTCTCGTTGCCGAACTCGCCCTTCTGCGGGATCGAGTGCAGCGTCCACAGCCGCTTACCCGTACGCACATCGAAGCCGCTGACGTCGCCGCGTGGCCATTCCTTGTGGGTCGGGCCGTCGTGAATGCTGGCGCCGACCACGACGACGTCGCGGCAGATGATGGGCGCCGCCGTCACCGAGTAGTTGGTGCTGCGCACCGCGTTGGCGAGGCCCGCCATCAGGTCGATGCGCCCACCCTGGCCAAAGGTGGTGTCAAGCGCGCCGGACTTGGCGTCGACCGAAATCAGGTAGGCGTCGCTCGTGCCGAGCAGCAGGCGCTCCTTCGTGCCGTCGGTCCAGTAGGAGATGCCGCGATGAACGAACCCGAGGTTGCCGGGTCGTCCCGACTTCCAGTTGGCTGGGTCGAACACCCAGAGCGAGGCGCCGGTGGCCGGGTTGAGGGCCGCGATCTGCCCGAGCGACGTCACGGTGTAGAGCACGCCTTTCACCATCAAGGGCGTGTCGTGATACATCCCCGGCCGCGACAAGGGATTCGCCGCGACCACGGCGTTATCGGGCGAGGTCCAGCGCCAGGCAATCTTCAGCTTGCCGACGGTGTCCTTGTTGATCTGGTCGAGGGCCGAATACTTCTGCGAGGCCGCGTTTCCCCCATAGTGGGTCCACTCACCAACCGGCGGCGACTGGGCGCCGGATGCCCCATTCAGACAAACGGTGAGCGCGATCAGAATCCCGACTTTGCGCATGTAATTTGGCCTCGAATGCGCATGCTAACACTCTTGCTGTTTGCAACTCCATGTAACGTGCTCTTAGGTTAGGATTCGATATCTCTTAAAGGAGGGCTTTCAAGATGAAGTCGATTCTTAAAACTGCTGGCCTCGTATTCGCGCTGGCCCTGTTCATTTCTGCACAGGCCCTGGCGCAGGCCACCAGCGTCACCGGTGAGTGGGCGTTCACGGTCACCACCGACCAGGGCGCCGGCAATCCCGTCCTGACCTTCAAGCAGGATGGCGAGAAGCTCACCGGCAAGTACGCCGGCCAGTTGGGCGCCGCCGACCTGACGGGCACCGTCAAGGGCAATGCCATTCACTTCACCTTCACGCTCGACGTCCAGGGCCAGCAGGCGCCGGTGACCTACGACGGCACGGTCGAGAAGCACACCATGAAGGGCAAGCTCGACATCGGCGGCATGGTGTCCGGCACCTTTACGGCGACCAAGAAATAGTGCTTACTCATGCGGTTGTCGGGTTTGGGAATTGCAACTTCGTGGAGGGCTTGTGATGCGTTTGCTCACGGTTAAGATTCTTGCTGTTCTTTGTCTTCTCTTCACGCCGGTCATGGCATCGGCGCAAACCAGCACCATTTCCGGCACAGTCAAGGACGCCTCGGGCGGCGTGCTGCCAGGCGTGACCGTCGAGACCGCAAGTCCGGTGCTGATCGAGAAAAGCCGGTCCACCGTTACCAGCGGCTCGGGCAGCTATTCCATCCTGGCCCTCCGGCCGGGCACTTACACCGTCACCTTCTCGCTGCCGGGCTTCGGCACCGTCGTGCGTGATGGCGTGGTGCTGACGTCCGATTTCACGGCCACCATCAACATCGACCTCAAGGTCGGCACGCTGGAAGAGACGCTCACCGTCACCGGCGAATCCCCCATCGTCGATACCCAGAGCATCACGCAGCGCGTGGTGATGACCGCCGAGGTGCGTGAGGCGCTGCCGACCGGCCGCAACATTCAGGCGGTCGGCATCATGATTCCCGGCACCACCATCGCGCAGGGCGGCGGCGGCGCGCTGTCGCGCGACGTCGGCGGCTCGGGCAACCTGCAGCAGTCGCCGCTCCAGTATCGCGGCTCGGGCGACACGGTGCAGACGATCGAAGGCCTGCGCCTGAACAACCTGTGCGCGCAGGGCGCGTATAGCGGTGTTTACTGGAACGACGCGAGCTTCGAGGAGTTCAGCTACGTGACCGGCGCCGACTCGGCCGAAATGGGCCAGGGCGGCATGCGCGTCAACATGGTGCCGCGTGATGGCGGCAACTCGTTCCGGGGTTCGGTGATCGGCAACTGGGCCGGCGAATCGTTCGGCTCCGACAACTGCGGCTCGGCCGGCATTGGCCTGCCCTGCTCGCGTTCGAACCTGAGCGGCAGCACGACCTTCAACAAGAGCAACACGCTGACCAATGTTGACGTGATCCAGAAGATCTGGGACATCAACCCGCAGATTGGCGGCCCGATCCTGAAGAACAAGGTGTGGTTCAACTACACCTTCAGGAACTGGGGCTCGGATAAGACCAAGGCCGACGCCTACTTCGATGCCAACCCGTCGCCGTTCATCTACGCGCCCGACACCAGCAAGCCGGGCATCGATGATGGCCACATCACGAGCAACGCCGGCCGCGTCTCGTGGCAGATCAGTGGCAAGGACAAGGTCTCGCTGTATTTCGACAACCAGCGCAAGTACCGCAATCACTGGGGCATTCAGGCGGCCATTCCGCCAGAGGCGGCCGGTGTCCAGGTCACACCGACCAGCTATGTCAACGTCACCAAGTGGACGCGAACGGCCACTAACAAGCTGCTGCTTGAGGGGGGCTTCGCTGTGTATAACCAGAACTACACGGAGCTCTACCAAGAGGGCGTGACCGGCAGCCCCGACAAGGTGTGGGACGACACCGCCATCATGAATGCGCGCGTTTACAATGTGGTCGATGCCTCGAACGGCCGCCAGGCGAATGCGTGGCCGAACCCGGCGGATCACTACTCGGTGTTGCGCACCTTCATGGGCGCGGTGTCGTATGTGGCCGGCAACCACAGCCTGCGCGTCGGCGGCACGATGAGCAACGGTGACTGGAAGCTGCTCACCCGCTGGACCGGTGACATGCAGCCGATCACCTACAACGCCGGCGTACCGGTCTCAACGACGCTACGCCTGCCCTCGGACCGCAACAACGGCATCAACCGCGACCTCGGCCTCTACGCCCAGGACCGCTGGTCGCTCGGTCGCGTCACGCTGAACCTGGGCCTGCGCTTCGACCAGTTCATCGGCGAGACCCGCGAGAGTTCAGTGCTCGCGAGCCGGCACGGCGCCGCCGCCACGTTCGGCGAGTGCTCTGACGGCCAGGTCGACCCGGGCGACCTGTGCACGGGCAAGGTGCAGAACTGGAAAGACCTCTCGCCGCGTGTCGGCTTTGCCATGGACGTGTTTGGCGACGGCCGCACTGCCCTCAAGGCCAGCTATGCGCGCTACGTCGCGGGCCAGGCGATTGCCTTTGCCAACCAGGTGAACCCGATCGGTGCGCTGACCGCGGCCGACACCAGGACCTGGACCGATCTGGACGGCAACGGCCTGCCCCTCGATGCCTCCGGCAACATCCAGTTCAACGAACTGGCCGCGTCGGCGTCGACGCCGACGTTCGGCAAACTGACGGTGCCAACCGTTCAGTACGATCCCGCTCTATTGAACGGATGGGGCAAGCGCGGCTACAACAACGAGTTCACCATCGCCATGCAGCACCAGCTGGCGGACCGCATCTCGGTGAACGGCGGCTACTATCGCCGGACGTTCGGCAACCAGACCATCACCGACGACCTTCGCTATGACGCCAGCAGCTACGACTCGTACTGCATCACCGCGCCGTCCGACCCCGACCTGCCGGGCGGCGGCGGCTACAAGGTGTGCGGGGTGATGGACCTGAAACCCGCGGTATTTGCTCAGAACCTGCCAGCGAGAAGCCTGATTCGCTTCTCCGAGGATTTCGGCGGCGAGACCAACCTGTATCAGGGCTTCGACGTAAACCTCGAAAGCCGCTTCCGCAACGGCGCCTTCTTCAAGGCGGGCATTGCCGCCACGGCTCGGACCTTTGACAACTGCAACACCCTGGCGGCCGGCGTCGACGCTCTTGCGGCGGGCAGCGCTGAGGTCTACGCGGACGGCACCACGGGGTGTCACCGGGAGTACGGCTATCGGCCGGACGCGAAAATGTCGGGCTCGTACACGCTGCCCTGGAACGTCCAGCTCGCTGGCACCTACCAGTTCACGCGGGGCATTCAGACCGGCGGCGCCGGTCCGAGCGTACTGGCCTCGTGGGCGGTGACCAACGCCGTCGCCACCCAACAGATCGGCCGCAACTGGACGGGTGTCGCGTCGCGAACGGTCCAGCTGATCAGCGAGGGCAAAGACTACGGCAAGCACAACCTGAACCAGGTCGACCTTCGCCTCGCCAAGCGCTTCGACATGCCAGGCAAGGCAAGGCTGCGCGTGGACTTCGACCTCTACAACGTCCTGAACAGCAGCTGGCCGTATACGGTTAACACGGCGTATTCGACCTCGACCACGGCTGCCCAGTGGCTGCGCCCGACCAACGCGCTGCAGCATCGCTTCTTCAAGTTCGGGGCGAACATCAGCTTCTAGGCCACAGAAAGAAGACAGCCGCAGATTAGACACAGACGGCTGAGCAAGCCTAGAATCGACCACGTGAAGAGCGGGAAGTCCAAGGGCATCATCCAGGGCTTCCCGCTCTTTGTTTGTACCGTCCTCCTTCTCAGTTCCCACTTCACACGTCTGGCTTCCCAGCACGCGGGCCATGTCGTTCCCGTCGTGCCACAGGCGTTGCTGGAACGTCCGGTGACCCTTCGCGCCGGCATCGGACGCGCCCGCGACGCCGCCGGCACGAAGTCTGTCGACGCACAGGGCTTCTACGATCAAGGGCTCGCCTACCTGCACTCCTATGTATGGATTGAAGCGGCGCGTTCGTTCAATCAGGCGCTGCGCAGCGATCCCGGGCTCGCGCTGGCGCAGGTCGGTCTCAGCTACACCTACAGTGAGGTGAACAAACCCGCCGAGGCGCGTCAAGCGATCGAGTTGGCAAGAGCCATGGCCGCGAAGATGACGCCTCATGAACGTCACCACATCGAGGCACGAGCGTCGCAGATGGCCGCTGAAGAAGCGCCCGGCGATCCCACCAAGCTCGCCACCTATCGCAAGGCGCTCGATACGGCACTTGTGGCCTTCCCGGACGATGTCGAGCTGATCCTGAAGCGAGGGCTGGCGGCGTCGCCTGATCCCGCCGATCGCGGCCAAGGATCGGTGCTCGCATCGATCCCGTTTTTCGAGCGTGCGCTCAAGGCGTCGCCCAACCACATGGCCGCGCGGCATTACCTGGCGCACGCCTACGAGAACAGCGGGCGGGTGAACGAGGCGCTTGCCAACGCCGCCGCGTATGCCGCGCAGGCGCCGGAGATGCCACACGCGATCCATATGCATGGCCACGAATTGCGCCGGGCGGGACGGCCGGTCGAGGCAGCCGCGCAGTTCGGGGTGGCCGACAAACTGCAGCGTGCGTACTTCGCGCGCGAGAAGATGGGCGCCGACCTGGATTGGCACCATCAGCACAATCTCGACCTGCTGGCCGCGACCTATCAGTATCTCGGCCAGATGAAAAAAGCCGAGCCATTGCTGAAGCAGTCGTTCGGATTGCCGTCGAACCTGCTGGTGCAGATGGTGAACAAGCGCGAGTGGCCGGCGTACTTGCTGGCGCGTAGTCGCCCCGCCGAAGCGCTTGAAGCCGCAAAGGTGCTGATCGCGCACCCGAATCCCCTGGTGCAGGCAGCCGGCCATGTGGAGACCGGATTCGCCCTGCTCGCCATGAATCGCGTCGCCGACGCCGGCGCGGCTTCGAATGCCGCCTTGCGTGCGTTGAAGAGTTCTCCAGGCGGGCAGGACCTGGTGTTCATCGGCCTCGAGGCGTTGCAGGGCGAATTCCGCCTGCGAACGGCGCAACCGGAACAGGGTCGCAAGATGATGTTGAGCGCGGCGCAGAAATGGCGGTCACTACCGGGGCCTGACGCCTGGAGCCAGTCGCTGTTCAGGCTCGAGGCGATGGCCCGTTCGGCGAGGACCGTGGGCGATTGGGAGCTGGCGGGGCGAATGGCGCAGTTGATGGCCGAGCACGACCCGGCCTATTTCGGCACCCACTACGCCCTGGCCCTGGTGGCGCAGAACGCCGGCAACCCCTCGACCGGGCGGCGCGAGTTCGACCTGGCCCTGAAGGCGTGGGCGACCGCGGACAAAGACCTGCCCGAGCTAGCCGCCGCCCGTAAATAACAGGAGTCAAAGAGGTCAGACTTGCCAGCTATGATGGGCGCGAATGATCGCGCGTTTGATGGCCCGCGTGGGCCTGGTCACGCCTGAGCAGCGCGCCTGGGCGTGGTACGACTGGGCCAACTCCGCATTTTTCACCACGGTCGTCACCGCGGTCTTCCCCGGTTTCTACGCGTCGTATGCCGCCGCCGGCATGGCTCCGGCTGAGGCCACCGCCCGCTTTGGGCTGGTCACGACCGTGTCGATGGCGACCATCGCGATCTCGGCGCCGGTCCTGGGCGCCTGCGCGGACTACAGCGGTTCCAAGAAGCGCCTGCTCGCGCTGTTCATCGCCATCGGCGCGACGGCCTGCGCGTCGATGGTGTTCATCGGCGAGGGTGACGTCGGCCTGGCGTCGCTATTGTTCTTCATTGCCAACATCGGCGTGTCAGGCTCGATCGTGTTTTACGACTCGCTGCTGCCGCACGTGGCCAAGGCCGAGGAAACGGATCGGGTGTCGTCGGCCGGCTATGCCATGGGCTACATCGGTGGCGGGTTACTGCTGCTGATCAACCTCGCCTGGATTCTGCAGCCGGCGATGTTCGGCTTCAGCGGCACGGTGCCAGCCATCAAGGCGTCGTTCTTCGCGGTGGCGGTGTGGTGGGCGGTGTTCTCGCTGCCGATCTTCCGAACCGTGAAAGAACCTCATGGCCGGGCCAGGCATGCCGGCAAATCCGGCATCGCCATTGTCGCGGCTTTCAGCAGGCTGGCGACGACGTTCAAAGAGGTGCGGAAGTATCGCAACGCTTTCCTGCTGTTCATCGCCATGCTGCTCTATCAGGACGGCATCCAGACCATCATCCGCATGGCCGGGGTCTATGGCGCGGAGGTGGGTGTGGCGCAGACGTCACAGATCGCGGCGTTTGTGATGGTACAGTTTCTGGGCATCCCGTTCTCGTTCCTGTTCGGGTCCCTGGGCGTGCGCATCGGCACCAAGCGCGCCATCTTCATCGCCATCTCGGTCTACGCGCTGGCCACGCTGCTGGCATACTTCATGACGACGGTGACGCATTTCTTCATCCTGGCGGCGATGATTGCGACAGTGCAGGGCGGTGCGCAGGCGCTCAGCCGCGCGCTGTTCTCACGCATGGTCCCAGCCGACCGCACCTCGGAGTTTTTCGGATTCTTTGCGGTCGCCGAGCGCTTTGCCACGGTGCTCGGTCCGCTGGTCTTCACCGCGAGCGTGATGCTCACCGGCAACAGCCACGCGGCGATCATCGCGATTCTCGGGTTCTTCGTCGCCGGTGCGTGGGTGCTGAGTCTTGTCGATGAAGAAGCCGGCATCCGCGCAGCTCAGTAGTCTTAGATGGGAGGTCATCCGAGCCGTTTAGATGATCTCAGGGTGGCCAGCGCGAGGACCGTCGCGCCCCAGGCGAACAAGGCAAGAGCCTGCGGCCAGAGCACTTCGAGCCCGACGCCCTTGAGGAAGATCCCGCGCACGATCACCAGGAAGTAGCGCAGCGGAATTAGATAGGTGAACGGCTGAATCCACGCCGGCATGTTCTCGATCGGGAAGATGAAGCCCGACAGGTAGATCATCGGCATCAGGAAAAAGAAGATGGTCGTCATCATCGCCTGCTGCTGCGTACGCGAGATCGTCGAGACAAACAGCCCCAGTCCGAGCGTCGACATCAGGTAGATCACGCACATCGCGAACAGCAGCGCGATGCTGCCGCGCATGGGGACCTCGAACCAGTAGATTGCCACCACCAGTACGAGAACGACGTCGATGATGCCGATCGCGGCGTAGGGTAGCAGCTTGCCGGTGATCAGCTCCCAACGCGCCAGCGGGGTGACGCTCAACTGTTCCAGCGTGCCCACTTCTTTCTCGCGGACGATCGCCATGGCTGACAGGTTGGTGGTCACCACCAACAGCAACAGGGCGATGATGCCGGGGATCATGAAATCGCGACTCTCGAGTCGTGGGTTGAACCAGACGCGGATCTCGGAAGTCACCAGCGCACCGGCAGGTGCGGCAGTGGCGCTCGGCCTCTGCCGGGCCGCCGCCTCCATCAGGTCCCGGGTGTAGCCGGCGATCAGCGTCTGCGCGTAGCCCAGCGCCACTCCGGTCGAGTTTGAATCCGTGCCGTCGGCCACGACCTGCAGCGTGGCACTCCGGTTGGTGGTTACCGCCAGGCCGAAGTTGGCGGGAATGCTGATCGCCATCCACGCCTCGCCGCGATCGAGATAGCGGTCGATCTCGTCGGTCGAGCCGGGCATGCCGACAATTTTGAAATTGGCCGACGACTCGAACCGGTGAATCAGGTCACGGCTCGGTCTCGAACGATCGGCGTCGACGATCGCGATCGGCACGTCCTTGACGTCGGTCGTCGCCGCATAGCCCAGCACCGCCAGCTGCATGATCGGCGCGATGATGACGACGCCGAACAGCCGGGGGTCCTGCTTGAGTTCAAGAACCTCCTTGCGCATCAGGTGCAGGATTCGTCTCAGGCCCATTCTTTCCTCAGCCTCAACGAGGCCAGGCCGATCGCGACCGTCGCAAAAATTGCCAGTGCCACGAGGTCCTGCCAGAACGCGGTGATATCCGCGCCCTTCAGCACGATCGCGCGCAGTGCCACCAGGAAGTAGCGCGCCGGCACGATGTGGGTGATGCCCTGCACCATCGTGGGCATGCTCGAGATGGGAAAGATAAATCCCGACAGAATCATCGTCGGCAACATCGACGACAGCAGCGCAATCTGAAACGCGACTTGCTGGGTATCGGCGATGGTTGAGATGAGCAGGCCCTGCGCCTGGGCGCCGACCAGGAATAGACCGAGCGAGAACAGCAGCAATGGCCAGGAGCCGCGCATTGGCATGTCGAACAGAACCATGGCTGCAAAAACGATCAGCACGGCCGAGGTGAACGAGATCGCCAGGTACGGCAGCGTCTTGCCCAAGATGTAGGCCACCGGACCCACCGGCGCCATCCTGACCTGCTCCATCGTGCCGCGCTCTTTCTCGCGCACCACCGAGAGCGCGGTGGAGACGACCGCAGTGATCATCGAGATGTAGGCGATCAAGCCCGGCACCAGAAACAGGGCGCTGCGCAGTTGCGGGTTGTACCAGATGCGCGGCTCAACGATCACGACCGGACCTGGCAGGGCTTGCCCGCCGTAGCCTTGGCGA
>Ga0049084_10001036_pt1 | contig 11225 bp, 4 predicted proteins | sample GreLakmeON33MSRF_FD_66720 | JGI IMG/M metagenome (GOLD analysis project Ga0049084, IMG submission 66720) | Freshwater lentic microbial communities from great Laurentian Lakes, MI, USA - Great Lakes metaG ON33MSRF | ecosystem: Environmental > Aquatic > Freshwater > Lake | place: Great Lakes... | reverse complement strand
GCCCAGCGGGCGCCGCTGCCGGGCCGCCGTGAGTTTGATGGGCCGGAGCCGCCGGCCATCCGTGGACGCCGCCGATGCCCATCGGAGGCGCCATCGCCGTGGCCTGATCTCCCGCCACGCGGTGAATCGTCTTGTGGATGATATGCTTCATCTCCGCGCCATCGGCGGAGCGCAGGCGGTAATCAATCGCCATCACCAACCCGAGGGACGCCTCAATCATATCCGGCAGGTTGGGCAACACGCCCAGGGTTTTTTGCGCGAGGTCCTGCCGGAGCGCGGGAATCGCGAGCGACACCGTTTTCCGGTCGACCGAAAGCTGGATCGATTGGATGACCACCGGATCGGCGACCGTTTCGCCGGGATTGTTAACCGAGTAAATTTTTCCGCGGGTGCCATACTGACTGGTCCAGGGATAGGTCCATTGCTTGAGCGTGAAGTTTTTCGGATCGGTGGCGGAGACCGGGTCGAGCGGCTCGGCGAAGCGCAGTTCCAGACCACCCTTTCTCGTGTTCACCCCCACCGGAAGATGGAGCGGGCCGCCGGTGTAGCGGACCCGGTGAAATGATCCCCAGTCACCCCCATGCCCCACCGATTGCCAGCTCGTCAGGCCGGCGATGTAGAGGTGACCGTCCCGATGAAAACGTCCGCGGATCGTTCCGGACCTGAAGGCGAGCGGGAGGTTGAGATGGGCGCCCTGCCATTGCCCATCGACATCCTCCCGCAAGACGAGGGAGAGATTGCCGCGGCCATACGAGGTGAGCAGGAGCTGGCCCTGCAATTCGGCCGGCCACGATTTGCTGGTGATGAAGATCGGTTGGGCGGGCGAGTTGTCGACGAAGTGCGGGACCCACAGAATCGGCTTCTCAAAATCAGTTGGTGCCGAATCGCGACGCGCCGACGGGATGAAGCCGTGAAATCCGCCCTCGCGGATGCGGTGGACTTTGCTCGTGGGCACCCAGTTTCCCTCGTTGTCGCTATAGATGATTTCATCGTTCGGGCCGATCGAGAGGCCGTTGGGATTGCGCAGGCCGTGGGCGATCACTTCGAGTTTGCTTCCGTCCGGCGGCAGGCGAAAGAGCGCTCCGTGGTGCGGGGTGACCTCGGCCTTGACGCCCTGTAATTGCACCGGCCACGGCGTAGACTTGGCGAAGTAGAAGTTCCCTTTTGAATCCGTTTCCAAGTTCAACGTGAACGCATGGAAATTGGTCGCCGCCATCACCTGGTTGTTGAAGTTCTCGTAGAAATCCGCCTCGCCGTCGCCATTGCGATCATGGAGGCGCGTTATCTGGTCGCGGCCGGTGACGTAGATCTGGTCGTTCACCACCTTTACGCCGAGCGGTTGATTCAAACCGGTCGCGAATCGTTTCCAGCGGAGCGTTCCGGAATCCTCCCCGAGTCCATCCACGATCCAGACGTCTCCACTCAACGAACTGACGACCGCCCGGCCATCCGACAGGAAATCCACTCCCGAGAATCGCAGGAAGGAGCGCCACGGGTTCCCGGACGGCACCGTGAGCTCATCCACCACAAACGGACCTTCGCCGGTGCCGATCACAGGTTTCGTTTCCAGCATCTGCCAGCGAGCCGGTCCGGGTTGCAGCCACCGCGCCAGATCAAGCTCGGTGGCCGCCGCCGTCAGCTGGGCGATCAGGGTGTCACTCTCGGCGCTGGGCAGAACCGGACCGATGGCGACGGCGAAACGCAACGGCTCGCCGAGCGGCGGCAAGTCGAGAATGAGGTGCTGGCCTTCCAGCCTCCACTTCGCGCCGGCCGGCAATCCGCGGTGACCGACCACGCGCGCCTGATCGCCTGATCGGATTTGCACGTGGCCATCCGTTGGCGACGAGGTTTTCCGTTCGAGCGTGGTGGCCGGCCCATCGGGCGCCTGCAAAACCTGCAACGAAAGCCCGACGGTCGTCGGACTCAGGTTGAAGGTGCGCGTAAAAACCGGCCGACCGTGAACCCGCTCGAAACCCGGCGACTCGAGGACTTGGCTTATGCCCACGGTGTAAGAGAAAACAACCTGGTCGCCGTGCAGGTGGAGCCCCTTGTAGGCACCGAGACTTTGCGGCACGGGGCCATAGCGCCAAGGTCGCGGGTCGGCGAAATTTCGGGTGAGGGACCAGCCGGGCCGCTGACTCGTGGAAAAATGGGAAAACCCGTCCGGGCTCGGCCACTCCTGCAGGCCATCCCGCGCCGGATACCATTTGAGGAAACCGCCAGTCCACGCCGCTGCAACGCGCAGCAGGTCCGTGTCGAAGACCATCACCGCATCGCGATCTCTTCCCACTTTTACCGCGATGCCCTTGTGCACGATGATGTCTCTCGTCGACAGCGGGTCGGTGGAAATCGTGGAGGAGACAAACGGCCCATGATCCATGGCGTTCATCGGACTCGGAGCCAGAGATGGCGCCGACGTCTGGCCGATGGCCGTCAACGCGCCGAGGAGAAACAGACTCAGCGGTCGGGCTTGGGGAGGGAAACGCATGATGAGAACAATCTTTTGTCAGAGGAGGAGGGCCAAGAGTCACGACATGACTTTCTCAGCCTTCGTCCCCGCTTTGAGGACAAGAGGTTCCGAGGCCCCGGTTTTTAGAACTTAAACGAGTTGGTCAGCTGCGCGTAGGTTCGGGTCTGCAAATATCGGCGCGTGACGAGGGGATTCCCCTTGCCGTCGAAAGCCGCCGGGACGCGTCGTCGACCCCGAGGCCGGCAGGAGCCAGCGCGAGAGCGAGGAGGGTAAGCGCAAACGGCCGTTTCATGGTGATGCTGGTCAGAAACTGCCCTTGACTCCGATCGTCCACAGCGAGCCGTAGTCGGCGTTGCTTACCCGACCGCGCGCGATTGCCGGCGTGCTGGGGCCGTAGATTTCCTGTACTTCCCGCACATGGTACAGATTCCGCAGGTTGGCGAAGACCGAGAACTTCGCAGTAAAGCGGTATTCGGCCACCACGTCGGTCACGAGCCGCGGGGCCAGCCAAGTGTAGGTTTCCGGCTCAATGCTGGGGCCGGCGGCCACCAGTCCCGTCCGTGTGCGGCCGCGATAGTGCCAGTTCAGATTCACCACCAGGCGTTCGCGCGTCAGACTCGCCCCCCAGTTAATGGTCTTCGGCACGTAGCCGGAAAAGTCTGCCGCCGCCTCGCCCAACGCTCGTTGCACGCTGAGATTGCCGAACACCTGCACACCCCGCGCCCAGACCGGCAGAAACGTCAGCGCCTGCTTGTAGTTCACGCTGGTTCCCTCCATGCGTACCCGGCTTGGCAGGTTATGCTGCGTCGACACGTCGTACGCTCCGTACAGGTTGGGATCCAGGCCATAAAGGGCTAAGAAGTCCGGCGATGCCCGGAACACGGTATTGCCGAAGAAATTCTCGAAATCACGGCGAAAGGTCCCGACAGAAAACTGGCCGAGGCGGGCAAAATAGTATTCGAGCCGGACATTCACGGTCTGCGCACTCCACGGTTTAATGCCCACATTGGGCACCGCTATCCGGTTGCTCGGTGACGGCAGCAAATCAATATCCGGTAGCGAGAGGGCACCCGCATACTGGCTGAAGGACGGCCGGCCGATCGAGGAATAAACCGCCGCCCGGGCGATCAGATTTTCGCGGACGTTGAAACTCGCATTGAGGCTCGGAAAAATCCGCAGGTACTCTTTTTCAACGTGCGTGCCGCGATCGAGGTAGGTGCGTTTCGACACCTCCAACGCATCGGTGGTAATGGGCAGCGGCCGCCCGTTGGCGCCGAGGATGGGCCGTCCCTGCGCATCGCGCTGGTAATTTCGCGTCGGGTCGGTCAGCGGGCCCTGCGCGTCGATGTTGGTTTGCTCGGCGCGCACACCGCCGACCAGCTTCAGGCGGTTTTGGAGCAGGGCCAAATCGCTGCGTACATACGCCGAGGAAATGGTCTCCATGGCGATGGAGGAGAAGCCGACTTCGGAGCGGTAGAGGGCGTTCGCATCGGGCGCGACAAAGTAGGTGGGTTTGGCCCGGTAGTGGTCCAACAACAACCCGTTGGAAATACCCGTAAGCCGAGGAAAATCGTTGACCTGAATCCGCTGCCCAAATGTCGGGTTCAGGAACGGCGTCGCGAGATCGTCGCTCCCGGCGGGCGTGGTGCTCGCCCTCCCGTCGGGGCCCAGATAGGTGTACGAAGTGGAAAATCCACGACCTTCCCGCGTCGTTTCCCGCAGATCGACGCCCACCTTGAGCGACAGGGGCAGGCTTCCGGCGAAGTCGTGGCGCGCGTTGGCGTAAGCGCTGCGCCGGGCGTCATCGGTGCTGCGCATGTGGCCGGTCGCCGCCGTCACGACGTAGTTGGCCAAAGCAAAAGGATCGACCGGTGCGCCGGTGACCCCGTCCGAGACGGTCACGGTGCGCGGGCGCCAGTAGCCGACATTCTCAAAGGAAACCGTCACGCCCGTGCGCCGAATCGTGGTCTGGTTGAAAACCCCTTCCTCGATGCTGCGCGCCCGATTGCGGGAACGCGACAAGGCCACCCCCGCGTCGGTTTTCCACCACAGTCCGTCATGCCGCCAGACCAGGGATGGCATGTAGGTCCAGGTCTTCCGCAGGAATCTGGCGTTGGTGAGGCCGAGCGTCCCCTGGCCCGCCGCGCCCCGCGTGGCGGCAAGCGAGAACTGGCCCGGCAAAACGCGCCCGACGTCGAACGTGAGCGTCTGGTTATCCTGGTTCGCGTAGAAATCGGAGGACTGCACACTTAAGGATAGCCGATCGCGGCTGGAGATTTTGTAGTCGAAGGTCGCGGCGAGGGAACTGCGCGATGCTTTCCGGCCAGCGGCTTGGACGGTGATGCTGGAAAGGTACGGCTGGTCGAAGGGGGTATTGGGGAATGCCCCCCCGTTGGTGGCCGTGCCCCCGCCGCGCCACACGTTCGAAATCTGCTCCATGTCGGTCATTCGAGTGGAGAATCCGCCGGAGATTGTGTAACCAAAGTTCTTGTTCACAGGCGCAATCCAGGAGAAATCGAGGGCTGGGTGGAATTTCTTGAACGGGGAACTCTGCTGGATATCGCGCCCGTTGTTCAGTAGGGAGTAGTAGGTGCTGACGTTGAAGGCCGGTCGCGAGCGTTCAAAGGAGCTGCGTGGCACCATGTTCACGGACCCGGCAAGGGCGGCCCCGTCCGACTCCGGTGTGGGCGAGAAGGAGACCTCGATGCGCGACAGGTTGCTGGTGGTAAACACATCCATGGCTGTCCCGCGGCCCGCGCCACCCTCGCCGCCGCTCCCGATCAGGCTGGCCGTGCTGAAACCGCCGATCGTGACCGGCACGTAGGCGGACGGCACGCCGTTGATGGAAATCTCCCGGCCGCCGTTGAAGCTCACGCCGGGCACGAACTTGAGGAACTCCGTCACGTTGCCATCGGGCACATCGCCGAACTCGTCGGTGGAAACGACGTTCTTCATGTTCGGGGCGAAACGCTGTTCGTTGATTGCGATGGCCGTCCCCGTCATCTCGCGGGAGTCTCCGACGATGAACTTGTCGAGCAGGATCGGCGCACCGGAGGCGTCCATTTCCGGTTTTTGCTGGGCCGCCGACATCGGGAACTCTTGCTGGATTGTCTGGCCGGGCATGACGTTGATCGGCCGGGTTGAAAGCCCGAGGCCGGTGTAGAAGACCTTCACTTGCACCTGGCCAGGAGAGACATTGCTCAGCCGGTAGCGGCCATCCGCATCGGTGAAGGCCTCCAGCAGCGTGCCCTCAACGGTCAGTCGCGCCCGTGCGAGGTTGACTCCGGTGGCTTGGTTGTAAACGCGGCCTTCGATCGTGCCTCCGGTTTGGGCCTCAGCGGCCACGCTCGTGAAGATCCAGGCGATTAAGAATGTGAGCGCGGTACGGTGTTCCATCTGTGGTTAATTACTGAAAGGAAACGGGATCTTCAGGGGGATCGGATCCGGAGGGCTTTTTAGAACTTAAACGAGTTGGTCAGCTGCGCGTACTGGCGGGTCTGCGTGTAGCGCAAAACCACGTTGGGCTTGCCGCTGCCGTCGTCGACGGCCAAGCGGGCCAACAACGGATCGGTTCCGAGCAGGTTGTAGACGTTGACTTGCACATCCCAGTTAATTTTTCCGCGGAAGATCTTTCGCGAGTAGCCAATGCTGGCGTCGGTGCTGAACCGATTGGCACCCCAGAAGCGTTTGCCAGTATCGAGATTGCCCACCGAATCGCGCGCGTAGCCGATCACGTTGCGCGAGGCCCATTGGAAGCCGCCACCCAACCGCACGGACTTGAACCGTCCCTCGGAGAAGGTGTAGCTGGTGTTGAACGTCGCATTGCGCATGCGTTGGTCGCGGGGTTGCACCCCGTTGACCGCGCGCGCATCGCGCAGTCGGACGTCGGCGATGGCGATCGCGTCGGCCACCGTGGCATAGCCGGCGGACGGGGTCAGCAACGGCGTCGTCGCCCGAGCCTGCCAGGACGGGCGATTCTGAGCGAAATAGACCACCCAGTCGTCAAAGCCCGCCGTTGGAATAGTTTTCTGCGTGCCGAAGGTCACGCGCGCGCGCCAATTGTTCGTCAGGCTGGCATTGAGCGAGAATTCGTAACCGGTACTGATGTCATTGCGGTAGGAAAATGGACGCTCGAGGATCAGGTCCGGCCGGCTGATGGCATTGTAGATGTCGTTGACCGGACCCCGGACGGCGCCGGTGTTGTCCTGCGGAGTATCAACGATACCGGTCTCAAACTTGGTGGCGGTCAGGAAAATCCGATCACCCCACAGATCGAGTTTCACGCCATAGTCCTTGGTCTTGCCAATCGTCGGCCGCAAGGGATTGCCGAAGACGTCGAAGAAATTTGCGGCTGAAGCCCGGAAGATGTCGGAAAAATTGTAGAACAGCCGGAGCTGGGAGATCGGCCGAAACGTGACGTTGTAGGTCTTGGTGTTGGCCGTAAACCCGACCAAGGGCCCCCAAGTGCCGTACTGGTCCAAATTGTCGAAATGCGTGAAAGGCCCCGCGTATTCTCCGCTGGCCTGGCGCACGAAGGCCTGCGAGCGGTCGGCCTGCTTGTCCTGCCGCATGCCATACAGGGCCGTGATCCGGAAATAACCTGGTTGGGCCTGCCACCAGGAACTCTGCACCGCCCCCACCATGCTTTTCGTCGACTGCTGGTTGTTGCGGGGGGCTTCGTCAGAGGCCCGCTCCTCGAAACGGATGGGGCCGTTGACGGTCGCACCGGGCACACTGGCAGCCTGGGGAGTCTGGTTGTAGTTAAAGAGACGGTAACTGCTCTCGCCCGGCTGGAGGTAGTAGCGCCGATTGAGCCGGTTCACCTGCTGATTCAGCGGGGTCGCGGTCGGATTGCCCGGCAAGGGCGTGACATTCACATACCGGCTCGCCACCAACTTCTGGTCGTTCCCAGAGTCCTGGTAGAGACCGGCGAAGCGGTAATTGCCAAACCCGAACTGCCGGAAAATCTTGTGGCGATCGAGATCGAGTTTGTAGGACAGCGTGGCCCGCTTCGCGGTGTACTCTCGCGCCTCGCGGGTTCGACGCGGGGCGCTTCCACCCGTGCCGGTTTCAATGTAGGGCATGCCGACATAGGGGTTGGGTGCCCCGTTGGGCAGCACCTCGTTGGGATCGACATTCACCGCGGCTCCGCCCTGACCCAGGTTCCGGTGGAAAATGTAATCCTGATTGAACTGGTTCCAGGCCAACTCGAGGTCCAGGTCACGGGCGAGGTTCTGCTCGATAAAGACGGATCGGCTGCTGTAGACGAGATCGTTGGTGTTGAAGCCGCCAAAAGGCGCCGCCCGCAGATCGATGATGGTATTGTCCCGTGTGAACGGAATATTGTTCATGCTCCCGCGGTCGGCAGCGAGGATAAGTCCGCTGCCGGGATTCCCGGCCGTCACCATTTCGCTCCACAACGCCCCGCGCCCCATGTTGCGCCAGTCCATGATCGGCAGGTTCGAGCCGTCGATGAACGTGAGGTACGAGCCTCCGCTGACATTCTGCAGGCCGGAGCCGACCGCGGTGGGGAACTGTCCCTTGGTCGTGGAACCGCCGGTCATTCCTTTGCCGGTGACGAAATTGATGGTCGGTTTTCCGGCTTTCACCCAGGGGGTGTAAGCGTCCGCGACCAGGTTGTTCGCCGGAAAGTAACGGTCGTAGATACCCCGCTCAGCGTTGACGGTGATCGAGGTGCGGGAAAACGGCTTGAACGTGACGGTACCATACAACGAATTGCGCCGATTGAGCGAGGGCTTCTGGTCCGTGTGCTGATCTGCAGCGACCGCCGCCAACCGGAAGGCGAGGCGATTGCGCAGCACGACCCGGCTCACGTCCAGTTCCGTCCGCGCCGACTGGAACGTGTCCGCCATGAAGCGCACGGAATAAAGGTTCTGGCTCATCTGCGCGCGTTTCGAACTGGCGCCGACAATGCCCGAGGGGCTCCCGATGCCGAAGAGGATCGAGTTCGGACCACGCAGCATGGTGAGATTGTCGGTGCTGTAGCGGTCGATCGGAACGGATCCGTTCAGAAAGAAATCGGTCATTACGGTACTTCCAACGATACCACGCGACAGGTACGGGGCAGAAAACCACGCAGCATTGTTGAAGGTGTCGGCGAAGTCCGAAACCTGCATATTTACGACGTATTTGAGCGCCTGATTCATGTCGACGGCTCCGACATCATTGAGGAACTGCTCGGTGAGCACGTCGATGGCGGCGCCCGCGTCCTTGAGGTCCGTCCTGATGCGCATGCCGGCGAGCGTCTCGTTTGCGAGCCAGCCCTGCTGCGTTTCCGTGTTGACGACGAAGGGTGAGAGTTGGACCGGGTCGTCCTTCGTCGCCGTGGCTGGTAGAGTTTGAGCGGCGAGAACGCCGGAGGTGAAGGCCGCGAGGACGGTGAGCAGGGTGCGGGGTTTGGTAGCCATGGCGTTGGTCTTGGGTTTGGTTTTGGGTTGCGGTTGTGACGAAGGCCGCGGTGGGGCGTCCGCCGAGCGAACAATACTGAGCGCGCCGGTGCGGGGATCGGGAAAGAGTTTCAGCGGGGTGTGGGCCACCATGCGCTCAAGAGCTTCACGTGGCGTAAACTCGCCGGCGACGGGCTGGGTTTGCACGCCCTCCACGACGGCGGCGGAGTAGACAATTTCGAGTCCGCCCTGGTGGGCCGCCCGCTTGAGCGTGACGACTGCTGCGCCGGCCGGGATATCATAATGGCGGCGAGCGGCTTCCTCCGCCGCGGGAAGTGCCGCCCACAGCAACGTGCCCAGCAGCGCCAGCCACGGTCCGAAACACGCCGGGCGGCACGGTCGGAGCGGGACCTGGATGGGGGGCATTGAGCATGAGACAACATCTCTCTGCCTGCGGAGACGAATGAGGTTTAGTTTCACGCTAAGGATTTTTTCTGAGCGGGGCGGAAACCGTCGGGACGAACGAAGCGAATCCACTCGCTGGCGCTCGCGGCTACCACTGGAAAATAAAATCACCGCGCGCGGCGGAGCACAATCTCGCCGGCCTGCGTGCGCTCGGCGCGCACCCCCATCGTGCCTTCGAGGAGGCGGACGAAGCCCTCGACGTTGTCCGAGCGGATCGACGCCACGATCGCGAGCGAGCGCAATTCCTCATCGCCGATCACGAGTCGCTGGGGGTTGCGGCGGTTGAAGGTCTCAACGACCTCGGCGAGTGGCGTGGATTCGAAATCGAGTAGGTGCGGCTGCCAGTCGAGCAGCCGCGCGATCTCCGGGACGGACGCCGGCACGACCACGGGAGGCGCAATCACGGTTGCGACGGAGATCACTGTCCGCTGGCCGGCCGTGAGCGCGGCCAGCACAACCGGCGCGGCGGTCGGCGCAGAGCCGGCCGAGGCGGCAGGGGCAACGACCGCTTGCTGCGAGACGTGAACCGTGCCCTCGGTCACGAGGACCTCCAAGTTGGGACCGGCGAGCTTCACGTTGAACGCGGTGCCGACGGCCCGCACCTCCACGCCGCCCGCACGCACGACGAACGGTCGCGCGGGATTCTTCGCGACGGCGAACTGCGCTTCACCTTGCACGAGCAACACGCGGCGCTCGGCGGCGGAGAACTGCACGACCACGTGGGCGCCGCGGTTCAGATCGAGGACGGAGCCGTCGGGCAGCGTCTCCTGCCGATAGGCGGCGGCCTCAAAAACGACGGTCGCGTTTTCCGGCGCACGGGTCGTCGGTGGCCACACGAGCAGCAGCGCGACAGCCGCCGCGGCGAGCAGCGCGGGCGTGGCCCAGCGCCAAGCGGATGGGCGACGGTGACGCGCGAGGAGATCCGGATTCGGCACGGTGCCGTGCGCGGGGCGCCACTGCTTGAGGGCGTTGAAGTCGCCCCACATGCTGCGGTGGCGCTCGAAGGATTCGCGGTGCGCGGCGCTCGCGGTGAGCCACGAAAGAAATTCATCCTGCTGTGCCGGCGTGAGGCCGCGGTCGTGCCGCACCAGCCACTCGGCCGCGGCGGACTCGATCGCGTCGTCGAGCGGAAACCGGGGATCGGGCGCGTTCATGGCCAGCGGCCCTCGCGTTCGCGACGGCATTGCAGCATGAAGGCCATGCATTTTTTCACGCCGATGGTGAGCTGCGCGGAGATCGTATTTTCCGAGACGCCGAGCTGCGCGGAGATCTCGGCCTGCGACAATCCATAGACTTTCCGCAGGGTGAAAATCTGGCGACAACGATCGGGCAGCGACTGGATGGCTTCGGTCAAGAGGGCGAGTTCCTGGTTATGGGCGATGAGGTCAGGGATGTGACCTCCCTCGTCCAAGACGGCCAACTCCTCGTTTTCCGCTAAGGATTCCGTCGGCAAGACCTCGCGGTGGCGGCAGCGGTCAAGGGCGAGGTTGCGGGCGACGGTGAAAAGAAACGCCTTGGGCGAAGTGACCTCGCCGCGTTCCCGCGCCCGCAGGAGGCGCAAATAGGATTCCTGCACCAGGTCATCGAGATCGTCCTCGGTCCGGAAGCGGCTCCGCAACCACGCGCGCAAGACCGGCTCGTGCGGTTGCACGTGGGTGGCGAACCACTGGCCAAGTTCGGAATCGGGCGGGGGCATCGGAAAAGAGCTGCCGTCGTGAATCCTGCTTTGTTCGCGAACAGTCGAGCGGATTTTCGTGCACGGAATCGCACCCCACTGCCGCCGGCCGCAAAATCTACGTCATGAATTTCAACGCCGATGTGTCCGTGGTGCAGGCTGGCGGCAGCGAATTCAAACTGCTCCACACCGCGAATTTCAAAGACGA
>Ga0049084_10001035_pt1 | contig 11226 bp, 5 predicted proteins | sample GreLakmeON33MSRF_FD_66720 | JGI IMG/M metagenome (GOLD analysis project Ga0049084, IMG submission 66720) | Freshwater lentic microbial communities from great Laurentian Lakes, MI, USA - Great Lakes metaG ON33MSRF | ecosystem: Environmental > Aquatic > Freshwater > Lake | place: Great Lakes... | reverse complement strand
ATAGGCGTACAGCATGACTTCGATGCGCGTCTTCGGCACCCGCGTCACTTCCACCACCCGATTGCGACGGGTGAGGGCGAGCGTTTCGAAGTAGCGCGCCGATGACACGACGTCGGAGTCGGCCACCCACTTCGCCAGCGTGTGCATGCTGTTCGTGCTCAGCACCGGGTTGGCCGATAATCGCGTGCCGTTCTTGAACGCCGCCACCTGCCGGATGATGTAATCGGCCGGTAAGCCCGCCAGCGTCCCATTCTCCGGGCGCCCTTGTCCGTCGGGCAGATGACAATAGCCGCAGGCCCGCGCGTTTGGGGCGACACCATACTGCACCGACGACGGCATTGGCGGATGCGACGCCGGAAACCAGTCGGGAATGTCGAAGCCGTTCCCGACCTGCCGCATGGTGTAGCTCCGCGTAGAGTTCGGCACGCGATGCCGCACGACGCTGTCGGGCTTCGGCGCCGGACTCGGCGCCGGTGCCGTCGGGAACGCCCACGCCGGCACCTCGAACGGGGCGCGCGCAGGTTGTGCCCCGAGCGACGCGCTGGTGCACAGCGCGGTCAGACTGGTGGCGATCGTTGCGTAGCGCCTCACCGCGCGAGTAGTCGATCGGCGATCCGCGTGGCCGCTGACTTTGCGTCGAAGCGATCATCGTTCGTGAGAAGGATGATCGTCGTCTTGCGTCCGGGATACCGCACCCACGCCGATCGCCGTCCTTCGCCGATGCCGTACACGACCTGCATGACATCACCGCGCTGCGTATCGGCCCCAAAGCCCTTCGGCTCCGCGTTCTGCGCGGAACGCGCCTGATCGAACCGATACAGATCGTCCACGTTGCCGGTCCAGAGTTTCGTGGTGCTGTCGTAGGCTAGGCGTTGCGCGCCACCCATCGCCGTGACTCGACGCACCGAGGCCGCGGACAGGCGACCCGTGCTGTCTGGGGCGAGGGTCGCGTTCAACACGGACGACAGTCCGGCGAGTGCAAAGTGCGGCGTACCCGTTTCCGGTGTAAATCGGCCCTGCACGCCGATGCCGTACGCGCGGTTCACCAGCACCTTGCCATCCTGCGCCACCAGCACAGCGGCCCCGCCGCTGGCCGATTCGACGTACGAGGCGAACACGTTGTCCACGAACTGCTGCGTGAGCGGCGTGGCGTCGATCGCGCGCGACGTCACACGACGCGTGGCCAGATTGTAGCGGTCACCGGGGTGCAGCGTGAGAAACGGCCGGCCCGCGTCGTTGGCGTCGCGGCCGTTGTACACGAAGGCCTTGTTGCGCCCGATGATCTCGGCGCTGTCACCGCGTACCACCCACACCGTGCCTTCGTCTTCCGAAATGCCAAGCAGGTCGGGGCGACGGGACGTGAGGGAGTCGTGCAGATCCGGGAGTCGTTCGCGGGCGACCACATGCTGATCGACGGCGACGCCGCGCAGATACGCGAAGCCCTTCAGATATTGCGGATGATTGAACAGGCGATTGTCGTTCGACGGCGCGCCGCGCACAAGATAGTCGCCCAGAATCGACGCGCCGGCCGACGACCCACCCACCACGCCGCCGCGATCGAGCACCGCCTGAAATGCGCGCTCCGACTTCGTTCCCGCGTACGAATTCACCAGCCGGAACTGGCGACCGCCGTCGAACCACACGCCACGCGCGCTCGCGATCTTCGCCACGAAGCTGTCGGCATCGGCCACGGTGCGGCTCGTCGTGTGGTACACCACCACGTTGCGCGCACCCGCACTCTTGAGTCCCCGTCCACTTTCGGCGGTGTTGATGGAATCGCCACCGGCCGTGGGCACGTCAACGATGAGCGCATCGGGCCCGCCGGCGAGTTCGATGAACTTCGCGTACACCTCAGGTCCCATCTGACCGCCGCCCACGACCATCACCGAGCCGGTGCGCGGACCCACCGATGGGATGCCGCGCGCACTCGCGGTTGCGGCGGACGTGCCCGCGCCGTTCGCGGCCCCAGTCGTGCTGGTGCAGCCAACGGCCATCGAGGACAACAGCACGGTCGTCGTTACGGCACGGCTACAAACGCGGAACGATGGGGCAAGCATAGGCGGTGTCCTGAAGAAGGCAAACGGGGAGGCACTCGAAGCATCCTCAGTTTACGCTCCGAACGCCCACCTCGCTGGCTACAGGTGGGCGTCGGGTCGGGTCTCGGCGTCGCGGATCGCGCGCTGGGTTATCTGCGCGAAGAGCAGGCCAAGCACCACCGTGGCCACGATGCCGAGCACGAGTACCGGCATCGGCAAGGCGCCGTGGCCGTTCGCGGCGTTCGCGCCGGCAGCGCCGAACGCCGCGTACGACGCGATGATCGGCAGCATTCCCGGCATCGCCAGGACGAAATCGCGCGTGCGCACGCGCGTGACGCCCAGAGCGTAATTGGACAGCACAAACGGGATCGCGGGCGACAAGCGTAACAGAAACATGAGGCGCAGTCCGTCGTCGCCTATCACGCGATCGACCGCCGAGAGCGTGGGGTGCGCAGCCACCCGACGGGCAACCTTAGCGCGAAACACCGTGCGTCCTAACAGGAACGCCATCGTGCCGCCGATGGTCGCGCCGGTGAACACCAGCAGGCTGCCGTTGACCACGCCAAAAACGGCTCCGGCGGCCATCGTGAGCAGGAAGGCCGGTAGCATTAAGAGCACCACGCCGATATACGCGGCCAGAAAGGCCAGCGGTGCCCACACGCCGAGTGTGTGCACCCACGTCGAGAAACCTGGCAAGTACGGCGTGGCCAGCTGACCAAGGGTGATGCCAGCCACCAGCGGTACGGCAACACCACCGGCGCGCAGCAGGCCGCTGGTGGCGCGCTTAAAGTCGAGAGGCATTTCGGAAATATACCCCGTCAAAACACCACGGCCCCGGCGTGACGCCGAGGCCGTGGTGCACCGCGATTTAAGACAGAACGCTGAGCTATTGCAGCGGCTTGGTCGGCCGCTGGAATCCGCCGTCGAGCGCGTTCAGGAACAGCTTGTACGTGCCGTGCGGCTGCGTGCGGAACAGAATTTCCGGTCCGAACAGCCACATCGTGCCCTTGCCCATCTTGGCTTCGGCCATCGCGACACCGCCCTTAAGCAACTCCTGTCCCCACGCCCATCCGCTGGTGAGCGGCTTGTCGGTATCGAACGTGGCGAGCACGCGCACACCCTTGGCCGCGGCATCGGGGCCCAGCTTCATCACCGGGCTGTTGTCGAACATCACGCTCGGCCGCGGGTTCATGCCCGTGGCGATCGTGGCCGACGTGTCGAGGGCGACTTCGAGCAGCGAGCCGGGGATGTAGTACTTCTCTCCCGCGTACGGACGCCCATTCGCTTCCGTCAGGTAATTCTCGATCGGCAGCCCCATCGCCTTGCCCAGGCCGATGGACGATCCGATCGCGACGATGCGGCCACCCGCTTCCACGAAGGTCTTGAGCGCCGGCACCGACTGCTCGGGGCTGATGCGGCCGATCATGCGACGGAACTCCGCCGGAATGAGCGTGGTGTCGGGCGAGCCACCGAAGCCGCGGCCTGCGCCCGCCTCCGAGAACATGCCGTCGGTCACCACGATCACGTCGTACTTGGCCTTCAGATTGCCCGCGTCGACATCCTGCGGATAGATCGTGGTGAAGGCGAACTCGAACTTCTCCAGCAGCAAGCGCGTCCAGCCCGTCGGCATGCTGCCGCCGTAACGATCGATGAGCGCGATGCGCAGCGGTTGTACCGGCTGGGCCGAGCCCGGCTTGCTGTTCGCCGCGGCGAAGTTCACGCCGAGATCCTTGGCGGCCTGCGTCACGACCTTGTCGGCCGCGCCACCGGCGGGAATGAACCACGAGCCGGCGGGCCACGCTGTGCCACCATCGGTGAACGCCGTGGGGATGCGTGACGCCTTCACCTTCACGGCGGCGAGGCGATTGGCCACCGTGGCGGCGTCGTTCACTTCCGGCCGCACGAAGTAGCCGGCCTTGCCCTTCGCAATCGTGCCCATCGGCATCATCGTGACGCCGTTCACCTTTTCGAACGGGCCCGTGAGGCCGTCGAGCACGCGCTCGAACTGGATGCCCATCTGGAACGCGAGCGTCCAGCCGGCATTGTCGTACGGCGCAATCGGCGGACCGCCCGGATAGCGGAAGTCGTTCGGGTGATCCTGCGGCTCAAACATGTCGAGCACGTGCGAGCGGAACGCCTGGTTCGTCATTACCACCCATGAGCCGGCCGGGAACGCCTTGCCGTTGGCACTGAACGAGCCCGTGGCGCGATGCACCTGGATGCCCGAGTACTGCAGCGCCTTGATGAACTTGGTCGCCGTCGGAAAATCGTTCTGCGCGCTGCTCAACACATACGCGCGCGGGTCACGGTTTTCCGGCTTCTTGAGTTCGGCCATGTAGCGATCGTTGGTGACCGCGCTGCCGATGTTCGGCGCCGCGCCGCCGCGCGCTCCACCGGCACGATTCGCTTCAGGGCTCGCCGTGGCGCGATCCTTCGTGATCTGCGCGATCATCGCATCGACGCGCTTGGGCGAAATCGTCCAGTTGTCCTTCGACCCGTTCTTGATCTGGTCGGTACCCATCACCCAGCGATTGAACAGGAACGTTTCACGATAGCGCGACGCGAGATCGAGGAACGCGTAGTTCGCCGAGACCGAGTAATCGATCGACTGTCGGAAATGCCATTCCTGCGGCGCAATCGGCATCGGCAAGCCAGCCGAGCGCAGCTGGCGATCGGGCACGAGCGACACGCGGATCGGCGTCGGATTGCCGATTGTCTCGGTGAGAATGCCGATCTGATTGTGGAAGTAGCCCACGGTGCGCATGCCGCCGTTCCACCACGTGCTGTAGTTCGAGCCCGCGCGGAAGGTGAGGCCGGGCTTGTGCTCGAGCACGAACCGATGATTCAGCGCGGCGCCTACGAGGTCGAGGCCCGTAATCATGGCCGGGTGGAACCAGTAGTTGGCCGGATCCCGATACGGCGGTGCCGCCATGACCGTGCCCGTCGGGCCGGTCTGGTGGTGGTTGTACATGATCTGCGGATTCCACTCCACGAACAGCTGCTGCGACATGTTGCGGGTTTCCGCCAGCGCATTCATATACGCGTCGCGATTGTTGTCGTGACCGGCGTACTTCTCGTACAGGCGCGGAATGTTGGTGTTCCGGCGCAGCTTGTCGGGCTCCTGCATGTACCAGTTGGTCACCAGTTCCATGCCGTCCGGATTGGCGTGCGTCATGAGAATGATGCAGTCGTTCAGGATCCGCATCGTCTCGTCGTCGGTGCGGCTGGTGAGCTGGTAGAACGATTCGATGAGCTGCTGGGCGCCGAGCACTTCGGTCGCGTGCAACCCACCGTCGATCCAAAACACCACCTTGCCTTCCTTCGCCAGCTTCGCCGCTTCGGCGGAGTCGAGACCGTCGGCCAACGCCAGCCGGCTCGAGATCTCTTTGTAGCGCGCCAGGTTCTTCAGGTTGGCCGGCGAGGAGACGATCGCCATGATCTGCGGGCGCCCCTCTTCGGTCATGCCGATCGTGTCGAGGATCACGCGGTCGCTCTGCTTCGCGATGGTCGCAAAGAAGGCGTGCAGTTTGGTGTAGTTGGGAAGCTCGTAGTCGGCGCCGATGTCATGCCCAAAGAATTCCTTGGGTGACGTGAGGCGCGGCTGAGCCGAGAGCGTGGTCGGCAGGGCCGCCGCGAACAACATCGCGGCGGAGAGCCGGGTGGCACGACGCAGGCTGATCATGCGAGGGACGGGTGGGGAGGATACTGGGGCAGCCGGATCCGGCTGCCGGAATTTCCCGCGAGGGGAGTCAACAGGCATACGATGGGGCACCGTGAGGCGTTGGGCAATTGATTGTCCCGAACGACCGATTCGATGAACTTTCGCGCAGTACGGGAGTTCAACTCCCGTACTGCCCCCTTTTGTGCCTCCCAAGCCCCGACCGATGACGATGACTTCGACCCGTTTGGCCGAAGGCTGGAAGGAACTCGACGCCTACCACCTGCTCATGATGGCCACCTGGCACCCGGCCAAGGACAAGAACGACCTCGCGCCGATCCGCGCCAAGGCCACCGAGATGGTGGCGTCGGCCAAGCTCGTCGCGGCGTCCAAGTCGCCGATGGCTTGCCAGAAACCGGAACTGCTGAAGGCGCAGGCCGGTCTCCCGGTGGAGACGGAGAAGGTGGCGGCGATGGTCGCGGCTAAGGCGGCTGATGCCGACCTCAAGGCGGGTCTTAAGGGGCTGCATGACCGCTTCGACCTGCTCGAGGGGTGTGCGGGTGCGGAGATGAAGCACTAGGCTGGGCTATCAAACTGCCAACTGCTTAGGAAGCAGGAAGGAGGGGGTCAGGGAGGAGGAGGCAGGAACCATGCGCGGTTCACCTGCGTCCTCCCTCCTGACCCCCTCCTTCCTGCTTCCTAAGGTGTTTCGTCTGCTCAGGCGAGCAACACTGTCCCTAGATGATCTCGCACGCCCCACCCGCACACGCCACCGTATCGCTCAGCGTCGTCATGTCCACGCCTTCCAGCAGCAAGGTGTAGTCGACCTCGCGATACGACAAAGCGTTCCACCGGATCATATCGGACTCGGATATCACTTCTTCGCGCGGCGCCTGCGCGTAAATCTTGTCGCCCGTTTCGCGCAGCAGCGAAATGCCGGCGAAGTATTCCTTGTTGTCCCAGATGAACTGTTGCACGGCTTCCCACTCGTCGTCCTTCACGGTGACGGTGTTGGACACGTTGTGGTGCAGCCCCGGGTTGAACTGCTCGTGACGGCGACCGGCGCGCACCCAATGCTCCTGCACGAGACGCACGTACTCGAGGAACTGCACGGCGCCGACATCTTCCCGCAAAATCGCGTCGGGCTCGGCGCTCACCGGGAAGGTGATCACGTCCGTTGTCTCGGGATCCCACACCGACGTTTCGGTCATGTGCGGATTGTGCAGCTTGAACCACTGGTACAACGGCTCCGTGCGCGCGGCCTGCACACGACGGAAGTAGTGACGCGCATGGTGCGGATGAATGCCCGAGCCCGCGCCCAGCACGAGGCTGGCGGTGCCTTCCGGCTTCACGCACGTGATGCGCGCCGCCGGCTCGATGCCAAGATGTTCGGCGATCGCGGCGTTGGTATCGAGGCATTCCTTGGCGCCACGCTCCAGCACCGACGGATTGAGCAGCAGCGACGGACGATCGAGAATGCCGCAAATGGACACACCGAGCAGCGACTCACGCTCGTTGATCACGCGCGTAGCGGCACCGAGGTACGGAATGTTGGTGTAGGCCGCCTGCATCGTGCCGAGCAGCGACGCGGCGCGGCAACAGGCCAGGAACGACTCTTCCGTGTCGCAGGCACCGGCGTTGATCGTGGTGAGGTTGCACATCTGCCAGCCCGACACGCGCGAGCCGATCGCGACGTCGGGACGGCCGTACTTGGCAAGCTTCGCCTGCGCCACTTCGTCCACGATCATGTACGGCGCGAGGCCGATTTCCACGCACGGGTTCGCGCCATACTCGGCGTCGTCCACGAAGTAGAAGCCGGGTTCACCGAACTCCTTCTGGAACTCGAACAGCTTCGAGAAGTCCGACGGCTGCACCGTTTCGCGCACGAGCACGGCGGAGTTATTCGACTTGCCGCGCTGCGAATTGGTCTCGAACCAGTTGCCCGTCTTGGCCGCCGCCATTTCATCGTCGTCCGACGAGAACAGGCAGATGGTGGCCGAGCGACGGATGCCGCCGGAGAGGACGGCAACCGCGACGTGCATCATGATGTCGTACACTTCGATCGGACGGAGCGCGCGGCCCGGTACCTGATCGAGCATCCGTTCGGCCGCCAGCAGTGCCTTCTTGAGCGGCAAGTGTCCCGGTGCGCGACCACCTGAGGTGCGCAACTGCTGGCCACGTGAGCGGACGGCGCTGAAGTTGAACTCGACCTTGGTGCCGTCGACGTACGAGCGGATGAGGGCATCGAGGGCGTCCGCCCAGCCTTCGAGCGTATCGGGCACTAAGTAGTGCACCACCGGCAGCTCGTTTTCTGCCGCCCGGAGCGGGAAGGTGGGGAGCTGCGCCACGTGCTGCTTCTGCACGCTGAAGCCGACGCCCGTGCCCGACATGAGCAGGAAGAAGGATTCCTTGAAGGCGTCGAGGCGGTCCATGTGCGTGAAGGCGCAGTTGAACATGCGCGCGTTGTTCGCTTCAATGGCCCGGCCGCCGAACTGCAAGGAGCGCATGGAGGGCAGGATCGCGCGACGCTGCAGCGCAGCCTCCGTTTCCGCCATAAGCGAGCGCAGCGTGCGATTACCGAACCCCGTCACCGGCAGGTCGACCCGGTCGGCGAAGTGGTCGCGGTGCATGTCCATCACGCGCGTAAACGCTTCCGACGGCGTTTCACGGCGACCCAGATCTTCCCGGTACCGCGAGTAGCGCGAGAGGAAGATGTAGTCCTGTAGGCCGTTCTCGGCGTGCACGTTGATGCGATGCTGAGCGCGCGCGGCGCGATACAGCACGTACCGCTTGGCGATGTCCCAATGACCGCGCGCGGCGATCATCATCTCGACGATGTCCTGGATCTCCTCGACCGTCGGGACATGGTCCTGGGCCCGACGCTCGACGGTGTTCACCACCAGCTGCGTGATGGCGCACACGTCGGCGAAGTCGGTGAAGCCGAGGCCGAAGCGGTGGGCCGCGTCATCATGCAGCGGGTTGGGTGCATCGTCGTGACGCGAGGCGTAGAACGCCAGGGCGATCGCGCGCGTGATGCGTTCAGGATCCCACGGGGCCGAGTGGCCGTCGCGATTGACCACCTGCGTGATCGCCTTCATCTCGGCGGTATCATAGCTGGTTCGGATCTCGGTAGTGCGGGGGGCGACGGACGTGGCCAACTGTGCCTCCTTCGGGTGAACCAGCGATTGAATGCACACCCCCGAGGACTTTCGCGTCCCACCCCCCAGCGAATTCGCCGGGCGACGGAAAAGGCTCCTTGCGATGCGCAGCAAGGAGCCCAGCGGAGCTGGCGCCATTCGGGTGAACGGCACGCAGCAATCCCCGGCGTGCCCTCCCTCGAGGGTGCGCGCGGACTCCGGTACATGGTAGGTCTTCTGGCTCGGGATTCGTCCTCTGGAGCGGCCTTCCCGTGTACCCAGTACATGAATACACAGTGGCGTGCAGCTCCTTCGTCCTCCCTTACAGCGGCGGGGCCGCCCCGGAATCGCACCGGGTTCCCTCTTAGCGCCGACCCCAGCATCAGGATCGGTGACCACATACCTATGTCTTGAAACGGTTGCCTGCTGTCACGAACAACAGCCGACGGGGAAACTTCCAACCAAAAGCGCCCGATGTCAATACTTGTTTGCAGACACATACCGCCACCCGCTTCACGGCTCGAGCCGACACGATAGCGCGTCAGGGCAGCGGCGTCACGCCCCCCCCCCTCCACGTGCGGCGCCACGTCTCTACATCGCGATCTTCTTCCCTTCGAGCTTCTTCTTCTGCTCGCGCAGATGCTCCTCGAGCTTCAAGCGAGGAATGCCCTTGGCCAGCCACTCCGGCGCTTTTTCACCCTTCAGGTAGCTGTCCCAGTACTCCATGAGCCGCAGGTCGTAATCCTTGCGATTCTTGAGCTGCGCCAGGCCATGATTCTCGCCCACGTACTCCAGCAGGATCACGTCCTTGTCGAGCTGACGCAGCGTGTTGTAGAACGTGATGCCCTGATTGAAATCGACCGCGCCGTCCTTATCGTCGTGCAGGATGATGAGCGGCGTCTTCACCTTGTCGGCGAAGCGGTTCGGCGAGTTGCGCTCGTAGGCGTCCTTGTTGTCCAGGAAGTTGCCCTTGAACCGGCCCTGCGAACTCTGGAAGATGCCCTGGTTCGTGCTGCCCGAGTTCCAGTACACCGAGCTGTACATGCTCACCATATCGGTGAGCGGCGCGCCCGCCACCGCACTCTTGAAGATGTTGGTCTGGCCGATCAGGAACGCCGTCTGATAGCCGCCCCACGAGTGCCCGTGTAAGCCCACGTTGGCCGAGTCGACCACACCGGTCTTGATCGCCGCCTTCACCGCCGGTACCACGCTCCACACCGCACTCATGCCCGGATCGTTGATCTTGTACACGATGTCCGGCAGGAACACTGCGTAGCCGCGTGAGTTGTGCACGCCGATGAGGGCGTTCGGTGAACTCGAGAAGTTTGGCGAGTAGAAGCTGTTCAGGTTGTCCGACTGCAGTTCGTAAATGAACACCAGCGTCGGATACTTCTTGCCTTCCTCGTAGCCGGCCGGGAGATACAGCGCGCCCTGCAGCGAGTCGCCCTTCTCGGTCACGTAGTTCACGAGACGCGAACCAGCCGACCACGCCACCCCGTTCAGATTCGGATTCGCGTCCGACAAGCGCACGGAGTCGGCGATGGCCCCGCTGCCGAAGCTCACGCGCCAGTAATCGGGGAAGCGCGTGGACGTCTGGATCGCCGACACCCACACCTCGGCGTCGCGCGCCTTCATCGGCGCATGACGGGCATCGCGCCATCCGGTGATCGCCACCGCGCCGGCCTTCGCCGGATCGATGCGCACGATCGCTTCCTTCTTGGTCAGCGCCTGCATCGCGGCCATGTACACCGGCTTCGCGAGGTCGATGTTCCGCTCGCGCGGGTCAGTGTTGATCACGCGGGTATACCGCGTGCGCGTGGCGCGACCGTTCCCGGTAAGGTTCGTCCAGCTCTTTCCCGCCATGCCGATGCGCCATACATCATAGTTGTCGCTGATGAGCGCGAAGCGGCCATCCTTGCTCCAGCCTACGATGTTCGTGCTGGGCCGATCTACGTTGTGATCGTCTTCGGTATCGATGAACGAGACCGGCGCGCCCGCGGTCACGTTGGCGATCGCCTTGGTGGCCACGTCGTACGCCTGAAAGTTGCCGTCGTCCCAGAAGAGCACCGCCTTGCCGTCGGGCGACAGCGATGACGTGCCACGCAGGTCCTTTTGCACCAGCACGCGCGTACCGGTGCGGGCGTCGATGAGATACAAATCGCGACGCTGCACGCCGTCGTAGCTGCTCTGGCGTTCGTACGCCTGATTGTCGGTGCCAAGCACGTAGCGGTCGCGCGCGCCGAGGGTGCCGGTGCGGACCACGTCATCGGTGAGCTGCACGACTTTCTGTGTGGCCGGCAGGTAGGTCGCCAGGAACGAGAAGCTCTTATCGGCGTTTTCCTGCACGATTTGCATCGACTGCAATCGCGCATCCTTGCTGTGCCACAGAATAAGT
>Ga0049084_10001031_pt1 | contig 11248 bp, 14 predicted proteins | sample GreLakmeON33MSRF_FD_66720 | JGI IMG/M metagenome (GOLD analysis project Ga0049084, IMG submission 66720) | Freshwater lentic microbial communities from great Laurentian Lakes, MI, USA - Great Lakes metaG ON33MSRF | ecosystem: Environmental > Aquatic > Freshwater > Lake | place: Great Lakes... | reverse complement strand
TACGATTTTTTTCATGAATTTTTTACCTGTTTAAGATTGGTAACATCATCTTTCTAAAATCTTTAGGCTTTGTTAAGTATAAATGATGTTAGAACTTAGTTAATCTCTGAATGGTAGGCAACACAAGAAGGTAAGAACTTGAAAACTCTCATATTAGCGACCATTCTTGTTTCTTTATCTGCACAGGCAGTGTCATCCCTGAAGATTGAAGGATCTTGCTTTGGCAATTTGCCAAGCGGAGGGACCTTTAGTTACACCTATTACTCTAACTTTGATGGTTGCCGAAAAGTAAGTCGCGCATCTCTTAAATTCACTTCCGGCATGAAAGGTATTTTCAAGGGCAAGAGAAGTTTCACTAATACACAGGATATTTACGACCTCAGCGGTGGGCATAAGCTTATCTTTAAAAACTCTACTGGAAACACTTCAGGCACAATTAATTATGCAGATAAAACACTTCCTGTCCGATGTGAAGTCAGAGATTATGAATACGCGGACTGCTAAATTCTCATTAAATTTCTTTGCGCTATTTTAACAACTGATAGATACTCGGCCTGAGCATCATTCTTAGCAAAACGTTTATCTTTTTTAAGAGTAATCCGGAGTCTATGAAATTGTTTATTAGTCATTTCAATTGATTCAAAATCTTCAAGCTCTAAATTCAGTTCTTTCATCATGCTTTTATATTTCATCAAAAGATTTTTCTGAGATGTTTCTCTAAGACTCTTTTCATTAAATAACTGCATCTTTTTTTTGGTTTTTTTTCTTGCCGATTTTTTTGCCTTTTTTAACTTCCTATTCCCAATTCCATATTTCTTGGCATTCGCGATAGCAACTTCTAGATCTCGCTCGTGACCCAAAACTTTTGTAAGCTGGTTAAGTTTAACGCTATTAATGACAACGCCTAGCCGACGAATTGTTACTCTTATTTGATGAATGCATTTAGTGGTTGGATTTTCTGAAGCCTTCCTGAGAAGTTCATCAAAGATCATGATTTGATCATTTCGATACTGAAGTAGTAATTTACTTGTGACGTGAAACTTCTTAATACATCACAAGTATTTATCTCATTGAATCTTAGTGTCTAGTCGCTCTGAATTTATGCTTTGAACAATTTTTTTACCCAGCTCATAAATCCGCCTGTTTTTTTCTCAACAACAGGTGCTACGACTTTAGGCTTGAGTGTCAGCACGAGTTTTGGTGCTGGACCATTTACTCCAAGCGCTTTCGCCGGACGAGGACCAGTTCCAGTTGGCTTAACAGGACCACGATTTGTTTGAGGTGGTCTTTGTGGAGCATCTCTTCGAGGTCCACGATCTTCGTTATAATTTCTTTCAGCTGGGGAAGTAACCCCACGAAGTTTTTCAATTGCGCGAATACCTTGTTCATCTTTTATAGGAATTGCAAAAGTTGTCGCGTGTCCACTTTTTCCACGACGACCAGTTCGGCCAATACGGTGAATATAGTCTTCAGCTTCACGAGGAACATCGTAGTTTACAACATGGGCAACATCATCGACGTCAATTCCACGTCCCATTACATCTGTTGCAATGAGAATGCGGTAACGACCAGATTTGAATTCCGCGATGGCTGATTCTCGCTGCTCTTGGTTTAGATCCGAATGAATGTAAATCACGTCATCTTTTTTGCCGTGAAGAGACCTCCAGACCTGATAAACACGCTCTTTAGATTTAGCGAAAACAATAATGGTCCCAGGCTCATCATGAGCAAGACGCAAAAGAGCGCCCATTTTCTTTTCTTCGTATAACCAAAAAAGTCGTTGTTCAATTTTAGGAGTAGAAGCTTCGCTTTTAGCAATCGTAACTTCTTTCGGATCTCTCATTACGCTCTTAGCTAACTTTTCAACTCTCGGTGCAAAAGTTGCAGAGAACATGAGGTTTTGACGTTCTTTGGGAATCTGTTCAGTGATGGTATCAATTTGCTTGGCAAATCCCATCTCAAGCATTCTGTCGGCTTCATCAAATATCAGACATTGAATAAAATCCAACCAGACATTTCCGCGCTCTAAGTGATCACATAAGCGACCAGGTGTTGCGACAATAATATGCGGCGAAGATGCCAATGCTTCTTTCTCAATAGGAATTGAAGCTCCACCAATACAAACGACTGTCCGAAGCCCTAGAGGTTTTCCGAAAGCTTCAAAGACTGCTCCCGTTTGCTGCGCAATTTCACGAGTTGGTGAAAGCGCCAATATGTAGGTGCCGTTTTTACCTTTAAATCGTTCTACGACAGGAATAACAAAACTTGCTGTCTTACCGCTTCCCGTTTGAGAAGAAACTAAAACATCAAGTCCTTCAAGAACGAAGGGAATCGTTTGTGCCTGTACAGCAGTTGGTGATGTATATCCTGCATTCTCAATAAGAGTCAGCATTTCAGAAGAAAGAGAGAGATCATTCCATTCGGCCATTAAAATCCTTTTAGGGACGTTATCATTTCTTAAAGCATTTAAACAGCTCTGAAATGCGCTTACAGAAATTATCCTTTTCTTTGCCTTCTTCGAATTCAAAGAGCTCATTGACTGGAATTTTTAATGCAAAAGAGAGCTTGAGCGCAGTTTCAACTGAAGGATTTTTACATCCTGATTCGATAGAAATAATTGTTTGCCGCGAGCACCCGACCATTTCTGCTAATTGCTGCTGAGAAAGATCACCATTACGTTGTCTGAGCTGTTTCAGTTTGTTGGTAAGATTCATGACGGTAGTGTAAACTAAACTTTACACACTGTCAAGTTTGGTTTACAGTGCCTTTTATGGAAACCTTTAAAAAATTACTCCGCCTTAGTAGATCAGAATGGCCTCAGCTAGGATGGGGCTTACTCTTTTTGTCGATAAGCTCTGTTGCCTTGCTGGCCTATCCTCACTCAATTAAGAGAATAATAGATGAAGCAATCGCCCAAAAGGATCAGTCTCAGCTTAACTTAGCGGCTCTTTTGGCTCTTGGGATTTTTGCCATTCAATCTATAACCTCTGCGCTCCGTTATTATTTTTTTACTTTAGCGGGTGAAAAAACTGTTAAGCGCATGAGGGCACGTTTGTTTTCACAAATAATGGGTCAAAACATTACCTTTTTCGATAAACAAAAAACCGGCGAACTCTTAGGTCGATTATCCAGCGACACAGCTGTTTTGCAAAATGCCTTAAGTGTGAATATTTCAATGCTCGTTCGTAGTCTCGTTCAGGCCTTGGGTGGTCTGGTGATGCTTTTTATGACGTCAGCAAAATTAACTGTTTTTATTTTGGTTATCATCCCTCCTCTCGGATTACTGGCCGCACGTTTTGGAAGAAAAGTGAAAGCTATTTCTAAACGAGCTCAGGATGCACTAGCAGCATCATCTGGCGTGGCGGAAGAAGGAATTTCTGGTGTGAGGACTGTTAAATCTTTTGCCCAGGAAAAATTTGAAAATAATCGCTACGATGAAAGATTAGAAATATCATTTGGACTATCCAAAGAAAAAATTGGTGTTATTGCAAGTTTCACAAATCTTGTCTCGCTGGTTGGACTATCGGCTGTCGTTTTCATTGTCTGGTATGGTGGTACATTAGTGATTCAAGGTGAAATGACCGTAGGCACTCTCACTTCCTTTCTACTTTACGTCATTACGGTTGCTTTTTCGGTTGGGATGCTCGGAAGTCTTTGGACAGATTTCATGTCGGCATATGGGGCGAGTGGAAGAATTTTTGAGCTTCTTGAAAAAGAGACTGAAAATATTGAAGTTGGTATACCTCAAATTAAAACTGGCCGAATTGAATTTAATGACGTGCATTTTGCTTACCCATCGAGACCTGAATTCCCGGTGCTCAAAGGCGTAAGCTTTTCTATGAATTCGCATGAGACAGTGGCAGTTGTTGGGTCATCAGGTGCCGGAAAATCAACTCTCGTGCAACTTCTTATGCGCTTTTATGAAACAGACATTGGGTCTATTCTCTTTGATGGCATCGATAGCAAATCTTATTCTTTAAAAGGGCTAAGAGAATCTATCGGAATTGTCGCCCAGGAACCAATTCTAGTCTCTGAATCATTATTTGAAAATATTCGCTATGGAAAGCCAGATGCGACACTTGATGAGGTTCAAAATGCCGCTCGTCTGGCCTTTGCTCATGACTTCATTACAAGTTTTCCTGATGGGTACGAAACACTTGTAGGCGAACGCGGTGTTCAACTTTCAGGAGGTCAAAAACAACGCGTGGCCATTGCTCGGGCTTTGCTTAAGAATCCTCGCATACTCGTTTTAGATGAGGCAACGAGTGCTCTGGATGCAGAGAGTGAGCATCTGGTACAAAAAGCACTCGAAGATCAAATTGGTAAACGTGCAACACTTATTATTGCTCATCGTCTTTCCACTGTTAAACGTGCGGATAAGATTCTTGTTATGCAAGAAGGCCGCGTGGTGCAAGTTGGAACTCATAGTGAACTATTTAAACAAGAAACCGGCCTATACCACAAACTGGTAGAACGCCAATTCGAAAACTCTAAGGAGAATTTATGAATCGTCCCGTACTCGCACCTGAGAAGGTATCTCAAAGCGCACTTATATTTATTTTAGGCTATCATCAGGACGTAGTTACAGAAGTCGCCAATGCTGTCGCAAACAATAAAATTGTTGTGGTTGGTATGTCGCAAAATCCATTTGTAGGTAAGGCCAGAAAGGCACTTCAAAATGCTGCAGTTGATTTTAAATATTTGCAATACGGCAGTTACTTTTCGCATTGGAAGCCGCGCTTAGCAATCAAACTTTGGAGCGGTTGGCCGACCTACCCACAAGTATTTGTTGATGGTAAACTCATTGGTGGCTTTAAGGAACTTGACCAAGAAATTAAGTCTGGCAAAATTAGTAAGTAAAACAGATTCATTAGTTATTGCGCTCCCCAAATCGACAAAGTAAATTATCAGGATAATCCTTAGTGAAATATGCTTTTCACTAAGGAGAATCCTTATGAGCGAAGTTACTTTCACTTTAAAAAATTCCCCCGTTAAAACAGACCATCACAAAGGACCTCTAGATTCTTCAATTGTCATTGTGGAATATGGTGATTTTCAAAGTCCACTCTGTGCGGCAGCTGTGCCCGTGCTAGATAAAGTTTTTCATAGCTATATTGATGTGTGCTTAATTTTTCGCCATTTTCCATTAATTTCCCAACACCCAAATTCAGGTGTTGCTGCGGTTGCCGCCGAGGCAGCAGCTCGCCAGGGAAAATTCTGGGAAATGCATCATGCACTTTTTGAACATCAAGAGGATCTCTCAACAGAAAAAATTTTAAACTTAGCAAAAGACCTTAAACTTAATATGCCTGATTTTCTTAATGACATGGAGGATGATCAGTTATTAGAAAAGGTTCGCAATGACTTTAGCAATGGAATGCATAATGGTGTGAGACAAACTCCTGCTATCTTTGTGAACGGAGTTCTTTTTGAAGGTGTCCCTTCATTTGAAGAGTTGCGTGAAGAAATTAATCAGATCTAAAGCGAGCTATTTTACCGCATCTACAATCATAAATTTGGTATTTGTGGCAATTACTTTGCTATTCGCAAAGATTTTTTTCAGTTTTACCTGATAGGCCAGATGAGAATTACCAATGACTCTGATTACCCCCCCGTTCTTCAGGGCCTCTTTTGCATCATGAAACATCTGCCAAGCTATAAAATCTCCAATCGTGTTGCCTTGATGAAAAGGTGGATTGCAGATAACGAGATCCAGCGAATGCTTTTCCTGATCTTCATAACAATTCTTCCAATGAAATTCGGCGTTATCCGTAAAGAACTTAGAATAATTTGCCTTGGCACTTAGAATCGCCATTTGAGATTCATCACTAAAAACAATCTTGGCATAGGGATTAAGCTTCTTAATCATAATTCCCACTATTCCATTTGCGCAACCAAGGTCAAGAATCGTTTTATAATCGCCTTTGGGCAAATTCTCAAGCAGAAATCTTGTTCCAATGTCCAGTTTCTCTCGGCTAAAAAGATTGGAATGATTGAGTAGCTCTTCTTCCAAAAGATCAAACTTCACTTTTCGTGGGTAAGGAGAATCAATTTTTTCTTTTTCAAAATGCGAGAAAATCAGTCGTGCTTTTTTTTGTGCCAAACTAGTGGTGGTTTTTCCAATGTATTTGTTGAGTAGATCAAAGCTTGCCGGGGCCAAATGCTTTATCATGGCCCCGCAAATGATTTGAGAAGTGGAATTAAGATATTGAGTCAGGTGACAGAGAATATCTTCAAAGAAAGACATATTCTTAGGTAACTGAATTAAGACATAGTCATAAATGCCACTAAGATTTTTAAAATTATTAATCGGGATAATTTTATCAACGCTATTTATGATAATCGCTTTATAGCTAACGTAGGAGTCTGTGTAACTGGTGATATCAAAGTTTTTCAAACCACAGCTTAGGGCACCGAACTGGTCATTGATAATTAAGATTCTTTTTCCAGACAGCGTAAGTGCACTCATGTGCTGCAAAAGTAATTCGTCAGCACTGTCCCACGCCTGCAATAAATCATTTTTACGGTAAGGGTAACGTTTTAAGTCTTCCATTGTTTATTCACATCTTTTTTCGGCGTACTCGCGAGGAGCCTCATGACATCGTAAGTAACTTCTTTCATTCCAAGCAACTGACTGATATCTGCTTTCATGCATAGCCAAAGTCTGGCAGTCATTTCTGCATCGGCCAACGCTCGGTGAAAAACCCCATTAGTTTCGATATTTTTGTATTTAACCAGCGTCCCTAGCTTATGGTTGGGTGCCTTCTGATAAACTCTCCTGGCGACTAAAAGCGAGCAGGCCATGGGTTGTGGGGCCTTGAGCCCAACCAAGTCCAATTCCGCATCGAGAAATTTTTTATCAAATGAGGCATTGTGGGCCACCAAAGGTGTATTCCCAATAAAATGATGAAGCTCTTTCATCACTTTTGCATTATTTGGGGCCTTCGAAATCATTTGATTGGTGATGCCAGTTAAATCTTGAATAAATGATGGAATGGAAACGCCAGGGTTCATTAAACTTTGATAGCGATCAGTCATGCGACCATTCTCAACTAAAACTGCCGCCACTTCAGTTGTTCTTGCTCCCACATTTGGTGACAGACCTGTTGTCTCAAAATCCAGAACAATAAAAGAATTAAGCATGAGACTTTGTACCAAAAAAAAAGGGCCCGGTTAAGGGCCCTCTTTATCTTAATAATTTCGTGAGAAATTAGCTAAGGTGTTTTCCAAGGATTCCAGCAAGTTCGAACATAGTAACTTCTTTCTTACCGAAAACTTTTGAAAGTTTATCGTCAGCAAGAATGTTTCTCTTGTTCTTAGGGTTTTGAAGATTGTTCTTCTTGATGTAAACCCAAATTTTTCTAACAGCTTCAGTTCTAGGAACTGAAACGTTACCGATTACTTCAGCAAGAGCTGCAGACGGCTTAAGAGCTTTCATAAAAGCAGCATTCGGCTTGCGAGCTGTTTTTACTTTTTTAGGTGCAGCAACTTTAGCTGTAGCTTTTTTTGCTGGAGCAGCTTTTTTAGCTGGAGCAGCTTTCTTAGCTGTAGCTTTTTTAGCTGGTGCAGCTTTTTTAGCTGTAGCTTTTTTAGCTGGAGCGGTTTTTTTAGTAGCTTTCTTTGCAGTTTTTTTGGCCATTGAGCCCTCCTAATTATCTTGATCTTGTAATTATCTTGTAATTATTTTTCTACAATAGCAACTATCTTTTTTTAGGGGGTACCCTCAAGACTCAAAATCTCTATCCATTATTGTCTTTCTCCCCTCACTTTTTGCCTTCTCTGCCGCCCTATCTGTCATTCTTCTGACATTCCTAGAGAGAGAATCCATCACTGAAGCTGCTGTATTCATGTCATACTTATCCTTTATGTATTGCTTAAGTTTAGAAGCAACTATCAGCACCTCATTTGATTCATGAGACTCAGAAATAGTTTGTTTTGGGGTCACAATTATCCTTCTAGGTGCCTCAGATGCCTCTAAAACAGCTTCTTCCCCTCGAGGCGAGCGCCTTTCCTCGGCCCAAGAACTTTTATGATTCATAATCGGATTATGCAAATCCCAGCAGTTTACGGAGCAAAAAGCATGCTTCTGGCATGAACTAACACTACAAACCTGATAAATAACATTAAATCCTATGTCTTTCTTACAGCTGCCGCACTTTCTCCAATACGCCGTTTCCATGCATCTTCCTTTGGTCAGTTTTATTTTTTTATTGTACACCAATGGGATTAAGTTATTATGTGAGAAATTATCGCCTTGAGGAGGAAATATGGGAATCATGAAGGATGCGCTGCTAAAGGCTGGGATCAAGGGTACTGTTACGCCAAAAGCTGAAAATGAGAGGGAAAAAATCCATCGCAAGAAGATTACAGAGACAATAATTCACCAGGATCAGCGTAATTTCTGTGAAGAATGTAAGCAAGTTCACCCGGATGTTGAGCTTTATTACCATAATAACCCAACTACAGAAGCCGAGTGGATATGTGTAAAATGCGCCGATCGCATGAAAATTGCTGATAATTGCCGTCAGACTGCACAAAGTGATACTTCAATTAAAAAGATGTTCAGAAGAGAGCATGGGGCAACTCGCCCAGCTTCTGAGATCAAAGTTGTTAAAACTAATAAGCCCAAGGGCGATGCGAATGGAAATAGATAATGTCAGTATGTAAAACCTGCCGTAAGCCGAAAGCTCCTTATACATGTGGAATCTGCAGCGAAACCACCTGTAAGGCCTGCACCCATTTTGTGGGGGAAGAGAGCTTTGCCTTTTTAAAGACTGTTCCTGAGGTACTTAAGCATAATTGTTATTGTTCTAATTGTTTTGATGATCAAGTGGCAGGACCCTTGAACGAATATAACGACACGATGGAGAAGGCCCGGGACATCATTATATATGGCAAAGACCAGACTAGGCTCACTAGGTATTTGAAACGTAAAGAAGACCCATATCAAGTTGATAATTGCGTCGACAAAGAAGAGGCCGTCTTAAGAATGTCTTTTTTTGCAGTACAGTCAAACTTTAACTGTTTGGTCGATGTTGTGTTAGTTGCCAAAAAAGTTGTGACTGGGACCTACAAGAATACTGTATGGTCTGGTACTGCCATACCAATTACAATTGATCCAAACGCTATTCGCGGCCACTAAAATATCCAACTTTGTTTGTATTTACTCTCTGCGCTTGTCACTCTCTATGAGTGGGAGGACAAATATGTAAGGACTGCAAGGAGGATAATATGACCAGTATTTCACATCCAAACAACCACATGACATTTCATTTAGCAGAAACCAAGGCAAAGCTTTGGGCCGTTCCAGTTGGAAGATTTTTCTTCTCCCTCATCTTCATTATGTCGGGGGTAAATCACTTTAGCGCCGGAACTATCGCATACGCTGCCGAGCAGGGTGTCCCCATGGCAAATATATTGGTGCCTCTCTCAGGATTGCTAGCTCTTTTTGGTGGTATTAGTATTCTCTTGGGTTATTTTGCTCGATTCGGAGCCATGCTGCTTATTTTATTTTTAGTCCCTGTCACTTTGACCATGCATAATTTCTGGGACATCTCTGACCCGGCCATCCACCAAATGCAGATGATTCAGTTTATGAAAAATTTGACGATTTTGGGTGGTGTGATCCTAATTGCTTTTTATGGTGCCGGACCTAAAAGTATCGATCTCAAACGACCAAGGAGAAATACTCCATGAATACTTTCTTTTTAGTCTTTTTCGGTCTTTTACCTGAGGTTGCCATAGCAGTTCCAGAGCCATCAGTTTATCCGAATTCTGGACCAACAGATGCTATTAGAAATGAAAATACGGGGATCGGTTCATTTTCGAATCCCGGTCCAGAGGATGTAGAGTCAAAAAAATACCGCGAAACGATGGATTTGACCCCAAAGAAAAAAGATGATGAATTCGTGCAAGGTCCTTACGATAAAAATGGGAACTACCGGTACATCCCAGAAATTCGTAAGTAATGAGTTACTTTTTCTTTTTTCCCTTAAAACCGGGATGAGATTTGGCTTTTGATTCGCCTTCTTTGGTCACTCGTTGTCGCTTTGAGTGATCAAGATAAGAGGATTTTTCCTGACTTTTTCCGGGAGTTGGTGGAGTAACTTTTCGAATTGGCCCGTCCATTAACCACTTTCCAGGCATTTCAGGCGTGCCAGTAAAAGTTTCAGTCGGTAGTTTTAGCTTAATTAAGCGTAAAATACGCTCAAGAATGCCTTTTTCATGATCATCACAAAAAGAAATAGCGATCCCCTCTTTACCGGCACGACCAGTTCTTCCAATTCGATGAACATAGCTTTCTGCTTCAAGGGGTAATTCAAAATTAATCACGTGACTCACCCCCTGAACATCAATTCCTCGGGCGGCAATATCCGTTGCAATTAAGACCTTAAAACTCCCCACTTTAAAATTATGAAGGGCCTTTTCACGGTCCTGCTGGTCTTTATCTCCGTGAAAAACCGTCGCAGGGATTCGACTATGAATAAGATATTCTCTGACCTTGTCGGCCATATTTTTAGTTTTCGTGAAAACAATAACTAATTCAGTATTCTCTTCTTTGAGAAGTTTCTTTAAAAGTTGAAATTTATCGTCTTTACGGCAGTAAATCACTTTCTGGCTGATGGTCTCAACGGTTCTGGACTGTGGAGTGGCATCAATTCTTTTAGGGTTAGTGAGAATTTCATAGGACAGGCCAGCGACATTATCGGGCATTGTGGCAGAGAAAAAAATCGTCTGTCTTTGCTCCGGAAGTTTCTCAATAATCAAATTGATATCATCAAAAAAGCCCATATCAAGCATGCGATCGGCTTCATCCAGCACAAATGTTTCAATTTTACCGAGGCGAATGTGACCTTGCTCCATGAGATCAAGTAACCGGCCAGGTGTTGCTACCAATATATCTAAACCATTCTTTAAGGCCTTAACTTGCTCAGTCTGCTTAATTCCACCGAAAAAAGCACAGCACTTAATATCTAGACCATCACCATATGTTTCAATACTCTTTAAAATCTGAGTCGCCAGTTCCCTGGTTGGAGCAAGAATTAAAACTCGAGGCACAAGCAAACCATCTTGTGCTTTTTTCTGTGCCAGATGGTGAAGAATTGGCAGTGAGAAAGCCGCCGTTTTTCCGGATCCTGTTTGGGCAACGCCTAAAAGATCACGACCACTTAAAAGAACAGGTATCGCCTGCTCCTGAATAGCTGTTGGTATCTCATAACCTTCTTTTTTAAGATTATTGAGGATAATT
>Ga0049084_10001030_pt1 | contig 11252 bp, 11 predicted proteins | sample GreLakmeON33MSRF_FD_66720 | JGI IMG/M metagenome (GOLD analysis project Ga0049084, IMG submission 66720) | Freshwater lentic microbial communities from great Laurentian Lakes, MI, USA - Great Lakes metaG ON33MSRF | ecosystem: Environmental > Aquatic > Freshwater > Lake | place: Great Lakes... | reverse complement strand
CTCGAGGCGCATCCCGTGTCCCTCACCAAAAGCCTTTTTACCGTCGGCTTCGATCCGGAGTTCGCCGACCACCTCGGCCTGGTGGACAATTCCAAAAACAAAACCCTCATCACCACCAAGCTCGCCGAACTCGGCCATGCCGACCTGCAGGTGAAATTCATCATCGCCGAAGCCTCCGAACTGCGTGTGATTCCACCGCCCTCGGCCCCGGCCCCGGCCCCGGCTCCTGCGCCCGCCGCCGCGCCGACGGGCCAATCCACGCCCGCGCCGGCCGCCACCAAACCCGCGCCCAAGCCCGAATCAACCGTTCTAAATCCGAACGATTTCAAAAATGATCCGCTCATCAGACAGGCCCTGGAAATTTTCAAAGGCACCATCGTCGAAGTCCGGTCCTAGCTCTCAACCCTCAACTCTCCAAACTCACCTATGTCCAGCATCGGCAAACTCATGAAACAGGCGGCGCGCATGCAGCAGCAGATGGAAGAAATCCAGTCACAGCTCGCCGCCCGCACGGTCGAAACCAGCAGCGGCGGCGGCGCGGTCAAAGTCACCGCCCGGTGCGACGGCACGCTCGCTGCCATCAAGGTCGATCCGCAGGCGCTGAACCCCGCCGACGCGCAACTCCTCGAAGACATGCTCCTGAGCGCGATCAACAAGGCGCTCGCCGAGGCGAAGGAGGTTTCCAGCGCCGAGATGGGCAAGGCCACGTCCGGCTTCAGTTTGCCGGGGATGTGATCGGTGGTGCGTGGTGCGTGAATCCTTCACGGCGCGCAAACCGTTTCACGCCCCACGCCCCACGTTTTCATGGCCTCGCTGCCCGAACCGATCACCACGCTGCTCGCCGCTCTCGGCAAGCTCCCCGGCATCGGCCCGCGCTCGGCCGAGCGGCTCGCGCTGCACCTCGTGCAAAGCGATGCCGGCGCGGTCAAACAACTCGCCGCCGCGCTGGTCGAGGCTCGCGAACGCATCCGCCTCTGCTCCACTTGCGGCGCGCTGACCGAGATGGACCCTTGCGCCATCTGTAATGATCTCCGGCGCGACGCCTCTCTCGTCTGCATTGTCGAGCGTCCGGTGGACATCATCAGCATCGAGAAGGCGAACAGCTATCGCGGCAAGTTTCACGTCCTCGGCGGAAAAATCTCCCCGCTCAACGGCGTCGGGCCGGAGGATTTGCGGATTGGGGAACTCGAAAAGCGTCTCGCCAGCGAACCGATCCGCGAAGTGGTTATCGCCCTGGCCACTGACGTGGAAGGCGACGCGACCGGCTACTATCTGGCGAAGCGCCTCGCGGCCCGCGGCGTGAAGGTGACGCGCATCGCGCACGGCCTGCCGGCGGGGAGCGGTCTGGAGTTTGCCGACGAACTGACCCTGAGCCGCGCTCTCGAAGGCCGGCGTGAAATGGAATGATGCAACCTTCGGAAGGACAATTCATCGGCACACACGCTGGCGCGGGGCCGGTCTTCTCCCTGTCGATGGACCTGCGTCTGGGAACGCCCACTTCAGTCGGCAGCAACGTGAAGATGCCTGGCCCCTGCCGACTGAAGTCGGCGTTCCGTCCCGCATCCTCTTGAGTAAGCGCATTATTTTCTTTGCATGAACAAACCAGAAGTCGTCGTCTTCGATCTTGGCAAGGTGCTGGTGGATTTTGATTACTCCATTGCCGCGCGCAAAATCGCCGCGCAGGCCGAACGATCGGCGGCGCAGGTGCAGGAGTTGCTCGACCACTCCCCCCTGCTCCTCCGTTTCGAGCACGGCCACCTGACGGCGCGGGAATTTTTCGAGGCCGTGCGGGGCCAGGCGAAGTTTCGCGGCAGCTACGAGGAGTTCACGGCGGCTTTCGCGGACATTTTCAGCGAGATGCCCCGCATGGTCCGGCTCCACGCCGACCTGCGCGCGCAGCAGATCCCCACCTTCATTTTTTCCAACACCAACGAACTGGCCATCCACCATGTCCGCCGCAACTTCCCGTTCTTCGCGAACTTCACCGGCTACATTCTTTCCTACGAGCACGGCGCGATGAAGCCCGACGCCCGGCTCTACGAAGTGGTCGAGTGCACGACCGGCCGCCACGGCGCAGGAATTCTCTACATCGACGACCGCGCGGAAAATGTGGCGGGCGGCACGGCGCGCGGCTGGCAGACGATCTGGCAAGAGACGCCGGAAAAAACCGTCGCGGCCATGCAGGCGCTGGGGTTTTAACTCCAAGCTAATTATGAACTGCTCATCAACGATCATCCTCGCTGATGGATAAACCTGCGGCAGCTTGATTCCGAAAAGATTTCCCGCCACCCCTGTTCCAACTCCCCTGGATTAGCGTTTATCAGCGAAGATGAGCGGTTTCATTTCGGAGTTCTGGTTCAATCCGCCAGCTTGTTCGCGCCGAGAATTTCCAGCGCGTAGCCGCCTTCCTCCCACGAGAACAGCCGCTCGGACAAATTGTTAAACGCCCGGCGCGTGGTTTGAAACCGCTCCGCCAGCGTGTCGAAAACCGGGGCCAGTCCATAGCGGTCCGCCAGCCGATGATCGCGGGCCACGGGGAAATTGGCGCGGCCCAGTTCCTCAAAATAACTCAGATCGGGAAAGCCCCGGCGCTTCGCCCGCGCGCGGATGCGCTCGGGAAATAGGCCCGTGAAGAAGAACGAGTGGTTGCCGATGTGGGCGCGGATGAAAAAGCCGGTGTGCTCATCCGCCATCTGCAACGCGGCCAGCATTTCAAAAAAGTAATTCAACGGCTCCGCCTGGCCGGGCACGCGGCACTCGAAGTTTTCCACGCGGAAAAACTCCGTGAGCATCTCCGCCACCACGCGTTCTTCGATCCCGGCTCGCCGCAGCACCTGACGCACGAGGATGTAAAAGTAGAAGTGCGAGGAGACGCGCAGGCAGCCCTGATGTTCAAGCAACGCGCGATGCAGCGCCTCGTCGTCGAGAATGAAGTCGCGGGTCTCGGCGTCGGCGAGCAGGGACACGACACACGCCGCCGCCCCGGTCTTGCCGACGAGGATGCTGACGACGAAATCAACATCCTCGGCGGTGAACTGCACCCGGTAATTGGGTTGGATGACTTTCATGTTTGATTGGCTTCAATGTTCACCGGTCCGACCAAAGAGCAAATCCGCTTCCACAACTGTTCATCGGCGGGCCGCGTGAAAGGTTCAGTCATTTCATTTCCGCGTTGTGCAGGGCAGACAGATTTGCAAACGATGCTGAAAACCCGGCATGGAAATCAACATCGCCCACATCACCGCCCGCTCGGAAAAAGAGGCGATGGACTGGAGCCTCGTCCTGGCCAGCCAGGGCATCGAGGCTTTCATCGACTGCGCGGAGGAGGACGGCCGCTGGCGGCTGCGAATTTCACCGGCCGAATTCGAGCGGGCGCAATCGGCCATCCGGCTGTATCGCCTCGAGAATCGCGGGCGCGTCTGGCGGCAGGAACTCCGGTGGACCGGGCTACTCTTCGACTGGCGTGCGGGGTTCTGGTTCTGCCTGCTCGTCGCCCTGCACGCGCTGAACGAATCCGGGCGGGCCAGCCTGGAAGCGGCGGGCCTGATGAGCAGCGACGCCGTCCGCGCCGGCGAATGGTGGCGTCTCTTCACCGCCATCACGCTGCACGCTGACTGGGTTCACCTGGCCGGCAACGTCTCGTCGGGACTTGTGCTGCTCGGGCTGGCGATGGGTTCCTACGGCCCGGGCCGGGCGGTGCTGGCGTCATTTCTGGCCGGGGCCGGTGGCAATGCGCTGTGGTTGTTCGGCCATGCGGAAAACCATCTGAGCGTCGGTGCCTCGGGGATGGTGATGGGAGCGCTCGGCCTACTGGCGGTGCATTCGCTTTCACTCCGCCATCACGGAGCGGCGGCCGCACAGTTGATCGTCCGAGGAGTTCTGGCGGGACTACTCCTGTTCGTAATGCTAGGGCTGAATCGTGGCCCCAGGGTCGACATCGTCGCGCACCTCGGCGGTTTTGTAAGCGGATGTCTGCTGGGTCTCGTACTCGTCCTCCTGCCGGAACGCTGGACGAAAGACCACCGCCTCGACACCGCCGCCGGACTGCTCTGTCTCGCGCTGGGGGTGGTGACCTGGACATTGGCGGTGCGGTGACGGACGCATTTCGAAAAGGCCGCCCTTCATTTCCTGTTGCCATTCGTCGCGCACTTCCAATACTCGCCGCATCAAATTATGGCCGACGACAAAAAACGTTTACGACGAGAGCAAGATCAAGACGCCGTTTGACCTTGCGGACTGGTTTTGACACGCCTAATTTTCAAGCATGATTACCGTTGAAACCACGGGCAGCACTGTTCACATCGCCATCCCAAAGAACGATGTGCCGACGGATCGGTTGAATTCGTTTCTGGACTGGCTGCGGCTGGAAGCCATCGCGCGACGGAGCAGAATGACGGAGAGCGAGGCGGAGTGTCTGGCCGATGAAATCAAGGCGGGCTGGTGGGCCGCAAATAAGGATCGATTCATCAAGCCGGCTCCATGAAAGCGGACTGCGTCGTGATGGACGCGAACATCGCCTTCAAAACACTGACTGCCCAGCGCGGCGAATTGAGAGACCGGCTCGGCCCATCCGTCACTCTAAATTTCTACAGCCCGCGCTTTTTGTTTGTCGAACTTTTCAAACACAAGGAGCGGTTGGCCCGCCCCGCGAAACTCACCGAAGACGAATTGCTGGAAGCGCACCGGCTCTGCAAAGACGTGGATGAAGCGGACACACCCTACGTGGCGCTCACGCTGCACCTGGACGGCTGCTTGTGGAGTGAGGACAAGGAATTGAAAAATAGGCTGCGAGCCAGAGGTTTTGACCGGTTCTTTGAGCCGTGAGCAAACCGGCCCACGCGTTGCATTCACGAAATCAGTTTGCACAGAGGTTTTTGTTTCTAATACTCACCGCACCAAATTATGGCCGACGACAAAAAGCACGTTTACGACGAGAGCAAAATCAAGACGCTCTCCTCCATTGAACACATCCGCCTCCGCACCGGCATGTACATCGGCCGCATCGGCGACGGCTCGCACCACGACGACGGCTGCTATGTGCTGCTGAAAGAGGTCGTCGATAATGCCATTGATGAATTCATCATGGGCCACGGGCGCGAGGTGGAGATCAGCATCGAGGGCAACAACGTCTGCGTGCGCGATTATGGTCGCGGCATTCCGCTCGGCAAGGTCATCGAGTGCGTTTCGCAGATCAACACCGGCGCGAAATACAACGATGACGTGTTCCAGTTCAGCGTCGGCCTCAACGGCGTCGGCACCAAGGCCGTCAACGCGCTCTCCAAGGAGTTCGTCGTCCGCAGCCACCGCGACGGGGAATACGTCGAGGCGACGTTCAAGCAGGGCAAGCTCAAGAAGGAGGACAAGGGGAAAACGAAGGAGCCGAACGGAACATTCATCGCCTTCGAGCCGGACCCGGTCATTTTCAAGGACGCCGAATTCAAGGCGGAGTTCGTCGAGCGGCGGCTGCGGCATTACTCCTATCTGAACAGCGGCCTGAAACTCATTTTCAACGGCAAACCCTTCCAGTCGCGCCACGGCCTGCTCGACCTCGTGATGGAGGATTTGCAGTCCGACCATTCCGAGCCGATTTATGCGCCGCTGCATTTCACGAGCAAGACGCTTGAATTCTGCTTCACGCACAGCAATAGCCGCTACGGCGAAACCTTTTTCTCATTCGTCAACGGCCAGTACACCAGCGACGGCGGCACGCATTTGAGCGCCTTCCGCGAAGGTTTGTTGAAGGCCGTCAACGAATACTCCAAGGGCGGCTACGACGGCGACGACGTGCGCGAGTGCATGGTCGGCGCGGTGGCGATCCGCCTGAAAGACCCGATCTTCGAATCACAAACGAAGAACAAGCTCGGCAACACCGAAATCCGCACCGAACTGGTGAACAGCGTGCGCGAGGAACTGCTCCATTTCTTCAATCGCAACAAGGCCATCGCCGAGAAAATCATGGCGAAAGTTGAGGACACCAAGCAGCTTCGCAAAGAATTGCAGGAGGTGAAGAAGCTCGCCCGCGAACGCGCCAAGGCCATCACCCTGCGCATCCCGCAGCTCAAGGACTGCAAAGTTCATTTCGACAAACCCAAGGCCAAGGGCAGAGGCTCGATGGTCTTCATCACTGAAGGCCAGTCCGCCGCCGGCAGCATCGTGAGCTGCCGCGACGTGAACACGCAGGCCATCTTCGTGCTCAAAGGAAAGCCGCTCAATGTCTGGGATCTCAAGCGCGACATCGTCTATAAAAACGACGAGATGTACAACCTTATGCGCGCGCTCGACATCGAGGACAATCTGGAGGGATTGCGTTACGAGAAGGTGATTCTCGCCACCGACGCCGACGTGGACGGCCTGCACATCCGCAATCTGCTCATCACCTATTTCTTCCGCTTCTTCGACCAACTCGTGCATGACGGCCATCTCTACGTGCTCGAGACGCCGCTCTTCCGCGTGCGCAACAAGCAGGAGACGATCTACTGCTACAGCGAAGCCGAGCGCGACACGGCGGCGGCGAAACTGGGCAAGAGCTGCGAGATCACGCGTTTCAAGGGGCTGGGCGAAATCTCCCCGAGCGAGTTCAAGCAATTCATCGGAAAAGAAATGCGCCTGAGCCAGGTCGAACACGCGCCCAAGCCCGACGCCGCGAACATCTTCGACTTCTACATGGGCAAGAACACCCCCGACCGCAAAGACTACATCATGGCGAACCTGGTCGTGCCGGTGGAGGAGTAGCGGCGTGGTGGGGCGAGACTCCGTCAACCCCTCATGGACGACGCAGGAGGCGCGAGCACTGAGATCATCACCGAAACCGGATAGATGCTCACTCCGTTTGCCTCGGGATCGACTGAGTCTCTCCCCACCGGTTCACGGCGTCCGGCTTGTGAAAGCCCCTCGCCATGCGACCATGCGGCCATCACATGAAGTTGCCTTGTCTCACTGGTCTCATCGTGGCCGCCAGTTGGCTGGCCGCGTCGCCTTCCACCTTCGGAGCGGCCGGTTTCAAAATCAGCGCAGCCAACCGCACCGGCACGATCACCTGGACGAACGCCTACACCAACGGGATCTGCACCGTCGAAACGGCCGCTAATCCCGCCGGCCCCTGGCAGCCCCGGCAAAATTATTTCACGACCGGCCTGGTCGGCCAGGCGGGCGTCACCCTCTCGCTGGGCAACCAGTTCCTTCGCCTGCTCGCGGCGGACATTTCGACGAACGCACCGCTGGCCTTCAGCAATCTCGTGAATTCCTACAGCGTGCTGCGGACGATTGCGGGCAACGGCTTCGGCTCGGAGGACGTGACGAATTACTGGCAGGCCTCTTTTGAAGGAGGCTTCGCGACCAACGCCGCCCTGTCGCGCCCGCATTTTGCCATGGCCGACAATGCCGGGAATATTTTTATCGTGGACAAGGACAGCCACTCCGTTTTGAAGGTGGCGACCAACGGCCGGATTTACACCGTCGCGGGCACGCATCTCGCCGGCAACGGCTCCGACAGCGCGACCCCCGGCACCAACGTCGCGCTGCGCTTCCCCAACGGACTCTGGGTGCGGGGCGATGGCACCGTCTATGTGCTCGACACCGACAACGCCAAGGTGCGCCGCCTCGACACCAACGGCACCATGACCACGCTCTTCACCGTCGGTGGCGGCATCACCACCGGGCGCGGATTGTGGGTGAAGGATGATGAATCCATCATCTACTTTTCCTCTGGTGGCAGTTTGCGGAAGCGGGTCCCCGGCACGGTCTCCACGTTGAACAATAATTTCAACGAGCTGGGCAATATCGTGGTCAACGCCCATGGCGACGTGATGGCCACCGATCGTGGCAACCACCGGGTTTATATCGTCGATGACACCGGGGCCGGGGCCGGCAGCCGCACGAACATCGCCGGGAACGGCAACACCACCCCCTTCGTGTCGGGAACTTCCGTCCTGACCAACGGACTCAACGGCGTGCGCGGCATCTGGTATCTACCCAACGGCGGCTATCTCCTCGCGCTGCATGAGGGAAGCAAGATTGCCTACGTCGATCCCGCCGGCCGCGTGCATCTGTTCCTTGATGGCCTGACCAGCCCCAACCACAGCGGCGACGGCCAATGGTTTCACTCGCCCGGCGCAAAAATCGCCGAGCCGCGCAGCGTGTCGATGGACAGCCGGGGCAACATCCTCATCGTGGAGAACGACGCCGGCTACGTCCGCATGATCGAGTTCCAGCGGCTCACTCCGTGAGGGCTACAGCCCGCTCGGATGATCCAAGAAACTCCACGGGAGTCTGAACTTCCGCGAAAGCTCCTCCGCCAGCGCCTTCACGCCGAACGTCTCCGTCGCGTAATGCCCCCCATAAAGCACGTTCACACCCAGCTCTTCCGCCAGCGGGAACGTCCAATGCGGCCCTTCCCCGGTGATGAACGTGTCCACGCCCTCCGCCGCCGCCAGCTTCAACTCCCCGCCCGCGCCGCCTGTCACCACGCCGATGCGCCGGCACTTCTCCGGACCGCCCGGCAGCAGCTTCGCCGGAGCGCCCGTCGCGCGCTGCAATCGCCGCATCAGTTCCGCGCGCGAAAGATTCGCGGTCGTCTGCCAGCCGAGGAATTGATTCTTCATGAAAAAGAACGGGCGCAATTTTTTTAGACCGAGCGCCGCGCACAGCAGCGCGTTGTTGCCCAGCTTCGGATGCGCGTCCAGCGGGAGATGCGAACTGTACACCGCCAGATTGTTCTCCAGCAGCAGCCGTATCAGTTCATAACGCCGGCCCGTCCACGGATGGCCTGGATTCCAGAACAACCCGTGATGGACAATCAACAGATCGGCCCGCGCCGCGATGGCCAGCTTCACCGTGGCGAGGCTGGCGTCCACGGCGGCGGCGAGGCGCGTCACGGTGCCGTGGTTGGCGACCTGCAATCCGTTCCACGCGCCGTCGTAATCCTGAATCTCGGCAGTGCGCAGCCGCGTGTCGCATTGGCGGACAATTTCTTTCAACGCTTTGGGCATGGACGAAAACTACGGTTCGGCCCGGACACTGCAAAGCGCAAAATGGGAAAGCCACGCTCCCCGAAGCGGCGCGTCGGCAGACCGCCGCTATTCTCTCCACCGGACGTTCAGACAGCGGCGCTCTGCCGAGACGCCGCTACGCAGACGATGTGGCAGTTGCGGATTGCCACCCCTTCGCGGTTCGTGCTAATAATCTCCGGGACACTTTCCGCCGGGAGACGCGACCATGTTTACTGTGATTGGCCATCTTGCCCGCCGCCTCGTGCGGCGCGTCGTGCGGGTTTATTATCCCCGGATCGAAATCTTCGGCAGTGAAAAAATTCCCGCCACCGGCCCCGTCCTGCTCGCCGCCAACCACGCCAACTCGCTGATCGACCCCGTGCTCCTCGGCATCGTCGCGCGGCGGCCCGTGCATTTTCTTTCCAAGGCGCCGCTCTTCGACGTGCCGGTGCTCGGCGCGATCCTCCGCTCGCTCGGCATGATCCCGGCCTTTCGCGGCTCGGATGACGCCACGCAGATCAAACGCAACCTCGAATCGCTCGCCGTCGGCGCGGCCGATCTCGTGCAGGGCGGGGCCATCGGCATTTTTCCCGAGGGCAAGTCGCACGACCTGCCGCGCGTCGAGCAGGTGCGCTCCGGCGCGGCGCGCATCGCGGTGCAGGCCGCCAAGGACGGCGCGCGCGGGCTGAAGATCATTCCGGTCGGCATCAATTTTCAGCGCAAGGAAGGTTTTCGCAGCGCGGTCTGGGTGCGCATCGGCGAGCCGCTCGACGTGAACGCCGCGCTGGAGGCGCACGCCGGCGAGGAGAAGAAAGCGATGCGCGCGTTGACGAATGACCTCGACCGGGGCCTGAAGGAGACGGTCATCCATCTGGACGACGCGCAGTGGGAGCCGTATCTCAACGATCTCGAACATCTGCTGCCCGCGCCGCCGCAGCGCGGGGCCGGCCCCATCGCCGCGCTGCGCCAGCGCAAGCGCCTGGCCGACGCGATCAATTATTTTAAGGAGCACTTCCCCGAGCGCGCCGCCGCGATGGCCGCATCAATTCAAAAATATCGCGAGCTGCTCACGGCGGAAGGGCTGGAGATTCGTTCGCCAATCATGCGGTTTCGCCGCCTGCGGCTGACCGCGCAGATGGCCTGGGAAGGTTTCTGGCTGCTGCTCTGGTTCCTGCCCGCGCTCGTCGGCACGCTGCATCATCTCCTGCCCTACCTCGCCATCAAGGTCGTGGCCGGCAAGTTTCAGAAAACCACGCGCACCACGGTGGCGCTGACGCGGCTCGGGCTGGCGCTGCCCGTTTATGGGCTGTGGTCCGCCGGCGTCTGGTGGGCGATGCGAAGTTATTTTCTGCCGTGGGTCTGCTGGACGTGGCTGGTGGCGATGGCGCCGGCGGGCCTGTTCGCGCTGACCTATGCGCGGCGCGTGCGCGAGGGCTGCGGCGGCTGGTGGCGGCAGATGCGGATGTATTACGACACGAAAAAGCTCCAGACGCTGCGCGCCGAGCAGGCGGCGTTGCGCGGGCAGTTGCTGGAGCTGGCCGGCGAATACGGCCGCGCGCGTCCGGCGGAAACCATGCAGATGACGCCCTTCTCCTGGATGCGCTTCGCGTGGGTGACGGTGCGCTGGTGTTTGATCCTGCTGCTGCTCGGCGGGGCGTTCGTCGGCGCGACGTGGTGGACGCGCCATCATCGCGGTTCCGAACTGCACGGCCCCGGACTGAATCTCGCCGCCATGTCCACGAATACGCTGACGGCCATGTTGACGGCCGACGAGACGGCGCTGCGCAACCTGCTTGGCGGGCTGAACGATCTCGAGAAGCGCACCAGCCTGGTGATGGCGGATTTCGCCGCCGGCAAACGTAGTTGGTACACCCAGGCCGACAACGACGCCGTGCGCCAGATGCTCCTCAGCTACCTGAACCATCGTGCCGCCCTCCTCCGCCTCGTCTGGAAATATCAAAGCAACGACGACGTCACCGACGAATCCCTGCGCCTCCGCTCCTTCCTCACCGCCTACACCGCCGCGTCCGCGCTCCACGAGGCGTCGTTGAAATTCGTCACGCTCTTCGACCGCTCACCGGACGCGAAACGAAAACTCAACGAGGCCGAGCCGCTCTGGGAAATTCCTCCCGGCCTCTACGACACCGTCCGCCGCAACCTCGTGAACCCAGAACATCGCCGCCTGCTCGCCGACGCCACGAGCCATTACGACGCCGCGCAGCCGGCGTTGGCGAAGGCCGGACTGCTCAAGGCCGCGCCCTACGA
>Ga0049084_10001027_pt1 | contig 11287 bp, 8 predicted proteins | sample GreLakmeON33MSRF_FD_66720 | JGI IMG/M metagenome (GOLD analysis project Ga0049084, IMG submission 66720) | Freshwater lentic microbial communities from great Laurentian Lakes, MI, USA - Great Lakes metaG ON33MSRF | ecosystem: Environmental > Aquatic > Freshwater > Lake | place: Great Lakes... | reverse complement strand
GATTTATACAAACCATTACCAATGGATAAATCGGGTCGTTGAATGCCTTCACCACTTCCTACATAAACCACATTTGGGTTAGAAGCTGCCACGGCTACATCACCTACTGAACTTGTATTTTCACTATCAAAAATGGGTTTCCAAGTATGACCATAGTCGTTGGTTTTCCATACACCCCCATTATTGACGCCAATATAAAATACATTGGGTTGGGTGGCAACACCAGCAACTCCGACAGTTCGACCAGCACGGTGCGGTCCAATATTTCGATATTTTAATCCTTGCAATAAAGAAGGAGCTATGACCTGCGCATTTATTGACACTATAAAAGATAAAGTAGCAAATATAAATCCGATACTTTTTATCATTGTAAAAAAATTAATTTTTGTACGCATGTCATTTATTTTAAAATATAGATAATTATTTTTTTATTTGACTCCTGTCCATTTCCCAATCATCTGTTCTGAAAAGATTAATAGGCAATCCTTCTTTGCTAAACAAATTTGGTATTGCCGTATTGTTAAACGCAAATCGAACGGCTACTGGTGATTTTATATTTTTATTGAATACCACTACTTCATTGTTTTCAATTTTTGCTTGTGCTGGATAAAATATTTTATCGGCTCCGGCAATTTCAAAACAAGTAATTTCATTTCCATTTGCAACAATGCCATTGTTCGTATTTGTAAATTGAATTTTAATTTTATCCTTTTCAATTTTATGGGAAGCGTATAGGGGACTTTCGCAAACAATTTGGTTGTAACCATATGTTTTATTAAGTGCTAAATTTGCAAGGCGCGCAGCAACTTCTTTTTTAAGTATAGGATGAATATTAGTGGTATCAGGAATTAAATCGGAAATAACAACCATACCTGTATTCGGATATGCTGCAGCTTTGGTTTGGGTTTCCCTTAGTAATGCGCCAATATTTTTAAAGCCATAAGTATAGGGCGCAATTTGTACAAAATAGAATGGGAAGGCTTTATTCCACTGTTGGCGCCATGCCTCAATCATGCCTGTGAATAATTTTTCATACGCATAAAAAGTTTGCGTATTACTTTCCCCTTGATACCAGATGGCACCTGCAATGGTATAATTTGTAATTGGATAAATCATTGCATTGTAAGCAAGTGCAGTTTTATTAGGCCACGAATCAGATGGTTTTAAAGCATCGGCACCTTTTTTTATAATTTGATCATTATTGATAACATACTCAGGTGCCCATGTTTCAGCAGGGGTGCCGCCCCAATTTGAATTAATCAAACCTACTGGGCAATTTAATTTTTCAAATAAATTTTTTCCGAAAAAATAGCCAATCGCACTAAAATGTATCATCTCTTCAGGCGTGCAAACCATCCATTTTCCTTCCACATAATCTTGTGGGAAAGCCGCCGTTGATTTAGGCACGTAAAAAAATCGAATTTTATTATTGGTGGCATTAGGCGCTTCCGCTTTGCTTTCTGGTAAATTCTGATCGCCAGACCATTCCATATTACTTTGACCACCACATAACCATACTTCTCCAATTAATACATCCTCCAACTTAATCAAATTATTCCCCTTAATAGTAATTGCATAGGATCCGCCGGCTTCTGGCGTTTTTATGGAAGTGATCCATTTTGCGTCTCTGCCTGCAACCACTTTATAAGTAGTGGTATCCCAACTTACTTTTATGGTGATGCTTTCACCAGGGGCTGACCAACCCCATAACTTAACAGTTGACTTTTGTTGTAATACCATATGCGATCCAATGATATTAGGTAATCGCACATTTGCTTTGCTTGCAATAGTTGCAAAACAAAAAAGGGAAATGATTAAAAGTTGCTTTTTCATGCTTTCTATTTTTTATTTTTTTATTTATTCCACCAATAAGTAAACTTTAATACCACCGCTCTATTTTTCACAAACACAGGTCCTATATAATAGTTGTCAGTGTATACAACGAACAAATCTGAAACAGGCTTGTATCTCCACTGAAATCGTGTATTGAAGTTAATGTTTTTTGTTTGTTCGTTGTATTGAAAAAAGGTAGTTAAAAATAGTTTTTTACTAAAGGTGACATCAAGTTTTGGGCCTAGTAACAAAAAGTTGTTGTTTCCCCATGGATTGGGCAATTTTATTTGATTATATGTGCTTGAAAAATCAATATTTACGTAGGGTTGAATACGATAACCTATATTTCCTGAGATACTTAATAAATTCCCATTGGCATAATAGCCACCTACTCTTGTGGATAGGCTATAAGTAAATGTATATTGTGGTGCCGATATCCAGTCAAATCCAATATTTGTCCATTCGTGCTTTGTTCCTTTTTCTAATGGAAGCTTTCCAATTCGTGTTGGGTCAAAAGGGGATAGCAGTTCTACAAATGTGTTTTGCGCAACCGCCGATAGCGTGCTTTTGTCTCTGTAAGTAATTAAGTAAATGAAAGTATTGCTATAATCGGTTGTAATAAAATTATTATTGTAATAGTGAGTGGAAGTAATCTGTGGTCCATGACTTAATATTGCACCACTTTTAGGAAAAAACAAACGTGTTATACTCGGGTTAAATTTTATGTAATTATTTCTGGGAACATAACCTACTTCGGCATTATAGTTTTCACCTACAATTTCGTGTTGCCATGACAATATCCATTTACGTTGATTGTATTGAAAATTAGCCGCGTTTAAAAAATCATTGCCAGTAGCATTGGGCGTAAATGATTTTATAAAAATTGTTTTTCCTGAAAATGTATTATTGGGTGGCGCTAAATAATATTCAAAACCAATATTGCGATTAAAGGCATTGCCATCGTGTTGATAAACGCAATTACAACCACCTGCTTCATTTGTTTTTCCGCTAAATTCTAATGCTGTTCTGTCAATATAAAATAATTCAATACTTGATTTTTTAAATAATTTTCTTTGCAGCGCCATCACGGTGAAGTTTTGACTCGCCAAATTAATAGCATCATTGGCACTTGTTTTAATATCCATTAGTCCCATCCGCCAATTTTTATTAATGCGACCACTTAACCTTGCACCAAAATCAATATCGGTATTTAATCCAATGCGTCTTGAGAAAAAAGGACGGGTATTAGGGAATCCTAAATTTGAAAACAAGTCTGCATTTTCTAAAAAGAATTGTCTTCTTTCAGGAAAAAATAATTCAAAACGACTTAGGTTAGTTACTTGACGATCTACTTCCACTTGTGAAAAATCGGGATGCAATGTTAAATCCAAATTTAGGGAGGAGGATAAACTTATTTTTGCATCCAAGCCCGCATCTTTCCCCACCAAACTTGCTTGGGTAATTTTTTGACCAGCCGCATTGGTATACTCTTTAGCGACACTGGTTTTAAAATAAGGAATGAGTGAAAAATTATTTTTTGCCGTAGGGGGTGGTGCATCCCAAACTAATACCCCAGCATAGGATAAGGAAGCTGTTGGAAATTGCCTTGGTACGGGAGCCCATGCCGATTTTTCAGTACTCTTTAAATCATTTCTACTAAAATTAATTCCCCACTCCATCTTGCCTTCTTTATATCTAATAGATGTAAAGGGAATGGCGGCTTCAATGATGTATTTATTTTTATCTGAAGTGCTTCCTGTTGTCCATTTATTATCCCAGTTTAAATCTACACTTCCCCCATCATACATGGTACCATCCCACTGCGCTCCAGCGGCATTAACACCAAATGCAAATCCACTGTTCATATCGCCATAGGTATCCATAAAAACAATAAAATTGTCGTTTTTCCCAAAAGCCCAATCTCTTTTTAAGGATTCAACAACATCAACACCGTCTCCAATCTTATCACAAACAGCAATGAGGTATAAATTATTGTCATCATAAGTCATTCTAACCTCCGTTTTAACTAGGGCCTTGCTGGTGTCCATGGGTAACACCATATTAAAATTGTCAACGACCATCGCTTTAGTCCAGGCAGCGTCATTCATAATGCCGTCAATAAGAACGGATTGATTGGTTTTATGAATAAAATACCGAACAGTTTCATTTTTTTTCTGTCCCACCACTTGACCTATTTGCAAGCAAAGAAAAAGGAAAATCAAGCGTTTATATATTTTCAAAATACTTTCTTTGTTTATTTAAAAATTAAATGTAAAGTTTTTCGATTGAATCAAAATAGTAATACCTTTAAATTATATAAATAAGTAACTATGTCACATAATAGACGCAAATTTTTAAGCCTTACTGCACTTTCAGCGGGGGCTATGACTTTACCTGGTTCGGTATTTGGAAAAAACGCAAATAATCATGAATCAGCCTATGATTTACCAAAATCTATACGTGATTTACAGCCGGCTAAAGAAGGTATTATCCCCATTACTATTGAAGAACGCAAACAAAGAATCCAAAATGCGCAAGCAATGATGGATCGTGAAAAAATAGATGCCATATTTTTAGAAGGAACTACTTCCTGCTATTATTTTACTGGCATGCGATGGGGGCAAAGTGAACGCACATTTGGCGTGGTGATTCCTGCTAAAGGAGCCATTGCTTATGTATGTCCTAAATTTGAAGAAGATCGCGCGCGCGAATTATTACTTCCAGTATTTGGTGATGAAGTAAGATGCTGGGAAGAACATGAAAGCCCTTATGCAGTCATTGTGGGTATTGTAAAAGATAGAGGCGTTAAACATCGCAAAATTGGAATGGAAGAAAGAGTGCGATTTTTTATTGCCGATGGCGTAAAAAAAGCGGCTGCAGGATTTGAAATTGTTGATGCTACACCTATCACTGCAGGTTGTCGAATGATTAAAACAAAAGCGGAATTAGCGTTAATGCAAAAATCAAGTGATATTACCATACTTGCTTATCAAGCTGCTTTTCCAACTATTCGAGATGGTATGTCGCAAACAGAATTTAGCGGCAACATTTCTGCTGCATTTAGAAAGTTGGGATATAGTGGTGGTGCCCAAGTTCAAATTGGGAAATATTCTGCATTGCCACATGGAAGTATAACGCCACAGACTATTCGTGAAGGAGATGTAGTAATGGTAGATGGTGGCACAAGCTGTGAAGGATATGCATCTGACATTACAAGAACATTTGTTGTAGGCAAGGCCACGCAAAGACAAACTGATGTTTGGAATTTAGAAAAGCGTGCACAGGATGCTGCATTTGCAGCCGTAAAAATTGGCGTTGCTTGTGAGGAAGTAGATGCTGCTGCGCGCGCGGTGATTGAAAATGGCGGCTTTAGTAAAAATTATAAATTACCCGGCTTACCACATAGAACTGGCCATGGTATAGGACTCGAGGGTCATGAGTGGACTAATTTTGTGAAGGGGAATAAAACGCCAATGGCAGTTGGTATGTGTTTTAGTGATGAACCTAATATTTCAATTCCAGGTGAATTTGGTATTAGATTAGAAGATTGTTTGTACATCACAGAAGCAGGTCCTCGCTTTTTTTCCAAACAAAGTATTTCAATTGATCAACCTTTTGGATAAGTAGGCATTAATTTATTCTTTGCATTGAAACGGTGGCTGCTGGAGTAGCTGGTCTGGATGGGGTTAATTGTGGATTTGCTCCAGCAAGACTGGTATTTATATTTTTTAGGGAGTAATATATTTCCACATAGTCGTGATCACCTAATTCCACCAAAAATGAATTAGAGAGGGTATTTTTTATTCCTAATCCTATTATTGTATACGTGTTATTTGTGTTTGCATAAGCGCTACTGTTGCGCCTGATCCAAATACTTACTTCATCATTGCCAGCATCTGTTTTTATAAATTGTAAAGTATATTTTATATGATAAAGCCCTGCATTTTTTGCAGTGATGCGTGTAGGAAGCCCACTATTATTATTAGTGATGGCAATATTGTTAGCAAAATTCATAAAATTAAATTTCACTACCGTAGCAGTGGCGATGGGAGTGATTTGTTTCGCCGTATCATAAAAACCACCATAATCATTTGGAACAGGCGTATAGTTTAAAGCATTGGTGACAGCAGATTTTGTCAAGTTGCCAATACTGATTTTATTATCTATTCTGTTGCTTAAGCTTGTTGTGTCGATACTTGGTATAGCATTAATTTTATTATAAATTTTAATCGTGTCACTACTATTTAATTTTTGATTAATACGATTACTTAAATAATTGGTGTCAGATTTGTTGAGCTTGAAGTCAATGCGGTTACTCAAATAATTAGTGTCTGCTTTGTTTAATTTAAAATTAATTCGCTGACTCAAGTTGGTGGTATCTAGTAATGGGATCTGATTTATTTTATTATAAATTTTAATCGTGTCACTACTATTTAATTTTTGATTAATTCTATTACTTAAATAATTGGTGTCAGATTTGTTGAGCTTGAAGTCAATGCGGTTACTCAAATAAATAGTGTCTGACTTATTTAATTTCAAATCAATACGTGTACTTATATAGTTAGTATCAGCTTTGTTCAATTTCAAATCAATACGATTACTAAGCCAAGCAGTGTCTGACTTTTTTAACTTTTCATTCAATGAGATAAGCGTATAAAGTGAAGTGGGCTTTAAACTATCAGGGGTATTATTGACTTTATCAAGGGCGGCCATCATTTTAAAATCTTTGAGGTTATCAAATCCAGTTCCTCCTTTTTTCACCCCAACAATCCCATTAATATTTACTGCATCCACCTTGTCTGCATAAAAAGCATAAGGCACATAATTAATTTTTTGAATTCCTATACTTGAAAAATATAATTCCCCTGTGATATCCACTTCAACTTGTAAATATTTTTCTGTATTGGACCAGTTAATATTTTCAAAATTGCCGATACTAATTATATTACGGTCTTGTTTACTTCCAACGACTACCGAAAAAAGTCCAATGGTATTTGTAGTGATTGACTTTATTTCTTGGTATTCAATCACACCATTTATTGAATCTGTTTTAATGGACAATCGAAGATTAACAATTTTATTTGCTAAGATGATACCATTGCTGCTTCTGGCAACGCCTTGAAAATTTATTCCTTTGTTTATTTGTGCATTTAAATTAGTAAAATGGAGGGTTAGCATTAATACAGATAAAATAGTTTTTTTCATAAATTATGGTTGTTTTATGATTTTGAAAATTTGCTTTTTTAAAATTGAATTACCAACAACATAATGAATCGCAATAAAGTAAATGCCCGTATTTACCGAAGCAAAAGATAGGGTTTGCTCAAATTGAATACCCGACCATGGCCCTTCTACAATCTTTAATAATTGACCTTGCTGATTGCTCATTTCAATTTTTGAAATGATAAGGCCGCTTTGATCACTATTAATTTTTAAATTTTGAACAATAGGGTTGGGGCCTATTTTAAAGGGGGTGGTTAAATCAAATATTTTAAAATTGACACCAACCCCAAAATCATTTTGTAAAAATCCGGTAGTCAGTATGAAATTTTTATCAGAATAAAGGGTGTGAACCAGCAACTGTTCACCAAAGCTCCAATCCCAGATAATACCCTCTTTTAGTTTTGAATCTGCGTTTACGCTGATGATACTTGGATATTTTATCTGTGCAATTAAGGTATAATTACACGAGGAACCCAACATCAGGTAAACTACTTTTAATAGGATTTTCATGACACAATATATTCCATATATTATTGTAAATCAATAAAATACATATTGTAAATATTCTAATTTATATCATCTATATCCTATATTTTTAGCAAATAATTCTTATTTCAAATGTTTCATAGTTAAAACCAAACATTTAAGGATTACGGGCTGTTAATTGCGGATTTTATGTAAATTTGTTTTAATATTAAACGGATCGTTATGAAAAAATTTTCTTTTATTTTAGTGGCATTTACTTTGGTTATTGCTTCTTGTAGTAAAGGGGGTGGATCAACACCAGTTACGCCAACACCACCACCTGTGGTGGTTGCAGAACCCGAAATCGCATTTAAGGTAGAGGTAGATAACAAGGAGATTGATTACACAACGTATCTTGCAGCATTGAGTGCATCACAGCCTGTAAATGTAAATGTAACTACTGCCCCTTTTCCAAAGGATGGGGTTACGATTGATCTAACAGTAAAAAAAGATGTAGATAATTCCTCCGTATTTAGTGATGCAAAAGTGGGCACAGTGGCTGGCACCAATCCAGTGATTATTAATAGTCTATCACCAGGAGTGCCTTGTACGGCCACGGTTTTAGTCACTTCAAAAACATTAGATCCTGTAAGTAAAACTTACAAGTCATTTACAAAAACATTTAAAATAGCAAGAAAGTAAAATATTGTTAAAACCCTCAATTGTATAATCCCTTGTTAGTTATTTACTCGCAGGGGATTTTTTTGCAATAGCTTCAATCGCAATCACCAATTTATCTAAATCTTGTATTCTGGTATATACATGCGGTGTTATACGAACACAGCTTACATTGTCCCAAACAATCCCCACGGTGTGTATTTTATAATTTGTAAACAATGCATTGTCTAATTCACCAGGAGTCATACCATCCACACTTACCCCACATATCGCGCAAGAAAATCCATCTTTTAAAGATGTATGAATTTTTACCTTAGGAATTTCTTTAACTCTAGTTGCCCAATAATTTTTTAAGTAACGAATACGCTCTTCTTTTCTTTTGCTTCCAATAGCAGTATGAAAATTAATGGCTTCGCCAATACCTTGTTCAATAGGAAAGCTTCTGGTACCCAATGTTTCAAACTTACGGATATCCGTTCCCTTCGGATTGTCATTGCAAACAAGCGGCCAAATTTTTTCGATATTTTCTTTTTTAATCCAAAGCATTCCACTTCCAATAGGTGCAGATAAAAATTTATGCAATGAGGTACCAAAATAATCGCATCCTAATTCAGGAATAGAAAAATCCATTAATCCAAAACTATGCGCACCATCTACAATCGTTTCAATACCATGTTTTTTAGCCAATGCACATAATTTTTTTACAGGCATAATTTGTCCCACCCAATTCACCATATGGGTGATGTGAAATATTTTTGTTTTAGGTGTAATCGCATTTTCATAAATACGCACCATTTCATCCTCGTTTTCGCTTGGAAATTTAAAATCCAACTGCTTATAAACAATCCCTTCTCTAGCCGCTCTTTGTTTCCATGCGTTGATCATATTTGGATAATCAAATTTACTTCCCACTACTTCATCACCTGCTTTTAAATTTAATCCAAAGATGACTGTATTTAAAGCCTCTGTTGCATTTCGATTAACCGCAATTTCTTCAGGATCGCATCCTGCTAATTGTGCTAGTTTATATCTTAAAGGTTCTCTTCCTTGATCTAGTATACGCCACATAAAATAGGAAGGGCCTTCATTGCTCATTTTATTAAATCTTTCCACCGCTTCTTGTACAATTCTAGGGCTTGGACATACACCACCATTATTTAAATTAATCAAGGAGGGACTTACGGTGTAGCCTTGTTGAATGACACTCCAATAATCCTCGTCCATCGCTAATTCCTTTGGACTGAGCAATTTTTTTTGCAAATTGATATGTTCAAATTCAGCTGCATGTGCTTGGTTAAATAAACTATTTGCTGAAAAGGCACCTGCCATTAAGCCTAGGTGTTGGATAAAGTTGCGTCTGTTGGCCATATACTTGATTTGTATAGGGAAGTTAAAAAATAATTCGCGTATTAGTGTATACAAATACAGCTTGTCACCTAAAGTATACTATTTACAAAATGCAAACGCGCGTAACTAAATCTTAGGTAAGCTATATCCATTTTGATACGCTTTCATAAAATATTCTTTATTGATAGCAGCATCTGTAAATAACTTTTTGTTATCATCCCAGTTTACCTTTTGGCCTGAACGATAAGCGATATTACCCATTTGTGCAATGGTCGCAATATGTGCACCATCTTCAATGGAACAATGTAAGCTTTGTGGTGTATTGTTTCGGATGGCATTGGTAAAATTTAACCAATGTAATTCTACACCCTTGTCCTCGCTTTTATGTCTTGCTATTGCCACTTTATTTTTGGATTGTCTTTCTTCAATCACTTCCCAGCCACCTCTATCTAATATTAGCGTACCGTTATTACCAATAAAAGCAATACCGTGATCGCGACCGTAGGAGCCATTGTCGATACCCATGGCGGAATCCCATACCAAATTGAATTTATCAAATTCATATAAAGTAGTTAATGTATCCGGTGTTTCTTCCGCTAATTCAGGATAAGCAAATTTGCCCCCTAAAGCACTGACACTTTTTGGATTACCTGCTTTCATACCTTGAATGGCGTAATCTAATAAATGCACGCCCCAATCTGTCATCAAGCCGCCTGCATAATCCCAAAACCATCTAAAATGAAAATGGAATCGGCTTGCATTAAATTCACGCGTGGGTGCTGGGCCTAACCAAGTTTTATAATCAATCCCTGCAGGTACCGCACTATTCGCTACCACCGGTTGCGGACGCATCCAGCCCTGATAACACCAAACCTTGGTGGTACGAATGTTACCCAACTGTCCAGAATGTACCACATCCAATGCATCCTTAAAATGTTTTTGACTGCGTTGCCATTGGCCAACTTGTACAATGCGATTGTACCTGTTTTTTGCAGCCACCATTGCATTACACTCGCCGATGGAATTACCTGCAGGCTTTTCAACATATACATGTTTCCCAGCAGAACAAGAATTGATCATCTGTAAGGCATGCCAATGATCTGGTGTTCCTACAATTACAATATCAATATCTTTTCGGTCTAAAATTTTTCTATAATCATTATAGGTATCAATTTTTTGAACCCCTGGTTGTTTGATTAAAAGTTCTGCTTTTCGTTTATTTAAAACATTTTCATCAACATCACATAAAGCCACCACTTCAAGGTTAGGGACAGATAGCGCGGCCATGGTATTAGCCCATCCCATGCTATTCACACCAATGGTGGCAACACGTAAAGTATCCGTATTGAAAATTTTACTATTGGCAAATATATTTGACGACATTAATGCCCCAGAGGCTAAAGCAGTGTTTCTTATAAAGATTCTTCGGCTGTTCATAGGTGTTTCGTTTATATTTTTTACAAAAGTGCTATGTTAAATATAATTATTTTTTTGTTATAATAGCGATCCCGCTAAAATTTGATATTGAAGCCCATTTTAGCCGTTTTATCAGAGATAAAATTATTTTTTATTAAAGTCTACCAAAATAGTAGACTTTAATAAAAATCCCCTATCTTTGCATGGTCATGTGGCCGAGGGGTGAGGCAAGGGTCAGCAAAACCCTTAACGATGGTTCGATCCCATCTATGACAACTTGGTTTTGGTTTTAGCAAGCAATCGTAAAGTACGGGCGGTGTTTCTA
>Ga0049084_10001025_pt1 | contig 11289 bp, 10 predicted proteins | sample GreLakmeON33MSRF_FD_66720 | JGI IMG/M metagenome (GOLD analysis project Ga0049084, IMG submission 66720) | Freshwater lentic microbial communities from great Laurentian Lakes, MI, USA - Great Lakes metaG ON33MSRF | ecosystem: Environmental > Aquatic > Freshwater > Lake | place: Great Lakes... | reverse complement strand
GGTCCGGCTTGGACCGCGCGACAAAGGCGACCACCCCGTCGGGCCTTGGCTCGATCTCCACTTGCTGGCCGCTCGCCTCGATCACTTCAAGCGTCTGCCAGCGCGGTGCGGGAGCGGGCTTCTTGACCCGCTCCTTCTCGCTCCATTTCTCCAGGCGGTCGGGCAGTTGATTCGTCTCGTACTTCCGCAGCGCCACCACCAATGACTCCAGCGTCGTCCGATGCGCCTCAATTTCCGCCTTCGGCACGACGGGATCCGGGGCGAGTTGCTGGGTGCCATGCACGGTTTTGGCGAAAGCCGCCGCGAGGGCGTAGTAGTCGGTCTGCGGGATCGGGTCATACTTGTGGTCGTGGCAGCGCACACATTCCACCGTCAGGCCGAGCATCGAACTGCCGATGGTCGAGAGCATGTCGTCGAGCTGATCGTAGCGGATGCGCTCCTCGGTTTTCGCCGTGAGCTGGCCGGGATATGGCCCGGCCACGAGGAAACCCGTCGCCGCCGCGCCTTCGTACTTGCCGGGCGCGATCTTGTCGCCCGCCAACTGCCAGCGGATGAAATCGCTGTAGGCCATGTCGTCGTTCAGCGCGCGAATGACCCAGTTGCGGTAGTGATAAGCGCCGTTCCGGTAGCCGTCGAATTCGTAGCCGCCGCTCTCCGCGTAGCGCACTAGGTCCAGCCAGTGCCGACCCCAGCGTTCCCCATAGCGAGGGCTGGCGAGCAGGCGGTCCACGAGTTTGGCAAACGCGTCGGACGACTGGTCTTTCAGAAATTCATCCAGCTCCTCCGGCGAAGGAGGAAGTCCCGTGAGATCGAAATACGCGCGGCGGGCGAGCTTGGCCCGGCTCACCGGCGCGGACGGAGTCACGCCCGCCGCCTCCTGCTTCGCGAGAACGAAACGGTCCACCGGGGTGCGCGCCCAGGCAGTGTTCTTCACGGCGGGTGGAGCGACGCGGGCGAGCGGTTTGAACGACCGAAACTCGCGGCCCTGCGCCAAATTGATTTCGCGTTTCGCGCTGCCCTTCGGCCCGGACCGCGGATCCGGCGCGCCCAACTCGACCCATTTGCCGAAATCCGCGATGACGGGATCGGGGAGCTTGTGCTTGGGCGGCATCTCCAGATCGGGGCTGCTCCAGCGCACCGCTTTGACCAGCAGGCTGGCGTCCGGCTTGCCCGGCACCACCGACGGCCCGGTGTCGCCACCCGCCAGGACGCCTTCGCGGGTGTCGAGAAAAAGTCCACCCTTGAGTTTGCCCTGATCCTTCGCGGCCTGAGAGTGGCACTTGTAGCAGGACTCCGCGAGCACCGGCCGGATTTTCTTTTCAAAGAAGGCGATCCCTTCCGGTGAGGGCGTCGCCGGTTCCGCCGCAAAAAACGCCGGAGCGGCCAGCAGGGCGATCCACGCCGTTGCGGAGAAGGTGCAGCGGGCAAGCCGTCCCCAGTTCGTTTTCAAATCAGTTGTCTTTGCCATACTCGGATGTTCTTCAAGACCGTTTCACTTTTGGCGCGTCAGACCAAGTTGCGCCTAGCCCGGGAAAAGGCAAGCGATCCGTAAACGTAGCGAACTCCAGCGGCCTGACAATCCATTAACCCCTCTATTTCAGGGGCTTTTTCCAGATCGGCACCACACGCTTCATCTCGTCGATGAGCCACTGGCAGGCCGCGAACGCCTCGCCCCGGTGCGGTGTGACGACCTCGACCCAGAGCGACGACTCGTTCACCCGCACCACGCCCAGACGGTGAACCAGCCGCACGGATTCAACCGGCCAGCGCTTCTCCATCTCGTCAAACAACAGCGCGAACTGGTGCTCGACCATCTTGTGAAACGCCTCGTACTCGATGGCCGCGATGGTTTTGTCCTCCTCCTGGCCGCGCACCACCCCGGCAAAATAAACCGCTGCGCCCATCCCGTGCGACATCGTCCGACGCGCGAGCAGCGCCGTCTCGTCAATCGGCTCGGTGGTGATAATCAGTTCCCGTTTCATGCGCGATTCGTCATTTGGAATTTCTCACCCGCCCTGCACCGGCGGAAACAGCGACACTTCATCGCCCTCCTTCAGCACATGGCTGCGCGGCTGATAATCCACGCCCACGGCGATGAGCGTGGAGTTGCGCATCGGTACGAGCCTGGGAAAGCGCGCGTGCAACTGCTGCAACAGCGACTCAATCGTCGCGCCCGCCGGCAGCTTCTCGACCGCCTGCGCGCAGCCGGTCAGGTCTTTGCAGTAGGAATAAAATTGGACGGTGACAGTCATGTTGCGGATGATGCGTGGTGCGTGAATTTTCTTCTGACGCACCATGCACCACGTCTCACGTCCTGTAAATCTCCGGCTTGAGCACGCCGACGAACGGCAGATTGCGATACCGCTCCGCGTAGTCCAGCCCGTAGCCGACCACGAACAGGTCGGGAATCTGAAACCCGACGTAATCTGCCCGGACCTTTTCCGAGCGGCGCGCCTTCTTCTCCAGCAGCACGCACGTCTTGAGACGGCGCGGTTTCAGCAGGCGCAGTTTTTCCGTCACGCGCCGGATGGTTTTCCCCGTGTCGAGAATGTCATCCAGCAGCAGCACGTCGCGCCCGCGCACGTCGAGCTTCAGCTCCTTGGTGAAAACTAGTTCGCCCGCCTCCGTGCCGGAGCCGTAGCTGGAGACGCCGATGAAATCGAGGCGCAACGGCAGCTCCAGGTGCCGGATCAAGTCCGCGAGAAACATCACCGTCCCGCTCAGGAGCGAGACGACGACCAGTTCGCGCCCGGCGAAATCGCGTTGCAATTCCGCCGTGAGCGCGCGCACCCGCCGGGCGATCTGCTCCTCGGTGATGAGCACGCGCGCCAGTTCGCCGCGCCAGCGCGCCGGCGGGAGAATCTTTTTTGCCGCAGCCATTTCAGCAATAATGATGATCCAGCCGCCCGAAAATGAACAGCCCTTCGTTCACATAGCGCGGGGCGCTGACCGGACGACGGCGTGAAACTGGCCGCCACGCCTCCCCTCTTTTGCCGCTTTGCGCCTTCGCGTCTTTGCGTTAGAAATCTGCGCCATGTCAGACGACACACCGAAACTCCGCATGGCCCCGGGCGAAAGCACGGAGGAGCTGGCGCGGCGCGTGGAGCGCGAAAACCTTTCCGTCACCCGGCAGCGCAAAAACCTGCTCGAACAGGAGACGCTCGCGCCGTGCCGCGTCGGCTCGGTGCCGTATCTCAACGCCGTGCCGCTCACGCGCGGCCTGGAGGACGAGATCGTTTTCGCCCCACCCGCGCTGCTCGCAGAAAAACTCCGGCGCAACGAGCTCGACGCCGCGCTCGTCAGCGTCACCGAGGTGCTGCTCCATGATCTTTACGAGGTGCTCGACGGCGTGGCGGTCGCTTCGCTCGGCGAGGTGAAGAGCGTTTTTCTCGCGCACCGCGCGCCGCTCGGAACACTGACGGAAATTTTCTACGACACCGCCTCGCTCACCAGTGTCAACCTGCTCAAAGTCCTGCTGGCGGAGCGCGGCCTGCATCCGAAGTTTTTCCCGCTCGACAGCTACGCCAGGGCCGGAAGCCACGAGGCCGTGCTGTTGATCGGCGATCGGGCGATTGATTTTCTCCGGGCACCGCACACGCACGAGATCTGGGACCTCGGCGCGGCGTGGTTCGAACTCACGCAGTTGCCGTTTGTATATGCAGTCTGGGCATTGCGGCGCGGGCTAGAAAGCAGGGAGCTGCGCCGGCAGTTGCGCGAGGCCAAGGCGTTCGGGCTGGACACGCTGGACTCGATCATCAGTAGCCGGACGGAGTTTGATCTGGAGTTCCGGAAGGATTATCTCGGCTGGCACATTCACTACCACCTGGGCGCGGATGAGAAGCGCGGACTGCAAAAGTTCATCGGGCTGCTCCGCAAGCACGGCCTGGGGCCGGTGTATGAGCCGAGGTTTTTGTGACGCAGTTTGCCCGGCCACAATGAAGGCGAAAAGGCGCAAAAAGTTTTTCGGGCGAGACGCCCAGGGACGCAGCCGGAACGGCTGCGCCACTATTTCGGCGGGGCTCCGACGCACCACAGGCTTTTGTGCGTGCGGATGAACAGCTCGCCGTCGGAAACGGCCAGCGAGGAGTTCGATGTTTCACCGAGCGGATTGACGCCGAGCAGTTCAAATTTCGGACTGGCCTTGACGACGAACGTGTCGCCGCCCTGGTTGATGACGTAAAGTTTTCCCTCGGCCAAAACCATCGAGGACCAGCTGCTGTTCTTCGGACCGGGGCCGGCGAGGCGTTCTTCCCACAGCACTTTGCCGGTCGTCAGTTCGATGCACTCGGCCACACCGGGATCGTTCAGGATGTAGATGTGCCCCTCGCTGATCACTCCGGAGCCGATGCGTTGTTTGGTTTTTGGTTTGAGCCAGAGGCGGTGCGAGCCGGTCACGTCGCCGGAGCCGCCGCTTTTCACGGCGAGCGCGTCGCCGTTGTATCCGCCCATCGCCACGATCACACCCTCGGCGAAGAGGGGCGAGGTGTACACGAGCGGATTCAAGCCGCGGCAGGTCCAGAGTTCCTTTCCAGTCTTCGGATCAAGCGCGGCGACGCGGCGCGGCCAGCTCTGGATCAGTTCGTCGTGGCCGCCGGTCTGGATGAGGAGCGGCGTGCTCCAGGAGCCAATCCATTGGTCGCCGGAGTCGCCCGGTTTAGTCTGGCCGGAATGGCCGCCCGGCTCGTCCACCTGCCAGACCGTCGCGCCGGTCTTTTTGTTGAGCGCGATGAGAAAGCTGCGTTCGCCGGGGCCGAAGTTCAAAATGCACAGATCACCATGCAGCACGGGCGCAGCCCCGTAGCCCCAGATGTGAACCTGTTTTCCCAGGTCGCGGCTCCAAAGGAGTTTTCCCTGGAAGTCGTGGCAGAGAATCCCCGCCGAGCCGAACGCGGAGATGACGCACTCGCCGTCGGTCACGGGTGAAGACGAGCCCAACGGGTTCGTGCCGTGCGTCAACTCCTTCTCCGCGTGGTTCGTGCCGGACTGCCAGAGGACTTTGCCATCGGCGCGGTCGAGGCACATCACGGTGCGGTTCTGGCCGAGCGCTTGGGTGACGAAGACGCGCGAGCCCCAGACGATGGGGGTGGAGTTGCCGCGTTCGGGCAACGGCGTGCGCCAGCGAATTTGGTTGGTGGGGCTCCAGCGGAGCGGAAGATTTTTTTCGGTCGAGACGCCGTTGCCGTCCGGGCCGCGCCACGCGGGCCAGTTGCCGGCGTGGAGGCCGGAGGAGAAACAGAAGGCCAGGCAGACGATGACGGGTGCTTTCATGCCGCGAGTGTAGCCAGTCAGCGGGGCAAGTCGAACGAGGAGTTGGGCCGGAGCGGAGGGCCCGAGACGGGCGCGAAACTCGATGACTTCTTCCTCTCCCCATGAAGAACGAAAGGGGAGAGGATTGAGGTGAGGGGAAGGCTGAAGAAAAACGCGCCTCCTCACCCGGCCCTCTCCTCCATCCGATGGAGGAGAGGGAGAAAACTTCGCAGCCCGTAGTTTTGACCGTCTCGCCTGCAGACCGCTACTTCCTGGCGAAAATGCGGTTGGCTTCCTCCAGCGTTTCCTTGCTGCCGATGTCGAACCAGAGGCCGGGCACGCGCCAGGTGTAAAAAGGAATGCGCGGGTAGAGCCATTGCACCAACCGGCCGGGTTGGTCGGGGTTGTTGCCTTCGGTCACGTATTGCTTAATGAGCGGAAGCACGGCCCTGGGATAATAATAAAGCGCGATACCGGTGAGGGTGCTTTGCGGCTGCTGCGGTTTTTCCTCGAAGAAGGTGATGCGTCCGTCGCCGTCCATGGTGATGGCGTTGTATTTTTTTATCTCCTCCAGGTTGCCCACGTCATAGACGGCGAGGACGGGTGCGTTTTTCGCGCGGCAGACTTTTCCAAACTCCGCGAGGCTCACGTTGAACAAATTATCGCCGGCCACCACGATCACATCGTCGTCAATTTTTTCGCGAGTCAGGACGAGGTGCAGGTCGCCGATGGCGCCAAGCTTGTTCGTGTCATCGGTGGAATGGTCGTTGATGATGGTGAAGTTCAGCTTCGCCTTGGTGGCGCGATAGTGGTCGGCCCATTTCTGGAAATGGCCGGCGAATTTTTCGTTGGTGACGACGCAGATGCCGTCGATGCCGTCGATGGGCGCGAGGTTGTCGATGACGTGCTCGATCATCGGCTGGCCGGCGATATCGAGGAGCGGCTTGGGCTGGTGGAGGGTGAGCGGGTAGAGGCGGGTGGCGTAGCCAGCCGCGAGGATGATGACCTTCATTTTTTCGTTTCGTTCTCGAACAGACCGGGCGCGGACCGGCGGGCTAGTTGCTCGGAGCGGGCGAGAATTTCCGCAGCGGACTCGGACTTCAAGGCAAAAGCGGCGAGTTCCTTGCAGTCGCTGAATTTCAGCCGGCGGATGAGATGTTTGATGCGCGGCACGAGCGACGGGGCGGCACTCAATTCATCGACGCCCAGCCCGAGCAACAACGGCGTGAGCACCGGCTCGCCGGCCATCTCGCCGCAGACGCCCGTCCAGATGCCGCGCGCGCGCCCGGCGTCGGCGGTCATCTTGATCAGGCGCACGATGGCGGGATGAGTCGGCTGGTAGAGGTGGGCGATTTTTTCGTTTAAGCGGTCCACGGCGAGCGTGTATTGGATGAGGTCGTTCGTGCCGATGCTGAAAAATTTCACGCGTTTGGCGAGTGCGTCGGCGGCGAGGACGGCGGAGGGGATCTCGATCATCGCACCGATTTCCAACTGGGCGGCGCAGGGAATGCCTTCGGCGCACAGCTCGGCGCGGCAGGTTTCGACGAGCGCGTTGGCCTGGTTCAACTCGTCGAGACCGGAGATCATGGGATACATCAGCTTGATGTTGCCTTCGACGGCGGCGCGGAGGATGGCGCGGAGCTGATGGCGGAAAATCTCCTTTTCCTGGAGGCAATAACGGATTGCGCGCCAGCCGAGAAAGGGGTTCATCTCCTGCGGAATCTGCAGGTGAGAAAGAAATTTGTCCCCGCCCAAATCGAGGGTGCGGATGATGACCGCGCTCGGTTTCAGCGCGGTGGCGATCTGGCGGTAGGCCTGGTACTGCTCCTCCTCGGTGGGCAGGCTGTCGCGGTTGATGAACAGATATTCGGTGCGGAAGAGGCCGACGCCCTCGGCGCCGCTGGCCAGCACGGCCTCGGCATCCGCAGCCTGCTCGATGTTCGCGGAGAGCGTGAAGCGCACGCCGTCAAGGGTGACGGCGGGCTGGTCGTAGGCGTCACGGAGTTTTTCCTCGAGGGAAACCTGCTTGCGGACGAGCTGGCCGTAATCGAAGAGCGTCTGGTCGGTGGGGTTGAGGACGAGTTGGCCGTTGTAGCCGTCGAGCAGGGCGTATTGGCCGGTGTGCAACTGCCGGCTGGCGTCACCCAGGCCGACAATGGCCGGGATGCGGAGCGAGCGGGCCATGATCGCGGTGTGCGAAGTCTTGCTGCCGACGTCGGTGGCGAAGCCGAGGACCATTTTCTTGTCGAGCACGGCGGTGCGCGAGGGGGTGAGATCGTGGCTGATGATGATGCATGGCTCCTGGAGATGGCGCAAGTCGATCTCCTCGCGGCGGCCGAGGAGGTTTTGCAGGATGCGCTCGGAGACGTCGCGCATGTCGGCGGCGCGTTCGCGGAGGTATTCGTCGGCGATGGCGGCGAGGGTGGCGGAGTATTTTTCGGCGACCTGGTGGAAGGCGTATTCGGCGGTGACCTTTTCCCGGTGGATGAACTTCGTCACCTCGTCGATCAGCGTCGGGTCTTCGAGGACGAGCAGGTGCGCGTCGAAAATACTGGCGTCCTGCGCGCCCATGCCCTGGCTGACCTTGCCCTGGACCTCGAGAATCTGGTGGCGGGTCTCGGTGAGGGCCTGCTCGAACCGGCGCAATTGCCCGGGCAGTTCCGCCTCGGAGAGTTCGCGGCGGGGGATGGAGGCGTCATCGGGCCGGTCGAGGACAAGGATTTTTCCACGGCAGACGCCGGCGGAGACGGGGATTCCCCGCAGCACCTTCTCCCCGTCGTGAGCAACGTCTGCCATGGGCTATCCTTAACGGCGCGGGGGAAGTTTGAAAAGCAATTCTTGGACGGAAGTTGCGCCGCGAAACACCGGGCGACGGTGGGCCTTCCGTCTGAAGATTTTTCCTTTGGGAGTGCCAAGGCCGGGGCTGGGAACTAGGATTCTTTTCCATGAACGCGAAAGTTTGCGCGCACCAGCGCCTGCCCGCGCTGACCAAACTCTAGGTCGCCGTCAAGCAGGCGAAGATTAACCCCTACACCCTGTCGCTGACCATGCGCGGCTTGGCACTGACGGAGCCGGCCCGGGAAAAATGCGTCTCGTTCGCCGAGCTGTACGTGAACTTTCAGCTCTCCTCGATTTTTCACCGCGCCTGGGTCTTCAAGGAAATCAGCCTCCGCGAGCCTTTCCCCCCAGGTCACGCTCCGCGCCGCTGTCGCCCGAAGATTACACCCGCCTCGTCAAACGCGCCGATGCGCGGGCCTTCGGCACCAATCCACCGCCCCTGCTCGCCGGCAGCAATGCGACGGTCGCCGCGGGCGGCGCAAATTCGCCAACCCAGCCCGACCACCGCCCGCGCCCGATCTCTCCGGCCACACCCTGGCCGACCTGGAAGCCGGACTACTCGGCCAGATCACCGTCACAGAAAATGAACTGCGCGCCTTGATGCAGTAACGGGCACGCACGGTGGAGGCGTATTTGTTCATTTTTAAAGACTGAAAAGGTGACCGCCGAACGATTGTTTTTGATCGCGCCCAAGCCGTTGGACGCCTCCTTCAAAGGGGAGAACCGCGTGAACCTCTCGCCGAACTAACATCCTGGGAGCGCTGGCGTCTCGCCGGCGAGTTGGTTTCCTGCCCCACGAACAGGCCGGCGAGCCGCCAGCGCCCCCCGGTTTCCGTCGAGGAACCCGGTCAAGATGCACCCCGAAGACGCGCGGGAAACGAAGCACGCTGGCTCGACTGGAGTTCATACAGCAGGGTGATCAGGCGCGAGTTGCCGGAACGGATCCGTCCGCGCGCCCGCACGGGCAGCTCGAAGTTGTTTTCCATTTCCCACTTCACCGGAAGCGGCCTGATGGGCGGTGCGGGTTTTGTTTTCATGCGAGTCAATCTGCGACGGGCTGGCCACGCGCGCGCCCTGTCATCTACTTCGACAGGCTGCGCCGGAAAGTTGACGGGACTTCCAAAAATATTTCTAGCGTCCCGCCCCCCCTTTGCCCAAAGTCCCGGCGTAAATTTTGCGGGTCCGCCCGCCAACCATGAAAGCAAAGATCATCATCACCCCGAAGAAAGCCGTGCTTGATCCGCAGGGCAAAACCGTCCAGACCGCCCTCGAACACATGGGCTACACCGGCGTCACCGGCGTCCACATCGGCAAATACATCGAGATCGACCTCGCCCCCGGTACGGACCAGGCGGCAGCGGAAAAGGCCATCAACGACGCGGCGCACCGGCTGTTGAGCAATCCGGTGATTGAGGACTACCGCCTCGAGATTGAATGAGCTTTCCGCGAGTCAGTTTGAAAGTGGGAAAGTGGAAAAGTGAGCAGGTGGGACTACGCGAGCTGCCCGCTTTCCCACTTTCTCACCTGCCCACTTTCTGCCACGCCTTCGCCGCCAGCTCCCGAACCACATGAACTTTTCAGTTTTACAGTTTCCCGCCAGCAACTGCGATCAGGACGCCGTCCACGCCGTCCGCCTGCTCGGCCATTCCGCGCGGCTCGTCTGGCACAAAGACGCCGCACTCGGCGACACCGACTGCGTCATCGTGCCCGGCGGTTTCAGCTACGGCGATTACCTGCGCTGCGGCGCGATCGCGCGGTTCAGCCCAGTGATGCAGGCCGTGAAACAGTTCGCCGACAACGGCGGCCTCGTCCTCGGCATCTGCAACGGCTTTCAAGTCCTCACCGAAGCCGGCCTGCTGCCCGGCGCGCTCATCCGCAACCGCGACCTGCAATTCCATTGCGAAAACATTTTCCTCAAGACCGCCACAAACGATTCGCCATTCACGAGCCAGATTCCGGCGGGGAAAATTCTCCGCGTGCCCATCGCCCACGGCGAAGGCTGTTACTTTGCCGACGAGGAAACGCTCGCGAAGCTCAAGGCCAACAATCAAATCCTCTGGCAATACTGTGATGCCAGCGGAAACCTGACCGACACCGCGAATCCGAACGGCGCGCTGCAAAACATCGCCGGCATCTGCAATGAAAAGCGCAACGTGGCCGGCCTGATGCCGCATCCCGAACGCGCCTGCGAAACGATCCTCGGCAGCGACGACGGCAAATGGATTTTTGAAAGCATCTTCGCCGCGCTGAAAAACAAAACCATCGCGCAGGCGGCGTGACCCAATTTTGTTTGCCGGTTCAAACGCCGTAGGCGTGAAATCTTTGTAGAAACCAGAGCCACCAAATTTCGAGCTCCGTCAGGAGCGACATATTCGGCCAATTATTCCTCGGTAAATTTGAAAATGTATCGCTGGTCAAATTCCACGCCGAACTTTTCCAGCAACGCGACGTATTCCTCACGGAAAGATTTCTTGGCGTGATGTTTTTGCTGGTTCTCAATGTAACGAATGACCGTGCCAAGCTGTGAGCGCGAATAGGAAAACGCGGCAAATCCCTCCTGCCACGAAAATCTTCCGACGCCCCATCGCTTCTCATTTATGAATTTTGACGAACCAGCTTTTACATCACGCACCAAATCTGAAAGCGCGATGTCCGGCTTGATGCCGACGAGCAAGTGCAAGTGATCCGGCATATTGTTTATCGCAATCAGTTTTTGTTTCTGACCAGAAACGATGCCAGTGATGTATTTTTGCAACTCGTCGTTGTGTTCGGGCTTGATGAGGCTTTGCCTGCCTTCAACGGCGAATACAACGTGGATGCAAATTTGCGTGTAGGTGTTGGCCATGCGCCGAAGATGCCGCTCCTGATGGAGCTTGGAAATCTTTTTTGTTGTGTTCTACAAATATATCGCGCCTACGGCGCTGGGCAAGCGGCACATCACGCCACCGCTTCAACGGCCTTCTTAATTCTGTCCGTGGCGAACAATTGGCACTCACGATAAATCTTGTCCAATTCCCGACGCAGTGAATCGTGAGCATTCCTGTTTAACTCAATTGATTTCGCGTAACGGTCACGGAATTCTAAAATCTTTCGGCGTGCTACCTTCAGGTTATTAGCCCTCATTTCGTCCGGCCAAATAGTTTTCCAATAGGCGCAAGTCTTGCAATGTTCGCCGCATTTTGCTCCATCATGCGAAAGAAATGA
>Ga0049084_10001024_pt1 | contig 11290 bp, 7 predicted proteins | sample GreLakmeON33MSRF_FD_66720 | JGI IMG/M metagenome (GOLD analysis project Ga0049084, IMG submission 66720) | Freshwater lentic microbial communities from great Laurentian Lakes, MI, USA - Great Lakes metaG ON33MSRF | ecosystem: Environmental > Aquatic > Freshwater > Lake | place: Great Lakes... | reverse complement strand
GCCGGACCGTACTCGTCGACGATCACGCCCGTGGCGTCGATCAGGTACAGCGCGGTGCCGATCCGGCCGATGCCCATGGGTATCCGCTCGTGGATCATGATCTCCAGCGTCGACGGCAGCACCCGGCGAATCGTCGCGCTCTCCACCCACGGCGAGGCGAGCAGCTTCTGCTGCCACTCGGTGATGCCGATCGCGAGAATGTTCTGGCCACGGAGGCCATCGACCAGCGCCAGCACTTCTCCGGTCGACAGGCGCTGGTGGCCGCGAACGACCAGGTGGCCGACCTGCAGCGTTGGCGCGACCGCGATCAAAGTGACGCCGCGGTAGCCGCCGTAGCCAAGCACGATCACCATTGCGAACGCGCGAATGCCCAGCCACAGATACTTCGAGGCCGGCGTGCGCTTGCGCGACGGCTTCACGTGGGCGCGCTTGAACCGCTTGTCGGTCGCGGCTGCGACGGCCGACGCGGTGGTGCCCTGCCGGGACAATCCCGCCATCAGTGCGCCTCCCGCGGACCATGCCGCCGTTCGAGTTCGGCCACCAGCGCCGTCGCCAGACCCCCGATGGAACCGGCGCCGAGCGTCAGCACCAGGTCCCCAGGACGCGCGAGATCGGCCACGGCCGGTGCGACGTCGTCCAGTCGGGTCACCACGCGCGCCGCCACCGGCCGCCCGGCGCTGACCGCGGCGGCCAGCGCTGCGACGGTGATCCCCGGGATGGGTTCCTCGCCGGCCGCGTAAATATCGGTCAGCACCACTTCGTCCGCAGCCGCCAGGGCCCGGCCGAACTCGGCCATCAGGTCGCGAGTGCGGGTATAGCGATGCGGCTGGAACGCCACGATGATGCGCGCGGGTTTGGCGGCGCGAGCGGCCGACAGCACGGCGGCGATCTCGGTGGGGTGATGGCCGTAATCGTCGACCACGCTGATGCCATTGATGATGCCGCGCCGTTCGAAGCGGCGCTCGGCGCCGTGGAACTCAGCCAGCGCGGCAGCGATCTTCGCGAACGGCACGTCCAGTTCCAGGCCAACGGCCACGGCCGCCAGGGCATTGCGCACGGAGTGCATCCCGGGGACCGCCAGCGTCATCGTCCCCAGTGCAGCCAGATGGTCGCCGTGCGCATCGCGATGAGTCACCGAGCATCGCGACCCGAAGCCGGCAAGAACGACCCCCGACGCGCTGACGTCGTAGGCGCCATCAATGCCGTAGGTGACGACACGGCGCGTGAAGCGCGGTAGCACATGGGACAGCTCCGCATCATCGGCGCACGCCACCACGGCGCCGTAGAACGGCACCTTGTTGGCGAAGTCGACAAACGCCTGCTGCAAATCGGCGAACCCGCCGTATGCGTCCATATGCTCGCGATCGAGATTCGTAATCACCGCCACTGTCGGCGACAGTTTGAGAAACGAGCGGTCGCTCTCATCCGCTTCCGCCACCATGTATTCGCCGCGGCCCAGCCGCGCATTGCTGCCAAAGGCGCTCAAGCGCCCACCGATCACCGCCGTCGGATCCAGTCCCGCCCGTTCGAGCACCAGCGCGATCATCGAGGTGGTGCTGGTCTTGCCGTGCGCGCCGGCGACGGCGATGCCGAACCGCAGGCGCATCAACTCCGCCAGCATTTCGGCTCGCGGAATCACCGGAATCCGCTGCCCCTTCGCCGCGACGACCTCCGGGTTGTCGGGCCGCACCGCCGACGAATAGACGACGACATCGGCGTTGCCGACATTCACGGCCGCATGGCCCGCCGTCGCCACCGTCACACCCAGGGTGGCGAGGCGATCGGTCACGCTCGACCGCTTCGCATCCGACCCCGACACGGCATAGCCGAGATTCGCGAGCAGCTCCGCAATCCCGCTCATGCCGATTCCGCCAACGCCGACCAAGTGGATGCGTCTGGTCTTACCCAGCACGGCGGCCACCAAGTTCTTCCACCCGGTCTGCGATTCGCGCCGCCGCATCTGGCCGCGCCAGCGTGCGAGCGGCCGCCGACATTTGGCGACGACGATCCGGATCGGCCACCAGCATCGCGATAGTGGCCGCGAGCCGCTCGCCGCTCAGGTCCCGTTCTTCGATCACCAGTCCCGCTCCCGCGCGCCCGAGCACCTCGGCGTTCTTCCGCTGGTGATCGTCGGTGGCGGTCGGCAGCGGCACCAGGATCGCGGGGCGTCCTGACGCGGCCAGTTCTGCGAGGGTGGTGGCCCCGGCGCGGCAAATGACCAGGTCGGCGGCCTTCATCGCTCGGTCGATTTCGAAGATGAAGGCTTCGACTCGGGCCGCGAGGCCGGCGCCGGCATATGCGGTTCGCACCAGCTCCAGATCGCGCTCCCCGGTCTGGTGGGTGATCGCAAGTTGGAGCCCGGTGGCTGCCAGCCGCGACGCTGCCTCCACCATGGCCACGTTGATCGCGTGCGCGCCCTGAGAACCGCCACAGATCAGGACCCTCCCCGCATCATTCGTTTCCTCGTTCTGCGCCGCGAAAAACTCCGGTCGCACGGGGTTGCCGGCCACAAATCCCGTGCGGGGGAAGTACGACAGCGCGTCCTCGAAGTTCACGGCCGCGGCCCGCACGAAGCGGGCCAGCAGGCGATTGGTGAGACCCGGCAGGGCGTTCTGCTCGAGCAGCATGGTCGGATAGCCGCGCATCGCGGCCAGCGCCAGCACCGGTCCCGAGGCGAAGCCACCGACGCCAACCACGACATCGGGCCGGCGCCTGGAGATCACACGCCACGCATCGGCGGCCGCGGTCGGCAACAGCAGGAAGCCGCGCAGCTGCTCGGCGCGGCCCTTGCCCTTCAGTCCGGCGACGCGAATCAGATCCAGTGCGAAGCCCTCGCGCGGCACGACCCGCGACTCGATTCCGGCCGCGGTGCCAACAAACGACACCTCGGCCGCCGGATCGCGGCGCAGCAGCTCGCGCCCGAGCGCAATGCCCGGGTACAAGTGCCCGCCCGTCCCTCCGCCTGCGATCAGGATGCGCACCGGTCACGCCGCTCCCGTCTCCATGTGCTGATGCTGCGAGATGTTCAGCAGCACGCCCACCGCCAGCAGGTTCAACAGCATCGATGAGCCGCCGTTGCTGACGAGCGGCAACGGAATGCCCTTGGTCGGCACCAGGCCGAGCACCACACTGATGTTGAAGAAGGCCTGCAGCACCAGCATCAGCGTGATGCCTAGTGCCAGATAGGCGCCGAAGGCATCGGGCGCCCGCATCGCCGTGCGCAGGCCGCGCCAGCCAATCACACAGAAGCACAGCACCACGACCGACGCGCCAATTAAGCCGGTCTCTTCGGAGATCACGGCGAAGATGAAATCAGTGTGCGGTTCCGGCAGGTAGAACAGCTTCTGCACGCCGGCCATCAGTCCCTTGCCGAACACGCCACCGGTGCCGACCGCAATCAGCGACTGGATGATCTGGAAGCCGTCACCAAGAGGGTCGGCCCACGGATCCATGAACGCCAGCAGACGGCGGCGCCGGTAGTCAGCCTGCATCAGGATCACGTACAGCGCCGGCAGCGCCAGCAACACCGCGCCGAACAGGTAGCGATAGCTGAACCCGGCGGCGAACACCATCACGCCGATCACGGCCAGCAGCGACACCGACGTGCCGAAGTCGGGCTCGAGCATGATCAAGCCGACCAGCCCGCCGACAATCACGCCGATCGGCAGCAGTGAGTAGCCGATCTCGTCGATGCGGTGGCGCCGGCGCTCGAGGACGAGCGCGGTAAAGATGATGGCGGCGAGCTTGGTCAACTCCGACGGCTGAATGCCAAAGCCGCCGACGCCAAACCATCGGCGCGTGCCGTTGATGGGACGCGAGAACAGGACCGCGATCAGCATGAAGGTCACCAGGCCCAGGAACGCCCAGATCAGCTTGTCGTTCTTGTAGGTGCGGTAGTCGATGCGCATCACGATCGACAGCACCGCGATACCCATGCACGCCCACATCAACTGCTTGGTCACGAACAGGTACGGCTGCTGGAAGCGCTCCAGCGCGACGAGCGCGGAGGCGCTATAGACCATGACCACGCTGGCGCAGATCAGCGCCAGCGTCGCCAGGAACAACCACTTGTCAGACTGCAGCTTCCTTGCCATACTCACGCCCCTCCCTTTGGGGGCCCTAAAGTTCGACGTTCTCGACCCGATATCCAGGTGGCACGTCGAAGCGGTCAGTAGTCGCCAGTCGTTCAGGGAATTGAGACACCAGCCTCGCAGACCGGGGCAGCCTGCGCTCCCAGCGACCAGTTCTCAATTGCCTCCAACCGGCTGACGACTACTCACTGCTCCGCGATGAGCCGCTGAACCTCCTCTTTGAACCGCGTCCCGCGGTCCGCGTAATCCCGGAACATGTCGAAGCTCGAACAGGCCGGGGCCAAGAGCACCACGCCATCAGGCACCGCCAGGTCCCACGCCTGTTTCACCGCCTCGGCCAGCGTCTCGGCCTCGACCACCGGCACGACCTCCGCCAGCGCGGCTCGCACCATGGGTCCCGCCTCGCCGATGGCCACGACCGCACGGCCATGCGCGCGCAGCGGTGCGGCGAGGTCGGCAAAATCGCCGCCCTTGAACTTGCCGCCGACGATCGCCACCACCTTGTCGAAGCTTTCGATCGACCGCGCGGCCGCGTCGACGTTAGTCGCCTTCGAATCGTTGACGAAGCGAACGCCGCCGCGCTGACCGACCGGCTCCATGACGTGCTCGAGTCCGGTAAACCCCTCGAGCGCTTGCGCGAGAGAGGCCTCGGTGGCACCGGCCAGGTGGCTGATCGCCGTGGCCGCCACGACGTTGCTCAACATGTGACGGCCCGACAGGTGCACGGCCGCCAGCGGCAACAGCGGCACGTCGCCTTCCGACGTGCGCTGCCAGACGAAACCGCGGCCGGCGTGTACCTCGGCGGTGTCGGTCTCGATGCCGTAGCGGACGACGCGCGCCCGCGTCTGTTGCGACATCTGCATCGCCTCGGTGCTGTCGGCGTTGACGACGGCCCAATCCTGCGGTTGCTGATTGGCGAAGATCCGCATCTTCGCGGCGGCGTAGGCGGCCTCCCCAGGATGGCGGTCGAGATGGTCGGACGAAAAATTCAGCAACGCCGCAATCCACGGCCGGAACGTGTCGGTGGCTTCGAGCTGAAAGCTGCTGGCCTCGATGACGTGCACGGTGTCGGCGGTCGACGCCTCGACCTGGGCGCTCACCGGGTAGCCGATGTTGCCGCCCACCACGACCCGCCGGCCAGCGGCCGCGAGCATGCGGCCCACCAGCGTGGTGGTGGTCGACTTGCCCTTGGTGCCGGTGATCGCCACGATCGGTCCGCGCAGCCATCGCGACGCCAGCTCAAGTTCGCCGATCACGGGAATGCCGAGGGCGCGCGCGCGGATCACTTCCGTCAGTTCCAGTGGGACCCCGGGGCTCATCACCACCAGGCGCGTGGCTTCGAACGACCGCATGGTGTGGCCGCCCAATTCCAGCTGAACACCAGCCGCTCGCAATTGAGCGGCCTCGGGAATGGTCGCCTTGTGATCGGTCAGCGTGACGATGGCGCCGCGACGCGCGAGCAGGTGGGCCGCGGCCACACCACTTCTGGCAGCGCCCACCACCAGCACCGGCAGCCCGCTCACGGAGAAAGTCGGCGTCGTCATCTGAGCTTCAGGGTCGTCAAGCTGAACAGGGCAAACAGGATCGCGACGATCAGGAACCGGGTGATTATTTTCGGTTCCTGCCAGCCGCTCAATTCGAAGTGGTGGTGCAGCGGTGCCATCTTGAACACGCGCTTGCCGCGCAACTTGAACGACACCACCTGAATCACGACCGACGCGGCCTCGATCACGAACACGCCGCCAACAATCACCAGCAGCAGCTCCTGCTTGATCAGGATGGCAACGGTGGCAATCGCGCCGCCCAGCGCGAGGGAGCCGACATCGCCCATGAAGATCTCGGCGGGGTGCGCGTTGTACCAGAGGAAGCCGAGGCTGGCGCCCACCAGTGCGCCGCAAAAGATGGTCAACTCGCCGGCCGGCGCAAACCGCACCAGCAGCAGGTACTCGGCGAAGACGCGATGGCCGGTGATGTAGGCCAGGGCGGTGAAGCAGGCGGCCGCCACGGCGAAGGTGCTGATCGCCAGGCCGTCGAGGCCGTCGGTGAGGTTGACCGCATTGCTCCACGCCACCAGCACGAAGGCCGCGAAGGGCACGTAGAACCAGCCGAGGTCGGGAATCAGTTGCTTGAAGAACGGGAAGATCAGCCTGGTGTTGTACAAGTTGCGCTCGGCGAGCCACATCAGCACGAACCCGACGATCAGCCCGGCCAGTACCTGCAGGCCCAGCTTGTAGCGCGGCGCCAACCCGCCGGATGACCGGCGCGTGACCTTGAGGTAATCGTCGAGGAAGCCAATGGCGCCAAAGGCCGCCGTCGCGAGTACGGCGATCCAGATATAGAGGTTGGTGAGGTCTGCCCACAGCAACGTCGGCACCAGCGCCGCCGCCAGGATCAGCAAGCCGCCCATCGTCGGCGTCCCGGCCTTGGCGCGATGGGACTCCGGACCTTCCTGCCGAATCACCTGCCCGATCTGGAACTCGCGTAGCCGGCGGATCAGCCACGGGCCGAGCACCAGGCTGACGACCAGCGCGGTCATGCTCGCCGCCGCAGTGCGGAACGTGATGTAGCGCGCCACGTTGAAGACCGGCACCTGCGGGTAGAGCGAGATCAGGAGGTGATACAGCATCAGCCGAACACCGACATGAGCTGTTCAACCACGACCTCGGTCCGGATCCCGCGCGAACCCTTGACCAACACCACATCGCCGGACGCCACCTGGCCGGCAACCGCCGCCGCGGCGGCCGCGCTGGTCTCGAAATGACTCACGGCACTGGCGGCCAGGCCGGCGTCGATGGCGGTGTCACCAAGTGCGCGGGCCGAGGGCCCGCCAATGGTGATCAGGCGCGACAACCGGCTGGCCGCGGCGACGCGACCGCAGTCCTGGTGCAACGACAGCGACAGGTCGCCAAGTTCGAGCATTTCGCCGATCACGGCCACCCGGCGCGCCGCCCAGGTGCGCGCCAGCACCGCGAGCGACAGCTTCAGCGCCGACGGGCTGGAGTTGTAGGAATCGTCGATCACCGTGACGCCCTTGGGGAGCCGCAACGTGGCGCCGCGCTTCGAGGACGGCAGCAGGCGTGCCGCCGTCTCGACAATGTGATCGAGGGTGACGTCGAGGTCGAGGGCCACGGCGGCGCCGGCCAGCACGTTCATCAGGTGACCGCGGCCGAGCAGCGGCACGCGCAGGTCGCGCTCACCTGCCGGCGTGATCAATCGGCACTTGGTGCCATCGAGGCCGAGGTCTTCGACGTCGACGGCGCGCACCTCGGCACGTTCGGACAGGCCGAAGCGAACCTGGCGGCCAGCGAAGGCACCGGTCCGCGCCATCACCCGATCGTCATCGGCGTTGGCGACGAGCAACGTGCGCGCCTCGGCGTGTTCGAGAATTTCGGCCTTCGCATCGGCAATGCCGTCGGCGGATCCGAAGTGGCCGATGTGGGCTTCGCCGACGTTGGTCCAGACGCGAACCTCCGGCGTGGCCACGTCGACCAGCACCCGGATTTCGCCTGCGTGATTCATGCCCAACTCCATCACCGCCACCTCCGCCCCGTGCCGCAGTTCCAGCAGCGATAGCGGCAATCCCAGGTGGTTGTTCAGGTTGCCCTGATTCTTCACCACCCGATGCGCGCCGCCCAGCAACGCCGCAATCACGTCCTTGGTCGTGGTCTTCCCGGCACTGCCGGTGATGGCCACGACCGTCGCGCCCGACTCGCGCCGCACGTAGCGCGCCAGGTCCTGCAAGGCGCGGGTGGTGTCGGCCACCTCGATCACGAACGAGTCACTCTCGTCCGGCATCACGACCGGGCGATTGACCACGACGCCGGCGGCGCGTCGCCGCGACGCCGCGCCGACAAACTCATGACCGTCGCGGGCCGCAACGATCGCGAAGAACAGGTCGCCGGTCGTCAGCGTGCGGCTGTCGATCGAAAACCCGGTCACGTAGTGGTCGCTGTCGCCGGCCACCAGGCGGCCGCCCATCGCCGCCGCGAGAGTGGCGGCTGCGAGTGGAATTTCCGCTGCCACTAACTGCCCCTCGCTGTCGTCCGGCGGCGCTTCGCCATCGCCGCCCGCGCCACTTCACCGTCGTCAAACGGCAACACGCGGTCGCCAATCTGTTGGTACTTCTCGTGGCCCTTGCCCGCGATCAAGACCAGGTCGCCGGCCTCGGCCATGGCGATGGCGCGGTCAATCGCGTCGGCGCGGTCCACCAGGGCGACCACGGTCGGGGTCCGCGACTGGCTGCCCGCGGGAATGCCGCGCTCGATTTCCTCGATGATGCGTTTCGGGTCTTCGGTGCGCGGGTTGTCGGACGTGATCACGACCACGTCGCTCAACCGGGCGGCGACCATGCCCATCAACGGCCGTTTCGACCGATCGCGACCGCCGCCGCAGCCAAACACCGTGACCAGGCCGCGCCTGCTCAACGGCCGAGCCGTCTCGAGCAGGTTCCGGAGCGCGTCGTCGGTGTGGGCGTAGTCGACGACGGCGGTGACGTCGTCGTCGGGACCCGACACCACTTCGAAGCGGCCCGGCACGCCTGACAGTCCGGCGACGCCCCGTTCGATCGCGTCGATCGGGACGTCCAGCGAGACGGCGGTCGCCGTGGCGGCAAGGATGTTGTAGACGTTGGGTCGGCCAACCAGCTGCGACTGGATGTGCACGACGCCGGTGGGCGTGGTCACGTCGAATCGCAAGCCGGTCAGCGTCATGGCCACCGGGCCCGGCCGCACGTCGGCGGGCGCGGTGATGGCGTAGGTCACCGGCCGGCCGCAGATCTCGACCAGCGACGCGCCCCTGGGATCGTCCAGGTTGATCACCGCAGGCGCATCACGCGGCAACATCTCGAACAGGCGGCGCTTGGCGGCGAAGTATGCCTCCATGTCTTCGTGAAAATCGAGATGGTCGCGGGTCAGGTTACTGAACACCGCCGCGGCGAAGTGCATGCCATCGACTCGCTTCAGCGACAGCGCGTGCGACGAGACCTCCATGACGGCGGACTGGTTGCCCATCCGCAGCATGTCGCTCAACAGGTGCTGCAGGTCGGGGGCTTCGGGCGTCGTGCGCGACGCTTCGCGGTCCTCGCCGCCAATGCGGTAGGCCACGGTGCCGAGCATACCGGCCCGCAGGCCCGCCTCGTCCAGCATCGCGGTCAGCAGGTAGGCGGTGGTGGTCTTGCCGTTGGTGCCGGTGACGCCGATCACCGGCATGCGCCGGCTGGGATGATCGAAGAAGCGGTCGGAGAGCAGCGCCAGGGCGAGTCGCGCATCCCGAACGACGAGCCAGGGGACGGGCACAGCGGCCGGTGGCGGGACTTCCGAGATCACCGCTTGCGCACCCCGTGCGAGCGCCTGTTCGGCGAAGGCGGTGCCATCGGCCTTGAGCCCCTTGAGCGCGACGAAGATCGCGTTCGGCACCACCCGGCGCGAGTCGTACGCCACGGCGGCCAAAGGCCGGTCCAAAGCAGTCCCTGCTGGAGGTGGCTCAACCACCAGCTCCTGCAAGGTGTGCCACGCGTCGCCGAGGTTCACCGTGGGTCTCCAAGAGCTCCGGTCGGGCGAGGCGGCGGACGGCGGTTCAAGACGAGCGTGCACGCACCGCCGGGTTCGACCAACGAACCGGGCGCCGGGTTCTGATCGACGACCACGCCGGCGCCTTCCATGCGCACGGTCAGGCCGAGGCGGGCGAGTTCGCGAAGCGCATCCCGCGCGCTCATGCCGCGCAGGTCGGGCAGTCCACCGCCGTCGGACATGCTCGCGGGCATCGTCACGACCGCCGGCCCCATCGGCGCGGCCGCGGCCGTCACCGGGCTGTCGTTCCGACGAGCCACGAGCACGGGCGGCAGCGGGTTGATGGTCGGCGTGACCCCCAGCAGTCGCAGGCTCGCGTCGGCGATGTTCTTGAAGATGGGCGCGGCAATCGCGCCGCCGGTGTCGCCGCCCACGCGCGGTGAATCAACCATCACGATCACGGTCATGATCGGATTGCGTGACGGCACAAAGCCGATGAACGAGACGTTCTGCTGCGATGACGAGTAGCGACCGTGGACCAGCTTGTCGGCGGTACCAGTCTTGCCGGCCACCGTGTAGTTGACGAGGCGCGCTCTTTTCGCGGTGCCCTCGGTGACCACCGACTCCATGATCGTCGTCAGCGTTGCCGCGGTCTCGGGCAGGATGGCGCGGCGCACCGCCTTCGGCGGCACCGCTGTGCGCACCCCGCCCTTGACGGTGGCGCGGACGACGTGCGGTTCATAGAGCGTCCCGCCGTTGGCGATCACGCTGGCGGCCGCGGCCATCTGCAGCGGCGTCACACCGACCTGGTAGCCCATCGACACCGACGCCAGCGCGCTGTCGTTCAGCTTTGACGGGTTCCAGACAATGCCGGGACTCTCACTCGGAAAATCCGGTGACGAGGGTTTGCCGAAGCCAAAGCGACGAATGTAGAGGCCCATGCGCTCGGGGCCAACCATCAGGCCCACCTTGATCGCACCGACGTTGCTCGACTTCACGATCACGTTCGCGAACGTCAGCACCCCGTAGTCGTGGCCCATGTCGGTAATCGGTCGACGGCCGGGGAACTTGATCACGCCACCCTGGGTGTCGACCAGGTCGTCAGGTGTGATCACGCCTTCCTGCAGCGCCGCCGAGGCGGTGACGATCTTGAAGGTCGAGCCGGGCTCGTACAGGTCCTGCACCGCGCGGTTGCGGAGCGCGCTGTCGCTGGTGCCCTGGTACTGGTTCGGGTTGAAGGTCGGCCAGCTCGCCATCGCGAGAATTTCGCCGGTGTGCGGGTCCATCGCGACCGCGGTGCCGCCATCGGCGCGCGCGGCAGCGACGCCGGCCATCAGCTCGCGTTCGACGATGAACTGCAACTGCTCGTCGATGGTGAGCTCGAGTGAGCCACCGGTGGTCGGTGGCCGGTCGAGGCGGCTGAACGCATGGCCGCGCGCGTCGGTCTGCACCAGCATGGTGCCCTCGCGGCCGCGGACCGACGTGTCGTAGGTCGCTTCAAGGCCGTGCAGGCCGGCATTGTCGGTGCCGACGTAACCGAGCAGGTGGCCAGCCAGCTCGCGGTTGGGATAGAACCGCTTGCTCTCCTTCATGAAGCCGATGCCCTTCATTTCGAGGGCGGCAATGCGCTTGGCCTCGAGCGGCGTCGCGCGGCGCTTGACATACTGGAAGGAGGTCAACGATCCATTGCGC
>Ga0049084_10001021_pt1 | contig 11299 bp, 6 predicted proteins | sample GreLakmeON33MSRF_FD_66720 | JGI IMG/M metagenome (GOLD analysis project Ga0049084, IMG submission 66720) | Freshwater lentic microbial communities from great Laurentian Lakes, MI, USA - Great Lakes metaG ON33MSRF | ecosystem: Environmental > Aquatic > Freshwater > Lake | place: Great Lakes... | reverse complement strand
TGGACGGCAAGGATGGGCGTCCGCTCACCACGCGTGAGCGCATGGAGCTGCACCGCAAGAGCCCGATTTGCAGCGCGTGCCACGTCTACATGGATCCGATCGGACTCGCGCTCGACAACTTCGACGTGACCGGTAAGTGGCGGTTCCGTGAGAATGGTGCGGCGCTCGACACGCGTGGCCGCATGTACGACGGCCTCGACATCGCGACGCCGGCGGAGTTGCTGAAGTCGCTGATGTCACGACCGGTTCCGCTGGTCCGGGCCTTCACGGAAAACCTGATGGCGTATTCCATGGGCCGCCGCGTCGAGGACTTCGACCAGCCGACCATCCGCTTGATCGTGCGCGACGCCGCGAAGAGCGGCTACAAGTTCTCGTCGTTTGTTACGGCAATTGTGAACACACCTGCGTTTCGCCGTCGCACGGCGGATCCGGTCAGCAGCACCGTTGGCAGCTCGCACGACTCGCCCACCACCCCGCGGTAGCGCACTCTAGAGCCCAAGGAGCTCTCTCGATGAATTTCCTGACTCGCAGCGCCATGCCCCGTCGCACCTTCCTCCATGGAATGGGCGCGACGATTGCGCTACCCTATCTCGACGCCATGGTGCCGGCGCTTGGCCGGTTCGGATCCGGAGCGGCAGCGTCGGCGGCCGCCGACAAGACGCGATTCATCGCGATCGAATCGGTGCACGGTGCGGCCGGCTCCAACGCATGGGGCGCCACCAAGCACCTCTGGTCGCCAGCCAAGGCGGGCCGTGAGTTCGAACTCATCGCTGACGGCGCACTGCCAGCTCTCGAACCGTGGCGCAAGTATCTGACCATCGTCAGCAACACCGACACACGTATGGCCGAGGCGTTCGAAGCGCCCGAGATCGGTGGCGACCACTTCAGGTCCAGCGCGGTGTTCCTGACGCAGTCGCACCCCAAGCAGACGAACGGTTCCGACCTCTACGTCGGCACCTCAATGGATCAGCTCATCGCCCGTCGCATCGCCGGCGATACAGCGATCCCGTCCATGCAGCTCTGCATTGAGAATCTCGACCAAGCTGGCGGCTGCTACTACAACTACGCCTGCGCGTATACGGACACGGTCAGTTGGGCGAGTCCGAGCGAGCCCCTCCCGATGATCCGCAATCCGCGCATTGCATTCGACCTGCTGTTCGGGGCGGGGACCTCGGGTGAGGATCGCATGTCGCGGCGCAACGCGAACAAGAGCATCCTCGATTGGATCGTCGGCGAGGTGAACGGGCTCAAGAAGAACCTCGGAGCTGCTGACCGCGAACGCATCGAGAAGTACCTCGAAGACATCCGGGAACTCGAACGCCGCATCCAGGCTGTCGAGAAGCGAAACTCCACCGGCGATGTCCGCGCGATTCCTGAGGCGCCGATCGGCGTGCCGGACTCGTTCGAGGAACATGTCAAGATGATGTTTGATTTCCAGGTCCTCGCGTTGCAGTCGGACATGACGCGGGTGATTTCGTTCAAGACTGGCCGCGATGCCTCGAGCCGCGCGTTCCCGGAGAGCGGAACCACCAAGGGCTTCCACCCGGCATCGCACCACGGCGGGCGTGAGGCGGCGATCCTCGACTTCAACATGATCAATCGCTACCACGTGGCGATGTTGCCCTACTTCCTCGACAAGCTCAAGAACTCGCAGGAAGGCGATTCGAACCTGCTCGACAAGACGGTCATCATGTACGGCTCGCCCATGGGCGACCCGAATCTCCACAACCATCGCCGCTGCCCGCTCATGTTCCTTGGACACGGCAATGGCGCGCTCGAAGGCAACGTGCACCTCAAGGCGCCTGACGGCACGCCGATGGCCAATGTGTTCCTGTCACTGATGCATAAGTTCGGCATGACCGATATGAAAAACTTCGGCGACTCCACCGGCGAATTCGCGCTCAGTCACTAGCAGACAACAGGGAGGAGCGGTCGATGTCCAAGCTTCGCATACGATTTCTCGCTGCCTGCGCCATTCCGGTGCTGGTTGCCGCCGCGTCGTTCGCGCCGGCAACACCGGCGGCGGATGCCGCCATGCGCGGCGATCTTGCCGCGCTCAAGGCGCTGGTGCTTCAGGGGGCCAACGTCAACACGCCGCAGGGCGACGGCATGACCGCCTTGCACTGGGCCGCCGATCGTGGCGATCTGGCGATGGTGAACCTGCTGCTGCAGTCCAAGGCCGGCGTGAAGGCCGTGACACGGGTTGGCACGTATACCGCGCTGCATATCGCCGCCAAGGGCGGCCACGGCGACGTGATCGCCGCGCTGCTCAAGGCAGGGGCAGACGCGAACGCACTCACGGAAACAGGCGCTGCGGCGCTGCATTTCGCCTCCGGAGCCGGTACGACTGACGGTGTGGCGGCGTTGCTCGACAAGGGCGCCGACCCGAATATGCGTGAGCGCGAGTGGGGCCAGACGCCGCTCGTCTTTGCGGCCTCAAACAATCGCCCGCAGACGATTACGCTGCTCATCAAGCGCGGCGCGGATCCGTCGATCAAGACCAAGATGGTGAACGTCAACGACGAAACGGCGCAGGAACAGGCCGGGACGCGCGCGCGCAACGAAGTGCTCATCGCTTTTGAACCGGAAAAGCACCGCGATTCGACGAAGCCGCCTACGGGCGGCGCCGACGTTCCTGTTGGCGCCATGGCGGGCCGTGGGGCCGCGGTGACCGGCGGTATCACGCTCCGGATGCTCGGATTTGCAGCGATTGTCGGTGACACTCTGCCCGATCCCAACGCGGCCGCCGCCGGCCGTGGCGGGCGCGGTGGCCCGCAGCCCAAGGGTCCGTTCACGACCAAACAGATCCAGACGGCGATCGAAGCAGGACGCAAGGTCCAGGCAACGGCGCTTGCGGCAAAGGGACCCGTCACCGAAGTCGTGGACACGATCAACGGTGGCGTCGCGGGCTTCGCGAATACGGTCGGCGGTATTGGCGGCCTCACCCCACTGCATCACGCCGTGCGGCAGGGCAGCCTCGCGGCTGTCAACGCGCTCGTCGACGGTGGCGCGAAGGTCAATACGCCGAATAGTGTGGACAATACGACCCCGCTTCTCTTGGCCACGATCAACGGGCAGTTCGACGTGGCGATGCGGCTCCTCGCGGCCGGGGCGGATCCGAACATCGCCGCCGGGTCGGGGCTGGCGCCGCTCTATGCAACGATCAACACGATGTGGGCGCCGCGGTCGCGGTTCCCCCAGCCGCAGGCAGTGCAGAACCAGCGCACGACGCACATCGAGCTGATGGAGGCGTTGCTCAAGGCAGGTGCCAAGCCCAACGTGCGCCTCACGTCGCAGTTTTGGTACTTCGCATACAATAATTGTGGCAATGCGAACTGCGGTCTTGAGAACATCGAGGGCACGACACCGTTCTGGCGCGCGGCCTACGGACTAGACGTTGAAGCGATGAAGCTGCTGATGAAGTTCGGCGCCGATCCGACGCTTCCGTCCTTCCGTACCCCGGTAGCCGCTGGCCGCGGAGGTCGCGGAGGTCGCGGTGGCGGCGGCGGTGGTGGTGACAACCCTGACGATCCGGCACCTGCAGCCGCGCGTGGCGGCGGTGGCGGACGTGGCATGCTGCCTGGTCCTGGGCAGCCAGCGATCGATCCGGCCATCGACTCGGCCTCCAAGGCCGTGCCGCCTGGGATCGGTGTCTTTGTCATTCACAGCGCCGCGGGCGTTGGCTATGGCAACGGATATGCGGGCAACGCCCATCGGCACGCTCCCGACGGTTGGATGGCGACCATGCGGTACGTGGTCGAGGTCCTGCACGCCGACGTGAATGCCCGTGACAACAACGGCTACACGGCGATGCACCATGCGGCCGCTCGTGGCGACAACGAGATGATTCTGTATCTGGTGTCGAAGGGCGCTGACGTGAAGGCTGTGGCGCGGAATGGCCGCACGACAGTGGACATGGCGAACGGACCGGTGTCGCGCATCACGCCGATCCCGGAGACCATCGCGCTGCTCGTGAAGCTGGGCGGTATCAATACGCACCGCTGCGCATCGTGCTGATTGGCTCGGCTAGCTGATCAACTCTGACCGCTGAAACGGCCGCCGGCGCTCCACGCCGGCGGCCGTTCCGCACATGTCCAAGCGCAACCGGAGCGCACCGCCAGCCCTCTCGTACGACGAGGCAGTACACGCGATCGCGGCGCTCGTGAGCCCCGGCGCGCGCGCGGCGATCATTGACGCGCTGACCGATGGCGGGCAGGCGGCCGCACCGGATGCGCTCGCATCACTTCGTGCGGCCATGCGCGCGCATGCCTTTCCGGTCGAGGCCGGTACCCTGTCGGTACGACGCGTGGTCGAGTCGCTCGACGGCCGCACGCGACGCGACGGCCTCCACGTGATGCACGGCTGGGATTATGCGGCCCAGCGGCGCCCGCACGACATCGCGCCGGTATTGCTACTCGACTACTGCGCCCGGCTCGGCATTGAGGAGCTGCGCGCGACGGATATGCTGCGGGTCCTGCTCGAGCACTACTGTCTTGCCGTATTGGGCCTGCTGCTCGTGCGCGCGTGGGACGAAGGCGACGCCAATCGCCACCTGGATCGGATTGACGGACTTTTGCGGGACCTCCAGGCACCAGGCGCGAGCGGGCATCCTGTGGCCGACGGTAGCGGCAGCCTGCTGATGCTCGCGGTGGCCTACTTTCACCCCGAAGAGCACGCCTACGGCGCGCTGCTTCGAAAGGTCTGGACCCTCGATGAGGCGCATCGTCTCCGGCTTGCCCTGCCATGTGCCGGAATCATGGCGAGCCACCTACGATGGGGCTGGCGCTTCATGTACCGGCAGGATCTTGGCGCGATGCGTGCGGACAACGCGGTGGACTATCCGTGGGCGCTGTTCGCGCTCATGACGCTCATGCGGGAGTACACGAGGCTCTTGCCAAACGGTGACGCCGCGGCGCGCGCGACGATGGCTGCTGCGCTGTTGAACGGGCTCGCCTGCGATCCGGAGCTGTTCACCAACGCACCGCCGGCGTTCTTGGCTGAATACTCTGCAGAACATGCGGAGCTCCGTGCGTCGCTGAGCCGCCATCGCGAGCAGTTGCTCGCGGACTTCGCACGTATTGAACCGAGCGCGCGCCGGTTTTCGCCGGTCGGATTTGCCTGCAACTTTGTCTCGAACGCCTCCGTCGCCCTTGCCACCATCGCGTGTGCTGACGGCACGCGGTATGCGGCGCTCGATCTGCTGTTCCGCCCCGACGTCGAGGACAACACGGCTGGCTCGTCGAGAGCCGAGCAGATGGCGCGACGGCTGATGCAGTATGCGGCGCATCCAGACCGATTGGGCGCTGGTGGCGCGCCGCTCATCGTCTACGACCCGTACGACGGCGTGCACCACTATAACGCCGTGGTGCGCGCCCTCGCTCGTAGCGGCTAGTCCGTTCTCACGGCACGCAGGCGGCCGCTGCCGCCTGCGGTCAACACGATACGCACTTGTGGCTGTTTTTCGATCCCAGCCGCTCGAGCAAGGCAACGGTGTCCAGGTACGGTGAGATGCGCTGGACGGGTCCATTGGCCATGTCGGCCGTCGTCTGGCCGCTCCGGGATACGGCCTTCACATCGGCGCCTTTCGACACGAGATAGTTGATGAGCTCGTTGTCTCCGCGCGCCGCCGCGAAGTGCAACGGCGTGTGTCCGTTGTTGTCGCGGGCATTGACGTCGGCGCCCAGTTGTTCCACGAGGAACTTTACAGCGGGTATCCAGCTGTCTGGCGCGTGCCGATGGTCATTGGCCGCGAACCCTTGGCCGTACCCGACGCCGGCCGCCGCGATGACGGTCGGGATTCCCGGGCCGTTGTCTGGCACCGGTGGAAGTCCTGACGGATCAAGCCGAACGGGAACATCGGCACCGCCGGCAGGGGGGGTGCCACCGCGGCCACCGCGGCCAGCGCGCGCGGCCGGCCGAATGGTCGGAACTTTCGGGTCGGCGCCGTGGGCGAGCAGGAGTTTCATCGCGGGGATGTCCGTCGCATAGGCCGCACGCCAGAACGGTGTCGCGCCGGCGAAGTCGACGCGCAGGTTGTCGCGATTGTATGTCGTATACCAGAGGCTCCGCTTGAGCCGCACGTTGGGATCGGCCTTGGCCTTGAGTAGCGACTCCATCAACTGCAGGTAGGACGACTGCTGTTGCAGGTTGAAGGTCGGCTGCGGGGTCCGTGACGTCGGGGCCCATTCCTTGTTGATCACGGCGTAGAGCGGTGTCGCGCCGGCGTCACTCGCCAGGTTGGGATTGGCGCCCTTGTCGAGCAGGAACTTGACCAAGTCGTAGTGGCCATTGAGCGCAGCCATCAGGATCGGCGTGGTCTGGTCGGCCGGGCTCACCTGATTGATGTCGGCCCCGCCTGCCAGCAACGCGCGGACCGTCTCGACATGCCCTTCGCGCGTCGCCAGCAGCAGCGCGGTCAGTCCGCCCTGCACGGCAACCAACTCCGTGTAGCCAGGCGGGTCTTCGTCGCCACCGTTGCCAGCCACCACAACACGGGTCGCCTCTTCGGCCGAGTCTGTGGCGACCGTCGCAATGCCGTTGAGCCCACGCCGTTCGACCACCAGCGCGGCGCGCACGGCCTCCTGTACCTGTCGGGAGTCGGGGTGCCATCCGACCACGGTGTCGGCGCCTTGTTCCTTGCGGAGCCGTGCCAGCGTCTGATTGCGACGCTGGCGTGTGGCGCGGTCCTGTGCGACGAGGGCGAGTAGGTCCACCACGCGTGCCGCGAGGGCGGGGTCGGCTCGGCGTGCGAGCAGGAGCCGCACCGCAGCCGTGCGGCCACCAGCGGCGGCAAGCATCAATGGTGTCTGGCCCCATTCAGGTTCCGTCGCGTTCACGGCGGCGCCACGGTCGAGCAGCGCCCGGACCCCTATGGTGTCGCCGGACATCGCCGCTAAGTGCAGCGGTGTCACGCCGGTGGCGGTGACGAGGATAGGGTCAGCGCCGGCCGTGAGCAGGGCCACGACGACGGATCCATGCCCTCCTTCGGAAGCGAGGTGAAGCGGTGTCAGCGCACCAATGCGTGTGGTGGCGGCGTGCCGGGCCTTAGATCGCAACAAGACCGCGCTGAGTTCGGCATCGCCGTTCCTGGACGCCCAGTGAAGTGCGGTCATGCCATCGCCCTGTGGGGCGTTGACATCGGCGCCCTTGGCGATCAACGCACGTACCGCGGCGGCGTCCTGCCGAGCCGCGGCATCAGCAACCGAGGATTCGACGGGGCGTGCCGCGCCGATCACCGTAGCTGCCGCGATGAGTACGCCAAGCCGCGTGGCCATGCGTACCGCTCCGCGCGCGCCGCTCATAGCGCGAGCTCCCCGGTGCTGTCACCAAAGCTGTGGAGATCATCGTGTCCGAGCCGGTGGAGCAGCGTGAGCATCGCGTTGGCCATTGGGGTGCCTTCGGGAGCTTTGAGGTGTGAGTTGCCGGCGAGCTGGCCATTGGCGCCGCCGAGCAGAATCAACGGGCAGCGGCGATGATTGTGGACGTTACTGTCGGCCATTGGCGAGCCGAACATCACCACGGTCTTGTCGAGCAACGGCGTACCGCCGTCCATTGTCGAGCGCAGCCGTTCGAGCAGGTAGGGCAACATGCCCACATGATACTTGTTGATCTGGAAGTACTCGGCGACGCGCTTGGGATTGTTGCCGTGGTGCGACGCGTTGTGGAACCCTGCCGATGTACCGCTTTCCGGGAAGACACGGCCCGATGCGTCACGACCGGTCTTGAGCGTGAACACGCGCGTCATGTCGGCCTCGAAGGCGAGTACCTGGAGGTCGAACATCAACTTGATGTGATCTTCGTACGAGTCGGGCACTCCCGACGGGGCGCCCGCGAGCTCGCGGGCCTCGCCGGAACGGTTGCGCTCCTCGGTACGCTGGATCCGGCGCTCGATCTCGCGGACGTTTTCGAGGTACTGGTCCATCCGGCCACGATCGGCGGCGCCGAGTTCGCGCTGCAGGTCGGCAATGCGTCCCGTGATGAAGTCGAGGATGCTTCCCGTGGTGCGTCGACGCGACGCCCGTTCGGCGGACGACCCACCAGTGCCGAACAGTTGGTCGAACGCGATCCGGGGGTCGCGAATCATCGGAAGCGGTTGGGTGGGCGAAGCCCAGCTGACCATGTCCGTGTAGACGCACGAGTAGCCATACGCGCAGCCGCCAGCGCGATCGATCGGCTCAATGCAGAGCTGCATCGACGGGATCGGCGTGGCCTGGCCGAATCGCTGGGCGTGAAGCTGGTCGAGCGACGTCCCGACATAGATGTCGGAACTTTCGGTCTGGGTGGGATGCGCCTGCGTGAGGTACACAGCGCTCGACCGGAAATGGTCGCCGCCGATTTCCTCGGGCTTGTACGCTTCGGCCATCCGGACGTCGGTGTTGCTCACGATCGTCAGGTACTTTCGCCACGGCTCGAGCGGCAGGAGGGCAGACGGTGTCAGGTCGAACGCACTCCCGGTCGCGGCGGGCGACCAGAAGTTCTGCGTGGCGCCGAAGGGGCTGCAGCCGGCCGCACCATGTACCGCTTCGATGCAGATCAGGCGTGTCGGGTCTGCGGCGGCCGACAGTCGCGAGAGCCCGCGCGCCGGGCGCATGGCGTCCAGCATTGGCAGGGCGACCGTCGCGCCGAGTCCTTGCAGGAAAGTGCGGCGCGGAAGATGCTTCCCGATGATCAGCATGCGCGGAGGGGTGTTGAGGGAAACGACGTCATCGTCACGGTTCAGTGATTCGGGCTATTGCTCGTCTGCGGTCTGTTCGCGCCGCATGCGGAATGCGGGGCTGTTCACAACGCCGATGATGTAGGAGGAGAACCGGTGGTCGCGCTTCCCGGCGTCCCTGACGATTGCGCGTATCGTGGGCATGTCGAAAGCTTCCACTCGTCGGCCCAGTCCGTACGCGAGCAGGTTCCTCGTGAACGTCTGCAGCAGCGTCTCACGCTGCTTGAGTAATGCCTTGCTCAGGTCCGCTGGGCTCTCGACCTTGGTGCCGTCCCAGAGCTCACCGCGCGGATCGATCGGCATGCCGTTATCGCGTACGCGCCAGCGCCCGGTCACGTCGTAGTGCTCAAGCGCCAGTCCGATCGGATCCATCATTTTGTGGCACGACTGACAGGCCGGATTCCGTCGATGCTCTTCCATCCGTTCGCGCACCGTCAACAGCTGTCCGTCTTTCGAATCCGCGGTGGCTTCGAGGTCGGGGACACCCGGTGGCGGCGGCGGCGGCGGGCTGTTCAGCATCACTTCCATCACCCACTTGCCGCGCTCGACCGCCGACGTGCGGGTGGCCTGCGAGGTGAGCGTGAGTATGCTGGCGTGGGCCAAGAGGCCACGCCGGTTCGCGTCGACCTGCGGTACGCGACGAAACTGTGCGCCGGCGACGCCGGTCATGCCGTAGTGCGAGGCGAGCCGCTCGTTCACGAAGGTGTAGTCGGCGGTGAAGAGGTCAAGGACGCTTTGGTCCTGACGGATGATGTACTCGACAAAGGTCTCGGTCTCGCGGCGCATTGCCGTGCGCAGTTGTTCGTCGAAGTCGGGGTACTTCCGCACGTCGGGCTGCACATTGTCGAGATCGCTGAGCCGGAGCCACTGGCCCACGAATCGCGACGCGAGCGATGCGGACCGCGGATCGGCCATCATGCGCCGCACCTGACGGTCGAGCACCGCCGCATCGGTGAGCCGTCCGTTGCCGCCGAGCGTGATGAGCTCGTGGTCGGGTGGGGCACCCCAGATAAAGAACGCGAGCCGCGAGGCGAGGTCAATGCTGCTCAGGCGGTACACGGTGCCTGCGGCAGCCGCGGTGGCTTGGCGTTCAAACCGGAAGACGAAATCGGGACTGGCGAGCATGGCTTCGAGTGCGGTGCGTACGCCAGACTCGAACCCGTCTTTCGCCGCGGCGCCGTCGTACAGCCCCATCAGTGGCTCAACGTCGCGCGCCGCGACCGGCCGGCGATAGGTCGCGGTTGCGAGGCGGGTGACGATCGTCTTGGCGCAGGCGCGGGCCACCGCTGCCGTCGCGCCTGGCGCCGGCGTGCAGTTAAAGATCCGGCGGCGCACCGGAGAATCCGATACTCCGGTCGGCTTGTCCGGACCGGCGATGACGAGGTCGCGAAGGTGTGGATTGAGCGAGAACCCATACGCCGTGGCGTTCGATGTGCTCGCGAGCGACCACCGCAGCGGCGACACGAGGTCCTGCGTCACGCCTTGGAATGTCGGGGGAATGAATGCCGCAGACACACGGTGCGGGCCGGCGGTCACCTGGACTGGCTCCGTCGCCATCGATACGCCGTTCGGATCGGCGGCGGTCATCCATCGGTCCATGTCGAGCACGGCGACGCGCGATCCGTCGATCGACACCTCGATCTGTTCGCTGCGTGCGTTGCCGCCGGCGAACGCGCCGGTGGTCTCGTGGTAGAAAAACAGGCGGAAGCCGTAGGTGCCGTCGGCAGGGAAGGTGTGCACCACCGAAATCCCGCCGCGCGTGCCGATCGGTGCGCCTTCGACGTGCTCAAGCTGCGACGCCGTCCTTGGTACGGTGTACGTCGATGCCGCTGCGGCGACGCGCGGGTTTCCGACGGCGAGCCAGCTCACCTCGCTCGCGGCACGCAGGTACGCATCGAGCAGCGTTGGAGAGAGCACCTGCGCGTCGGCGATGTTGTCGAAATTTTCACTCTTGGTGTCGAGCGGCAGGTAATCGCCCGCGTCGATCGCCATGCCCAGTAGGTCGCGGATGGCAGCCGTGTACTCGGCGCGGTTCAGTCGCTGAAATGTGCGTGTGCCGGGATTGGGGTTCGCGGCGGCGTACGCGTCGAGTTGGCGCTCCAAGGTGTCGACGAGCGCGGCCAGAGTGTCCGGGCCCGGTCGTGCCATTCCCGGGGGTGGCATCATGCCAGTCCGAACCTTGGCGATCACCTTTTCGGCGATCTCGGAGTTCTTGCTCGCTGCGGACACATCGAACGAGTCGAGTGAGATATTTCCGCGTCGAACCGTTCCATTGTGGCAACGCTGGCAGCTTCGCCGAACGACCTCGTTGAGCGCCACGGCCGATACGCTCGTCCGGCGGTGACCGGTTGGCGCTTCGGGGGGCACGGTCAAAGGCGTTCGCTCTGGGCCACCACTGGCGCCGCCGGCGCCGAAAGCGGTCAGAATGCCCAGCATGGTCGACATTGCCACGAGCGACTTCATGCGTCCTCCAAGGGAGCCAGCCTACTATAAAGTCGCCCCGCCACCCCCGATTCCGCAATACGGGCCGGGAGCGCTATTCCGGCGCCACCGTCCGAGCACCACTCGGGCGGTCTAGCGCTCCAT
>Ga0049084_10001018_pt1 | contig 11318 bp, 4 predicted proteins | sample GreLakmeON33MSRF_FD_66720 | JGI IMG/M metagenome (GOLD analysis project Ga0049084, IMG submission 66720) | Freshwater lentic microbial communities from great Laurentian Lakes, MI, USA - Great Lakes metaG ON33MSRF | ecosystem: Environmental > Aquatic > Freshwater > Lake | place: Great Lakes... | reverse complement strand
CAGGACGAAGGAAAGGCCATTCGGATATCCTGCCTCGGCCAGAAGTTTTTTTGCCGCGGTCGGATCATAGGCATACTCAGGCACTTGCGGATTGTAGCCGTATGATGAGCGCGCCGCCGGCTGGTTGGCTGTCACGGTGCGCCCTGCCAGCAACCCCTCGACAATGCGGGCGCGGTTGACGCCCATGTTCAGGGCGCGACGCACGCGGACATCTTTAAAGGGCCCTTCGCGCGTCGTAATAAAGCTCATCCCATAGACCGAAGGCAGAACATAAGTGTTCACGCGCGCGCCCGCAGCCTCAATGCTGCCGATGTTGTCGGGCCCCACCAGCATCGCGATATCGACTTGCCGGGCCTCAAGCGCCTGCACGCGTGATGCGGTGTCGGGAAGTGCGCGGATGTCGACGCCGTCAATTTTGGCCTGCCGCCACGACGTGGCAGATTTTGATAGGGTCCAGCGATTGGGCGTGATCTTGTCGACCTTGAAGGGGCCCGTGCCCACGGGCTGAAGCGCAAATTCATCGCGCCCCAATTTTCGCCACAGCGTCGGCTCGACCAAGGGCATGGACGTGACGTAGCGCGGAAATAAAGGAACGGGTTCGGTCGTGACAATATCCACGGTCAAATCATCAACCGCGCGCGCTGACTTCAAGATCGTCAACTCACGTTTCATACCTTCGCGCGCGGACTCACCGGACACCAGATACGCCACCGCATTAAGGACCGCATCAGATGTGAACGGCGCGCCGTTCGAGAAGGTCACGCCCGGTCGTAAATGAAATCGCCACGTCAGCGGATCAATATTTTCCCACTTGATCGCAAGCGCGGGCTGTAAAACGGCATCCGCATCAAAGCGTGTAAGCGAGTCAAAAACCGCAGCGGTCACATATATTGTGGGCGCCAGCGATGTGCGGAATGGATTGCCTTGCGAGGGTGGTAACGCATCAACGACAATGCGTGCAATCTGGGCATGTGCTGGCGTGACAACGGCAGCCAACGCGGCAATGGCGAAAAAGTAATTTCTCATGGGGACTTTCTGATCTGATCGAAGTTGATAAAACCGTGCAGTTCTTCAAAGCCCGTAATATTAGCACGCAGGCCCGCGAAGCGGGGCATCTCGTAAAGGAATAATGACACATACTGATCGCGGTAAAAGCGCATCACCTGGTGGCGCAACGCCAAGCCTTTGGCCTCATTAAACTCGGACAATGCGCTTTTGATGGTCGGCATGATGCTCTGGTCGCAATACCAGGGTTTGCTCCAGAGGCACGAATGATTTTGCATGGGGCGAAGGATATCGATTGTTGGCTCGGTGGCGTAGGTCAGTCCAAACGCATCGCCATTCCACGACCCCTCGACGACGGCGCGAATCAATTCATTACTTGGAAATGGGCGTATCTCCATGGTGACGCCGATCGATGCTAGATCTTGCGCAACTTTTTGGTAAACCGCCCCATCGGCTGGGCCCGAGCCAATCACGGCCTGCACCACAAACTTAAATCCGTTAGCGTAGCCTGCTTCAGCCAGTAGTTTTTTTGCCAGGGCAGGATCGTAAGGAATGGGCGGGATGGTGGGATCAAACCCAATCGCATTGCGCGGCCCCGGTTGCGTTGCTTCAACGGTGGAACCACCCAGTAGGCCTTGCACCAGGGCCTTGCGATCAACCGCGTAGTTCAAGGCTTGTCGGACGCGCACGTCTTTTAGCGGGGTATTTTTATCGTGATGAAAATGGATCGCCCAAACCGATGCGTTACCCCAGGTTTGGCCTTTGTCGCCACCGGCCTCGATGGCGGCCGTATCGTCGGGCCCCAAGCTCAGCGCGATATCCATTTGATCGGCTAGAACAGCTTGCACGCGTGATGAGGCTTCGGGCGCTGCAATCCAGGTGAGTTTATCAACGCGTGGTGCGCGCCACGACTGTTTGAACGCCGACATTTTCCAACCCGCTGCGTCGGGCTTATCAAGCTTGAAGGGGCCGGTGCCAACGGGCTTTTGCGCAAACCCGTCCGGGCCCAGCGCGACCCATTGTTTGGGCTCGACCATATAAAGCAGCGGTAATGTGCGCGGCAAATGGGGGGTCGGGACGTCGGTGATCAGTTCAACAGTCAGATCGTCAATCTTGCGGGCGGTTTTGATAAAGCCGAGTTCACGGGCGATCACTTCCCGCGCGGCAGCGTCCGAGTGAAAAAAGTCGATCACATTGACGACGGCATCCGCAGTGAACGGCGCGCCATTGGAAAACGTTACGCCGGGCCTCAGTGTGATTCGCCAGGTCAGCGAATCAAGGTTGGTCCACCCCACCGCCAGCCACGGGTTCACCCGGCCTTGCGCATCAATCCGCGTCAGGCCATCGAACAGCGATGACCAGGTAAAAATATGGGGCGTTCCGGTGTTGCGGAACGGATTACCAACCGAGGGTGGCATGGTCACGTTGCCGACACGCAAGGTGGTCTCTTCGGCCACCACGAGATTTGGCACACCCACCGTGGCCCCCAACAGGAGACACCAGGCTGCCAAGCGCAGGGGCTTATGGTTTCGCAAGGGGCTCATCAGCACTTTCCCGAATAGTCGAGATTGATCGAAAACATAGTCTTGGATTGTACCGCATCGAATGAAGCCGTCATGCTCACCGTGGCTTTTATGTCACAGGGGATAAGTTATATTTATCTAATCTTATATTATGTATTGAGCGCCTCAACCCTTCACGCTAAGGACATTATATCAATGATGCGTCAAGGCTTGCGCGCGTCCATGCGAATTTTTAATTTTGATCTTTATGGGGAGCTTCCATGATCTATAAGTCTCGTCTTTCGGCCGGTACGGCTGCCATAGCGCTGTCGGTTGTCATGGCCATGCCTGCGGTTGGCCAGATTGCACTGGAAGAAATTATCGTCACAGCGCGTAAGCGCGAGGAAAACCTCAAAGAGATTCCTCTGTCGATTACGGCCTTCTCGGCCAAAGACATCGAGAAAAAAGGCTTCAAGGGCCTTGAAGACATCGCGTTTGCCTCTCCAGGCGTTCAGTACTCAAATCAAGCTGCGCAGATCCCAGGGCGTTACAATTCTGCCATTCGCTTCCGTGGGATGTATGTAAACTCTGAGTCGCCCTCGCTGCAACTCGGATCGTTGTTTATTGACGGCATCTATGTTCTTGGCGGTACGCAATCCATTCCCGTCAGCGATCTGGAACGTATCGAAGTCATCAAGGGTCCGCAGTCGGCCTATTTCGGTCGCAATACGTTCGGTGGCGCCATCAACTACATCACCAAAACACCATCAACAACTGAATACAAAGGCAAGATTAGCGCCTCGGCTGCTACGTATGAAGAATACGATGTCTCTGCCGATCACGAAGGTCCTCTGGTTGAAGACAAACTGGCCTATCGCATCGGTACGCGCCTGTATTCCAAAGGCGCAATGTTTAGAGCTACCGATGGCGGTGGACTTGGCGAAGAGTCGAGCAAAGCCATCAACGGTACGATCTATGCCACACCGACAGACAACTTGAGCATCAAGTTCCGCGCTTTTTACAACAGCGACAGCGACGGTGGAGCAGCGGGCGGCGAAATCTCAGGCTTACTAAACGACACCTGCACGGGCAAAAGGATTACGACACAAGACCCTAAGGCACTCACCGCCTCACCACGCCAGTATATTTGCGGCCAAATCCCAAAGCAGGGCGTGGCCCTTAACGCAATTGGCTCGACCAAGATCATCGACAGCAACACCAGCCTTCGTCCGGCTCAAGCACTGATCATCGGCCGTCCCAACATCCTCAATGATTTTTTTGTCAATGGCGCTCAGCGGCCAGAATTGAACGTGCCAACCGTTGACCACATTGGCCTAGAACGCAGAGTTATCCGTCTTTCGGGCCTCGTCGATTACGACTTAGCCGACGGTTATAACGCAGTGTTGCAAGGCGGGTACAACCGCCTGCGTGCCAGTTGGATTCGTGACTTCGGCTTGACGCCGATCGAGAATTGGTATTCACGAGATCCGCAAGACGCGACTGACAAAAGCATCGAATTTCGCATTAGCTCGCCGCAAGACCAAAGGCTGACGTGGCTTGCCGGCAGTAGCTATTACAAGCAAGTTTATATCGCATCGGGGTCAGGTGGTGACGTGGTCTCGTTTTGCACCACAATCTCAGCGCCGCCTGCAGCCGGGCAGCGTTGCCCACCCATTGCATATACCAGCACCAACAGCCTCTTCCAAAACACTGATCAGATTGGTGCCTGGGGCGTCTTCGGCTCGGTAACGTATGACATTACAGATACCGTTACAGCCAACCTCGAAGGTCGTTATCAGAACAACAAATCAACAACGGCCACTTTGACGCCCGCTCCTTTGTCAAAGGTCGATAAAAACTTCCTGCCGCGCGCGATTCTGCGTTGGCAGCCGACCGACGACACCAACATCTATGCCAGCTATTCAAAGGGCGTCATCCAAGGTGCTCCAAACGCACAAATTGCGGCCGCGACCCCCAACGAATTGCGGCAATACCTCGCGCAGATCCCGACTGTGACTGCAACCCTCCCGCCTGAAATTCTCGATATGTATGAATTGGGTTGGAAGCAAACCGTGTTGGATAATCGCGCTAACTTTAGCCTCGCCACCTATTACGGTAACTGGAAAGGACAAAAAGGTCGCGGCTTGGGCTTAATTCAAGAAGACTGCGGCAGCCCCAGCCATGGCCCCAATGGTGGTTGCACGACCGGCACCCCGCTTGGGCTCAGCGCGACTGGACAGCCGGCTCGCAACCTTGATGGCAGCCCGTTCCTCAACTCACGTAACGTCAACGTGGCGGGAACATCCAAGCTCTGGGGCCTGGAATTCGAAGGCAACGCAGCGATCACTGAACATTGGGATGTACACGGTAACCTGACCTACGCCCGTTCGGAGTACAAAGACTACTTGTTCAACTTCTTCGCCTTCAATACCGGCTTCTCGCAAATGAAGGGCAACCAAAACCCTCGCTTCCCGAAATGGTCTGGCACGATCAACTCGGGCTATACGGCTGAATTGACCCAAGACTGGGATTGGTTCATCAACGGCGACCTGATCTATTTTGGAAAAACATTTTCTGACGAAGCCAATATAGCGTATTGCGATGGCTATTGGCTGACCAATGCCCGTGCCGGAGTCGAGAAAGATGCTCTGCGCGTCGAATTGTTCGTCAAAAACGTGTTTAATGACAAAAATTGGGCGGCCTGCAATCGTTGGACCTCTTTCGACGAAGCTCCCAGCCTTGCGCTGCTTACTAGCCGACAAGGCATTGCGGTCAGCCCGCAAAACAAGCGTCAGTTCGGTCTTCGTACGTCGATCGATTTCTAGTCAAACCGATCTCACAATGGATACCAGCGGGCCCCGGGTTATTCCGGGGCCCGTTTTGTTTTGGAACGTCTCTCGCCACCTTGGGTTATTTATTCTAACTTTTTGGAATAAAGAGAAATAAAAACCATAAAAATCGTTGCTATCTGTGAGTTATATGCCGCGATTTAGTCAATTTATGAACATTAGTCGTAATTCTGGTTGAGGCCTGGGCACGTTCCCGTTAGTCTTTTACTTGCGGTTTGCGCAAGGGGTTGCGCCACGATCATTTTTTTGTTGGAGGGGTCCATGATCACCAAATCTCGTCTCGCCCTGTCGGCTGCCATCGCAGCGCTATCGGCAAGCTTTGCAGCTCCGTCATGGAGCCAGGTCGCTCTAGAAGAAATCGTTGTCACCGCTCGTAAGCGCGAAGAGTCGTTGCAACAGATTCCCATTGCGATCACGGCCTTTACCGCTGATCAAATTTCACGTGCGGGCATTACCAAGCTTGAAGACTTAACGCTGAGGGTCGCTGGCGTGCAGTTCCACGGCATGGGTCTTGCCATTCCGGGCCGCGTCAATTCTTCCATTCGTTTCCGTGGGATGGACGTGAATAGCCAGGTGCCGACGTTCCAATTGGGCACGCTGTTCGTCGACGGCATTTACGTCTTGGGCGGTACGCACTCCATTCCGCTCGACGACGTCGAGCGCGTTGAAGTTGTGAAGGGCCCGCAGTCAGCCTATTTCGGCCGCAATACATTTGGTGGTGCCATCAACTACATCATGAAGACGCCCTCGACCTCTGAGTATACAGGCGAGATCAATGCATCTGCTGCTACGTATGAGGACTATGACGTTGCGGCGGCCTTCGACGGACCGATCGTACAAGACAAACTCGGAGTTCGTATCGGTGGTCGTTTGTACAGTAAGGGAAATATGTTCACCGCCACCGATGGTGGCCCTCTGGGTGAAGAAAGCTCAAAGAGTGTGCAGGGCACGATCTACGCTACGCCCAATGATAAACTCAGCATTAAGTTGCGCGCATTCTATGATCGCGATTCTGATGGTGCGCCAGCGGGCGGAGCAATTCCAGGCCGCTTGAACGACACGTGTTCAGGCAAGGTGCTCACCACCAAGACCGGTCAAACCATACGCCCTGTTCGCTTTCCCTGCGGCAAGGTGCCCGAACAAGGCGTGGCGGTTTCAGCACTCAATACCACAAAAATTATCGACAGCAACACATCCGCCGTTTCGCCGGTTGGTTCCTTGAATAGCGGCGATCCCAACTGGTTGCTCAAGAACATCATTCAACGCGCACAACCTGCGGCACTGGCGGGCAAGGTTCCAAACGTCAATGGGATCGGCCTTGAGCGTAATATTTCTCGTTTTTCGGGTGCAGCGAACTATGAGTTTGCTAACGATATCGTTGCCACTGTTCAGGGGGGGTTCAATAAGCAAGCCGCCACATGGGCGCGTGATTTTGCTTTTACGGCATTGGATAACGGATACTCCCGTGATCCACAGTACATTAAAGATCACTCGTTCGAAGCCCGCGTAGCATCAGGCCAGAACCAACGGTTCAAATGGCTGGTGGGTGCCAACTACTATGTCCAAGACCTGATCACGGCAGCCACCGGTGGCGATGCAGCGTTTGCTTGCGTTGACAGCATTCCCGGCCTTGTGATTGGCGCTTGTGCACCTGGCCGCACGCTCGTATTCGGCAATACGTTGGGCAACACCGACCATGTTAAAACCGTCGGCGGGTTTTCTGGCCTCACCTACGACTTCACCGATGAACTCAGCTTGAACTTGGAAGGCCGCTATCAGAAAGACGAATTCACGCGTGGCGTGATAATCAAAACAAAGGCCATATATAAAAACTTCCTGCCCCGTGTCATCTTGCAATACAAGCCGAGCAGCGAAACAAACATCTACGCTAGCTTTGCCAAGGGCGTGATTCCCGGCGAAATTAATCAGCCGTTGATTGATTCGCAATCAGATGCGCGCGTCGCGGCACAGATTTCAGCTGCAGGAGTTTTGCCGTTCCTGCCTACAGAGTTGCTCGACAGCTATGAGCTCGGCTGGAAGCAGCAATTGTTCGACAATCGTTTGTCTATCAATACTGCGGCGTATTACGGTGAGTGGGCAAACAAGAAGAGCCGTATCGTCGTTCCGGTGAACTTCACCTGCGGTAGTGTACTGGCGCCTGTGGGCAACCCCGGCTGTAACGTTGCCACCGGCGGTGCCGTGGCCGGTCAACCTGCCAAAAACCCCAATAACTCGCCGCTGCTGCAAAACACGAACGTCGTCGTCTCGGGCGATTCAAAAATTTGGGGTTTCGAGCTTGAAACCAATGCAGCCCTTGCAGAAGGTTGGACGGCTGGCGGCACCCTGGATTTCGCAGGCAATAAGTTCACCAACTTCACGGCGAACTTCATTACGGGATACGCGAACTTCAACAACGTCAAGGGCAATGCTCATGCCCGTTTTCCGAAATGGTCTGGCTCGCTCAACAGCGCTTACACCAACAGCCTGAACGACACGTGGGATTGGTTTGTGCGCGGTGACGCCAGCTATTTCGGCAAAACCTTTGTTGACGTTGATAACTTGGCCTATTGCGACGCTTACTGGCTCACCAATGCCCGCACAGGCGTTGAGAAAGAGGGTGTGCGCGTCGAATTCTTCATCAAGAACCTGCTCAATGATGATAGCTGGTCGGCATGCTCACGCTTCTCCGAGTTCGATCTGCCCAACGACGGCGCAACCTCGACGCTCTACCAGAGCATCATTGTGGCTCCACAAAATAAGCGTCAGTTTGGCCTCAAGACCGCGATCAAATTCTAAGCATCGCAAGTCTATTTTCTGGATCAAAACCCCGGCCCTCAAGGCCGGGGTTTTTCTTTGCGTTCATCACCCGTTAGCTTTAGGTTTGCCGTCATCTCATGAGTAGAAAAATGAAAAACAACACCAAGCTGATTCACGCGGGCCAGAACAAAAAGCGCAACGCGGGCATTGTGAATACGCCCGTCTATCACGCCTCGACGGTGGTCTTTGACAGTATGGCCCAGATGCTCGATGCTCAGGATCGTAATCTTAAAAAGCGCGAAAAAAACCTGTTTTATGGGCGGCGCGGCACACCGACGCACTGGACGTTGCAAGAAGCCATCAGCGAACTTGAATGTGCTGCCGATACCTTCCTCACACCCTCGGGCCTCAGCGCGTGCACCATCGCCATCATGGGCTGTGTGAAAGCCGGCGGGCATCTTCTGGTCACGGATTCAGTTTATGAACCCACGCGTAACTTTTGCGACGGGTTTCTCAGTGGCTTTGGCGTCGAGACAACCTATTACGACCCCTTGATCGGGGCGGGCATTAGCGCGCTGATCAAGCCCAACACGGCTGCCGTGTTTTGCGAATCGCCCGGCTCGCACACTTTTGAGATGCAAGATTTGCCCGCCATTTCCAAAGCCGCACACGCCAAGAGCACGCCCGATCAACCTATCATGGTGCTGACCGACAACACCTGGGCTTCTCCGCTGTTTTGCCAGCCCTTGAACTTGGGCTGTGACGTTTCGATTCAAGCCGCCACCAAATATGTCGTCGGACATTCCGATGCCATGGTTGGCACTATTTCAGTCAACGACGCCGCACTGCCGGGCGTTGCCAATGCCATGTCGGCCATTGGCGTGACGCTGGGCCCCGACGAGGCGTATTTGGCCACACGCGGCCTTCGAACCTTGGCGGTGCGTTTAAAGCAGCATCATGTCAACGCGCTCATTGTCGCCGAATGGCTTGAGAAGCGCCCCGAAGTAAAGCGCGTTTTGTTTCCTGCATTGACCAGCGACCCAGGGTATGAGCTCTGGAAACGTGATTGTTCTGGGGCCTGTGGGCTGATGGGGGTGGTGTTCCATCGCACCTCATACGAGGCCATCACGGCGATGATTGATGGCATGGAGCTGTTCCCGTTGGGCTTTTCCTGGGGCGGGTTTGAGAGCCTGATCGCGCCCTCCAACCCCAGCCGTATCGTGGCCCGCACCGCCCGACCGTGGACCGAGCCCGCACCGGGCCTGCGCCTTCATATTGGTCTAGAGGACCCCGAAGATCTGATCGCCGACCTGGAAAAGGGCCTCGCACGGTTTAATCAGGCCCTCTGAACCATGGCACCGTGATTTCCCAACGCCCGGTTTCACGTGCTTTTCCATGGGCTTCTCCGTAATATCGGGCTGGGAATAAGAGTTGGAGCTGGTGTCTGGGTGACGCTGACCAGCCCTTCGGAAAGGACGCGTGAGATGAATCTTCAGTCCAACCCAAGCCGGGGCGATGCCCCTGCTCAAGATCAGCAGTCTGTTGTTGTGCGTTTCGCTGGCGACTCAGGCGACGGTGTTCAACTTCTTGGCTCGCAGTTTTCGCAAGAAACCGCGCTGGCCGGAAACTCGCTGGCAACGTTCCCCGATTTTCCCGCTGAAATCCGCGCGCCTACGGGCACCACGTACGGCGTGTCAGCGTTCCAAATTAATTTCGGCTCACGTATCATCAAAACGGCAGGTGACCAACCCGATGTGCTGGTGGTGTTCAACCCGGCGGCATTGAAGGTTAATCATAAACAACTCCGTCGTGGCGGAATTGTGATTCTCGATTCCGGCACCTTCAAGGAAAAAGAAATAAAGCGCGCCGAGTGGGATTCAGACCCGCGCACCAATGGCGTGCTGGCCGATTTTCGCGTCATCGAAATTGATATTTCAAAGCAAGCATTGGAATGCGCCAAGCCCTTTGGTGTGTCGCAAAAAGAGGCCCTGCGCACAAAGAACATTTGGATGTTGGGCCTGGTGTCGTGGATGTACGACCACAATATTCAACCCATTATCGATAGCCTGAATAAAAAATTCGGCGCCGAAGACCCTGTGGGCTTGGCCAACGTCGCAGCGCTCAAGGCAGGTCATGCTTACGGCGAAATTCACGAAGTCTCGGGCGAACTTTCACCGCGCACGTTCCCTGCAGTTAAGCACGAACCTGGTACGTACCGACTGATCTCGGGGGCTGAGGCGCTGGCGTGGGGTCTGCTTGCCGGTGCTAAGCTGGCTGATCTTGAAGCCGTGCTGGCATCTTATCCCATCACGCCGTCGTCACCGATTTTGCATATCCTGGCGCGCCTTCGCCAATTTGGCATCACCACATTCCAAGCCGAAGACGAGATCGCTGCCTGCTGCGCAGCACTGGGGGCCAGTTTTGCGGGCAAGCTTGGCATCACCGCATCATCGGGCCCGGGCATTGCGCTGAAGACCGAGGCCATTGGCTTGGGCATTTCAACCGAACTGCCACTGGTAATCGTGAACACCCAACGCGCTGGCCCCTCAACGGGCATGCCCACCAAAACCGAACAGTCGGATTTATATTTGGCGGTGTGGGGCCGCAATGCCGATGCGCCGATCCCGGTGGTGGCCTCGCGCTCGCCCGGTGATTGTTTCGATGTCGCCATCGAGGCCGTCCGGCTAGCCACCAAGTACATGACTCCGGTGATGATTCTCTCGGATGGTTATATCGCTAACGCGGCCGAGCCGTGGCGCATTCCGACGATGTCTGATTATACGCCCTTCAAAGTGAATTTTCGCACCGACCCCGAGGGCTATCAGGTGTTCATGCGCGATGCCAAAACCTTGGCGCGACCTTGGGTGAAGCCCGGCACACCCGGCATGATGCATCGTATCGGCGGGATCGAGAAAGACTCGCTGTCGGGCAACATCAGCTATGCCGATGCCAATCACCAGAAAATGACCGACACGCGCGCGGCGAAAATCAACAACATCGCCGATGATATTCCCGCGCAAGTGCCTGAAATCGGCAACACCAAAGGTAAGCTCGCCGTGGTGGGCTGGGGCTCGACCTACGGGCCCATCAACCGCGCCGTGGCCAATATGCGCGATCAGGGCTTTGATGCGGCGCACATTCATATTCGCCATATCTGGCCCTTGCCGCGCAATCTCGAAGCGCTGCTGAAGAGTTACGATAAAGT
>Ga0049084_10001014_pt1 | contig 11326 bp, 9 predicted proteins | sample GreLakmeON33MSRF_FD_66720 | JGI IMG/M metagenome (GOLD analysis project Ga0049084, IMG submission 66720) | Freshwater lentic microbial communities from great Laurentian Lakes, MI, USA - Great Lakes metaG ON33MSRF | ecosystem: Environmental > Aquatic > Freshwater > Lake | place: Great Lakes... | reverse complement strand
GTTGTGGGGAAGCAAGTGGAGGCCGAAGCGATCAAGGCCGCCCAACGGATCCGGGATCAAAATTATTCCCGCAGCCTGCGTTAACTGGCTCCTCAAGCAGTGGAAAGCCGCAACGCTTTTAGCATCTGGTCTTTTTTGCGAGCCAGAGAGACACATTCGCACGCCAGAGATCCAAGCGATATACTGTCGCGTCCAGAATGTCGCGTTTTAGTTTCATCTCTTTTGCTAGGAGCGCGTTTGATGCGTCTTGTTGCCGTCCTAAGCGTTGCCCTCTTTGCCCTCCCCCTTCTTTTGGAGAATGCCGTGTCTGCCGCCCCACCCGAAGTGCTCCACCCGCAACTCCCCGCCGGTGCCGGCAAGATCGACGCCGATGCTCCCAGGATATTTGCCGCCACGCCTTCCGGCCTGCAATACCGCGTTCTTCGCAAAGGCTCTGGTGCCAGCCCCAAAGCCTCCAACACCGTGAAAGTGAACTACCACGGCTGGCTCGACGACGGCAAGGTTTTTGACAGCTCGTACAAGCGAGGCGAAGCGATCGAATTTCCACTCAGTGGTGTGATCCCAGGATGGACCGAAGGGATGCAGTTGGTGGGCAACGGCGGCATGATCGAACTTTTGATCCCCAGCAAGCTGGGCTACGGTGCCCGCGGCGCTCCGCCGGTGATTCCTGCCAACGCCCAACTCCACTTCTTGGTCGAACTCATCGAAGTGCGGTAGCAGACTCTTGAGAAGTTCTGACGGTTGCAAAGCCTCGGCCCTCTGGGGTTGCTGGCAGGGCATTGGCACAAAAGAGAATCTGTGCCGATTCTTCCGGTCGATAGCCCCTCCAGAGAACCGTTGGTGTGTGCCGGGGGGGCCGTCTTTGCGAGGATACTATTGCAGGGCCATCGTCGCTGGCGTGCTCTGCCTTGGTGGGCTCGGTTTCAGCACCGCGACAGCGATCGGGGTGGGCGTGGAAACGACGGCAACGGCTCCCGCAACCGACAAGCGTTCGAAGTCTTGGCAAGCCGACCGAATGGACCGGGGCTTCATCCTGATCCTGCCCGGATCGTGGGGTGAAACGGCAGCGGATCACGGCATCGTGGATGGACTCATCGATGCCCAGATCGATTCAGCCATTGAGATATACGCCTGGCCGGTCGGCGAGTTTCCATCCGGCGTCCTGATGGTGCCTTACAACCTGCGAGCCACCAAGCGGAATCGAGAGCAGGCCCGCGAGGTGGTGGCCAAGATCGTGCGATACCAGAAGCAATACCCAGGCCGACCGGTCCACCTCATTGGCTACTCTGGCGGCGGCGGCATTGCCGTATGGGCACTGGAGGCACTGCCCTCGGAGACAAAAATTTCCAGTGCGATTTTACTGGCGCCGACCTTATCGTCGAGCTACGATCTGGGACCGGCCTTGAGCCGGACCCAGGATGGCATTCACAACTTCTATTCCCATTACGACGTGCCTATTATGATGGCTGCATGCTCGATTGTCGGCACCACCGATGGCACCCACGGGCTCGCAGGCGGGGCTGTGGGATTTCGTCCAAGCCGATCGGCCAACGCGACCCAGCGAGCGTTGCACACTTCGCACCTGCACCAGCATCCCTACACGCTTTCGATGCTCGAAGGAGGCCACACCGGCGGCCATTACGGGTGGACTCGGCACGGCTTCATTGCCGCGCATGTCGCTCCGCTGATCAATCCAACGGCCGCTCGATCGTCGCTCCTTCGCTAGAAGCGGGCGTGCTGCCTCGTGGGGGCCACCCGTGGGTCTTGTCAGTACACGGGCACCGCATCTGCCCAGTCGCTGTGCCAGAGTCGGAAACCGCCCTCGAAGGCATTGGCGTTGTCGCCGGCGCGGCAGTGGTCGGGCAATGTGCCAAGGTGAGCCAGATTTCCACCCCCGATGACGATCTCATCGGGCAGCAGTGCAGCGAAGAGTTCATTGCAGACGGCGGCCACGTGCTTGCACCAGCGATTTTTACCGAGCCTTTCCAATCCGCGATTGCCGACGTAGTCCTCGAAGGTCTTGCCCTTGCGATAGGGCAGGTGGGCCAATTCCATGGGCATGATTTTGTGATCCACGATCAGACAGGACCCCAGGCCCGTGCCGAACCCCAGAAAGAGCATGCGGCCGCCGTTGTAGCTGCCCACCGCTTGCATCGCCGCGTCGTTGATGAGTTTGGTGGGGAGTCCAAAATCGGCGTCGTAGTCGAAATCAACCCAGCCTGGCCCGAGGTTCACCGGATTATTCACCGGCCGGTTGTTGCGAATCGGGGCAGGCAGACCGATTGAAATGGAATCAAATGTCCAGCCCGCCGTGAGCGTCCTCACGCCCTGAATCATCTGGGAGGGAGTGAGCGTGGGGCCGCTTTGAAACCGCCGTTTTTCCGGGTCGCTCGGAATGCGAATCTTGACGTGCGAGCCACCGATGTCAATTGCAAGCGTGGTGTGCATGGCTGAAGCGCCTTTGTCATGAACTGGTTCAAGGCCGGGCCGCAAGCGGCGGGATCATCGTCACGCATGTCACACATGGATCTGCCCGCACGAATACAACCTGCGTGTATGGTAGGGCTTGACCGGCCACGTGTACACCCGTTGGCGATGCCTGTTGCTCATCAACCGCTCAAGCTCCACTCGGGGAGTTGCATGATCACTCCGCCCTTCATGGCACTCTGGTGCGCGAGCAATCCCGTGCAGGTCCAGTTTGCGCTTTGACGGGCATTGGGATACGGATCGCGCCCCTCCACAATCGCCGTCACAAATTCATGCACCAGATGCGGGTGGCTGCCGCCGTGGCCGCCGCCTTGCGTAAATGAGAGATGTTGATGGTCGTCGGCATCGTAGACGCCACCGGTTGTAAACCGACGGATCGACTCGGGCAAAAGGTTTGCAAAGTCGCCGACGGCAACCCGTTGTGGAATCTCTGACTCGGGCAGTTTCGCGGTATGCACAACAGGCTCTTCCCCCTCGCACAACTGCCACTCAAAACTCTTTTTTGAACCATACACGTCGAAGCTCTCCCGATACTGTCTGGCAGTGTCGAAGAGCGATCGGATCACGCGGGCCACCACATCGCTCTCTCGCAGTGTGATATGCGCACTTTCGATCGCAAATGGCGAGCCGTATGCGGCAATGAGTTCCTCGCGAATGCGTCCCGATCCGAAGCAACTCACCTCCTGTGCATCTTTCCGTTCGAGCGCCAAGCACGGCCCGACGCAGTGCGTGGCATAGTGCATCGGCGGTAGGCCTGGCCAGTAGTGTGGCCACCCGTCCATATCCTGCTGGTGGCTGGCCTGCAGAAACTGAATTCTTCCGAGTTCGCCCCGGTCTGACATCGCTTTCAAAAAGAGAAACTCACGAGCATAGACAACCGTCTCGGCCATCATGTATTTGAGTCCGGTTTTTTCTGAGAGTGCGACGATTTTTCTGCAATCTTCTATTTGTGTCGCCATTGGCACGGTGCACATCACATGCTTGCCCGCTTCCAGTGCGGCAATGGACATCGACGCATGGTCTGGGATCGGCGAATTGATATGGACCGCATCAATGCTCTTGTCTTGAAGCACCTCCGCATAATTGCTCCAGCGTCTCTCAACGCCAAAAGCCTTCCCCACCTGATCGAGTTTTTCTTTTGATCGCTGACAGATGCCGGCGAGTTCTACCAGCGGATGCCGCTGATGAATCGGAATAAACTCTGCGCCAAATCCGAGCCCTACCACCGCGAGGCGAATTTTTCGTCCACCGTTTGCCACGTCGACTGACATCCAAAACTCTCCTCACTATCCAGTGCCGTTGCTTTCCCAGATCATCGATTCTGCGGCGTGCGACAAGAGTTGCAAGGTCGCGGCACAAACTGCTTTTTAAGTGACCACTTGTTGCAGGCCCACCGTGCGAAAGGGCAGTCAGGGGGAAGGCCGGTGGAGTTGATCAAATTCAAACGATTCAAGCGTTGGCGAAAGGTTGGATTCCGTAGCTATCTTTTGTTTTTCTGGTTCCGACGCCTGAAAAGATTGGCCAGCCTCCGATCGGCGCACGATCAACGCTCTGCCCTGCGCGCCCACCGCCTCGACGGCCACGCCCGCCTCAATTGGGCCGCTCTCGCTGACGGCATCCAGTTGCTCGCCTTCAAATTCAACGCTGCCCCACGGCAACAGTGCGATGACCGTGCGGCCACTGCGGCCAACCATCTCGCGAGTGTGCTGCCGGCCAGAGGCGTCGGGCAGCATCTCAGCAGCGATTGGGGGGGGCGGCAACACGCGACGCCCCAGAGGCGTTTCTGGAAACCACCGAAACGCCAACGACAGCACCACAGGCACGGCCACCACCGCCACGGCCAGCACGGTCATCCCAGCGGTTGGACCCTGCTCTAGAAACGCCGTTGCAATTGCCGCCACGATCGCCGTGATGCTCAGGAATCCGAGGATGCCCCCAGAGGGCACGAACACCTCCAGCACCATGACGCACAGTCCCACTACCAGTAGCACGACGACCCAGAGCAATGCATTCATTCGCCGACGACTCCGTATCCCAATCATTGCGACACAAGCTGGTGCCACTTGTACCCGTTGCGTGTTTCCACATCGGGTCGTGCTGTCATGTTGTCATGCTGTCATGTTGTCATGTTGTCATGCCATCATGTGGTCGTCTGGTCAGCCGATGATGCCGGTAGCACGGCCTTCACGAGCACGTGGCTGCCTCGCACGTCCACCACTCGCACCGCCGTGCCAGGCTCGATGAGGTTGCCATCGCTGGTGACATCCTGCAACCGTCCAGAAATTCTGGCCTTCCCAGCAGGCGCCAGCCGGGTGGTGGTGGTGCCCTCTAGGCCCAGAAGCTCGTCCAGATGCTCGGCGTCAAGCGACTCATCGTGGGGGGGCGGGGCCAGCAAAACAGTGCGCAGCAACGGTGTCGACGGCAACCAGCGGCGCACCAGCACGCCCAGGATTGCCACGCCCACCGCCGCGCCCAGAATGCCCAGCAACGACCACTGCAGTTGACGGATCTGATAATCGTTGGACGGCAGCACAAACGATTGGCTGGCCAGCACGAGCGATGCAATCACCAAGAGTCCGCCGCCCAATCCGAGCACGCCCATGCCAGGCAGCACGAAGATCTCGGCGGCCAAACAGAAGAGCCCTGCCAAAAAGAGCATCACCTCCAACCAGCCGCTGGTGCCGTGCAGGTACTGGCTCCAGAAGTAGACGATGAATGCCACCATCGCCACGAAGCCTCCCAGACCGACGCCGGGCGTGTGCAATTCGATGTAGAGGCCCGCGCCGCCGATCAAGAGCAGCAACCATGCCACTTGTGGGCTGGCCAATGCGTCAAGCAGCCGATCGGCCCAACCTGGCTCCGACAGGGCCACATCGCCTGAAAGACCGTAGACTCTTGCCAGACCACCGAAGCTATCAATCACGTGTGTGGCAAGTCCGAGCGACTCCGCCTGCCGTCCGGTCAATTGGATTGGCCCAATGCCAACCTGCCCGCCCAACTGCCAGCTCTCCCGATCCAGTCGCAGGAGCATTTCTTCGTCAGAAAAATAGTCGACGCGGCCGCTGGCCGCTTGCGTGGCACGGCGCACAACGAGGCCCGGATGCACCATCGCCACCGGCAATGACCACGAACGGCTCCGCTTTTTCGCAACTCCCTCCCGCCATGCCACGGCCAAGGCATCGGCCTGCCGAGAGGTAATCGTGGCCGACCCTTCTCCGCCCAGCACAGCGTCGGGTGCCATCACAAGCTCATCGCACGCCATTGCGACAAGCGATGCGTCGCCCCGTGCCTCTCGGGGCACGTAGGCCACAGTGCGCACCCTCGCTGGATCGAGTGCAGACAGCCACGTCGCCAACACAAGGCTTTGCTCGGGTGCCCCGCCGGGACTATCTAGACGCAGGCAAACAAAATTGGCACCCTCTGCAATCGCCTCGTCGATGCGGCTGCGGGTGCGAGCCACCGCATCGCTTGTGAGTGGGCCTGCGAGCACCACCTGCACCGCTTTCCAGCCGCCCTCCAGCGATGGATCGGCACGCAGGCTCTGCTCGTCAACGCCCAAGCCTCGCGCCAGTTCGGCTGGCGTTCGGGCCACGGTTCGCACAATGCCCAACTCGCGTCCCAGCCGACCGCTCAATGCCAGCGGCATGGGCCCGAGTGGCTCCACGGCCAAGACCGCCACGGCACTCCGCAGCGCGTCCAGATTTTTGGCTTCGATACACTGCTCTCCGTCGTCGGTTGACACCCGCACAACTTTTGCCGCCGGATCCAGCAGGGCCAGGGCCACCGCTGGCGGCACCGTCTTGCGGCGGTCTGCGATCTGCATGTACGCAGCCCGCAGCGAGTCGTCCACAGCCATCGCGTCGGCATTGGCCGGGCCGAGTACCGCATCGGCAGCCATTACAATCTCCTCGCAGGCAATGGCCACGAGCACCGCGTGCCCTTTGGCGCCATGTGGTAGGAACGCCACGGTCTTGATCCCAGCCAGCTTGCTGTCGGTGAGAAATCTCGCCAGTTCCAACGACCGGCCAAAGTCGCTGGTGACGCCACCCTCCTCTTCGCTGGTATCAAACTCTAAGACGAGCACGCCCCGCTCACTTGGCCGGCTCCGCAACCGCTCGAGTTGCCGCAGGATCGCCGCCTCGACCTGCGTATCGCGCGTGCCTGTAATGGGCAAACGCAGCGGGATCGAGATGGCCTCGGGAACCCCTCGATCTTCTGCGTGCGCCGGCCCGCCGAGGAAGCCGGTTGCGATACCACTCAAAGCCAGGCAGACCATCCAAAGAGGCATCCGGATGGCGGTGATGTTTGGGCGATAACTACGCATGGCTGGCCTCAGGGCACACAAGGGAACATGCTCTCTCAACACGCTCTATAATAGCCTGAGGCATTCGAATGTCTCGCACTCCGTGCGATCTGGGGCCGAATCGCTGCCACGGCCCTTTCGCCCAAGGGGTCACAGTTGAGCTATCATACCGCTCATGCATACCACCCCACCTGCCTCGCCCCACGCCTCGCCCCTCATCCCCGAACTAATTGCCTTGGTGCATTCCAAGTCGCTCAAGCGAGGTACGTTCCGTCTGGCCTCTGGCCGGCAAGCCAGCTTTTATTTGGATGCCAAACAAGTGGTGCTCGACGCCCACGGTTCGATGCTCATCGGCCAAGCGATTCTGCAGCGACTGCAATCGCTCGGCCAGATGCCCGATGCCGTTGGCGGCCTCTCGATCGGGGCCGATCCAGTCACGAGCGCCGTGGTCACCATGGCCGGTGTGCAGGGAATTGCCATGAAGGGTTTTCTCGTACGGAAAGAGCCCAAAGAGCACGGCACAAAGCGATTTATCGAGGGGCCTGTCGAGCCTGGCCACCGCGTCGTGATCGTTGAAGATGTGATCACCACGGGTGGATCATCGCTGGTGGCCATCGACAGGGCCCTGGAGTTTGGGCTCATTGTGGAGCGGGTGATCACGGTCATTGACCGGCTGGCAGGCGGCCGGGAAATCCTGGCGGCCCGAGGCATTCCACTGGAGTCGCTGGTAACGATCCGAGATCTGGGGATCCAGCCCGACGAATCCTGAGCGACATCCTCTCGAGCCAAAAAGCCGCATCAGTCGCATCGGTCCACTCGGGATAGAAAAGCTTGCCCGACGATCCCCCGCAGGCGTAAACTTGAGTGTGGCAACGGGCCGTCTGGCTTTGTACAGCCAAGCCAAGCCAAGCCCCTGCCACATGCCTTCCCAAGTCGCGCTGTGAGGAATCGTCGCATGCTGTCACCGTCGCGGTGCCTTGTATGGGCCTACGCCGTGCTCCCATCCCTCCTGCTCGCGGCAGTTTCGCCCGCGTGCGCCGGCATCCAAGCGGATGCACTCGTCTCGGAAAAGCCTCAGGAAAAGGAACTGCTTGAGTCCGATGAGCCCACAGCCGAGTCGCTCTCTGCGCTCATCGCCAATTTGGGCGATAGCGATTATCACAAGCGAGAAGCGGCCGCAGCGGCCATTCAAGCGATTGGGCCGACGGCCTTAGATGCGCTCCTGACAGCGGCTGAAATGAGCGATGACCTTGAAGTGTCGATGCGGTCCCGGTCGCTGGTCAATGCGATTCCGCTGCATATGCCACACGACTCGGCCGAAGTGGCAAAGCTCCTCGACGCGTTCAAGCGGGGAAATTTTGCCGCACGCGTGCGCGTGATGCATCGACTGCTGAGGGTCGACAACAACGCAGGCATCGAGCCACTGGCCCGCCTCGTACGGCTGGATCGCTCCACCATTGGCTCTCGCGTGGCCAGCGCACTCTTGGCACGAGAATGGTCCCCCAACGATCCTTTCTGGGATCCCATACGGGCTCCGATCCTGGCAGGCCTGGCTCGCAGCACGCGTCCAACGGCAGTTTTTCTACGGTCTCTGGTCGGCTTTGCAGAGGCCAATGCGTCGCTGGCCGAAGGTCGTCAGCAAACACCATCCGAAAGGGCAGTGGCCCTGGCACAACAGGCCGAGAGTCTGGCAGAGTCAACCGCTGCTTTTGAGATTCTCTCTCGAGGAGCTGCCGATGAGCCGCACGCCGGCGAGGAAGACGTGGCCAGTGGCACAGACACAAGCGTCGTGACGGGGGAAACGATTCGCATCTTCGCACGGTGCAAGATGGATATGCTGCTGGCCGCTGGCCGACGCGACGAGGCTGTTGCCATGGCCGGCGCAGCCCTCGAGGCCTGTTGCTCTGCCGATCGCCAGAGCGACACATCCGTGGCCGAAACAGTCGCCATGCTCGTCTGGGGTGTCGATCACGGTATGCCAGAAATTGTCGACCGGTTGGCCCTGCACCCTGAATTCCTCAACAGTCACTCACTGGTTGGCTACGCCGCCGCGTTTGCCGAGCAAACCCGTCACGACAAACCCAAGGCCGAAAAACTTGCTGACGAGGCCTTTGTTCAGACCGAAGCAGCTTTTGCCGACCGCCTGCAGGCGGCGATCTTGCTGGCCAAATGGGGCTGCACCGAATGGGCCACGCGAGCGTACGGCTCGTTGATCGACAATCCCGAAACGCCGGCGGCAGATTTTGCGTTGACGACGATTATGTATTCAGAATTCCTGCACGACCAATCCCGCGACGACGAAGCGACGAAGTGTCTCCGAAAATTGATCGAAGGTCGCGTCGATGAGAAAGGGAACGAAGGGCCTCAAGAGCGGGTGCTTCAACTACTCGGCCGCGACCCCAGATCGATCCGCTCGCGGATGCACTTTTTCGATGCGTGCGACGCAGAGGCCCGCCAAGACGCAGTCGCCTGCCGAAGCGCCGTCGGACGGTCACTCGATGCGTATCCCAAAGACGTGGATGCGTTAATCGCGCTCTACAAACTGGCCGACAACACGGCCAAGCAGCGAGCTGATGCTGTCCTGCGGATCAAGAAGGTACTGGTGCAGATCGATTCGGAAATCGAGGCCGTTCCCGACGACACCAACGGCTACAACGAATATGCGTGGCTGGTTGCCAACACCGAGGGGGACATTGAAAAAGCCACCCGCTATTCAAAGCTCTCACTCATCATGGCTTTCGACAACTCTAGCTATCTCGACACGCTGGCTCACTGCCGCTTGGCCGCCGGCGACCACGCAGGGGCCATCCGCTGGCAATCGTTGGCCCAGCGGCAGGAACCGCACAACCGCACGATCCAACGGAATCTGGAACGATTTCGCCAGCTTGCCAAGTAGGCCTGATGCACACGCACTCTATCCCCCTGCCCGACACTCGCTTGGCCGTTCACACCGCCGGGGTCGGCCCGCCGATGCTCTTGCTGCATGGATTTCCGTTGGACCATTCGATGTGGGATGGACAGGACCCGCTGGCCGATGCGGTGCGGCTGATTGTTCCAGACCAAAGGGGCTTTGGGGCCAGCCGAGGCGACGGGCCTGCCAGCATCGCCCAGATGGCCGACGATGCTGTGGCCCTACTCGACTGTCTGCACATCCACGAACCGGCCATCATCTGTGGCCTCTCCATGGGAGGCTCTGTTGCGCAGCATATCGCCGCACGGCATCCCTCGCGGGTGCGATCGCTGATTCTGGTTGACACCAAACTGGAGGCCGACACCCCCCAGGCCCGCGCCCTGCGCCGCTCGCTGGCAGCCCAGGCTCTCAGGCTCGGCCCGGAAGTCGTGGCCAAGGCGATGATCCCGAATCTCTTGTCGCAGTCGGCCGAAGCCCTTGCCAATCCGCAACGGCTGTCTCTGGAGGCGGCGTTGCACCGCATGATCATGGCCGCGGCTGTGCAGACGATTGTAGCTGGGCTGGAAGCCCTCGGTGACCGACCCGATATGACAGAGGCAATGGCCCACGTGGCGGTGCCGACGCTGCTTGTCGTGGGCGATGACGATTTAATCACTCCACCGGAGTACCTGGCCCGCGCAGCACAGATCATCCCCGACTCAAGGCTTTTGATCGTGCCTCACTGCGGACACATGGTGCCTATGGAAGCACCTGACGTGTTCAACGCGGCGATTCTGGATTTTCTGGGAGTGGCGTGCCACTTGGCCTAGAGTCCTGTCCACCCGGTCGATTTTGATGAGGCCGCCCCTGGCCACCGGGTCGAAACGGCGGAGGATCTGGTCGCGGTGGTCCACCTGATCCACCTGGTCCATCGTATCGCGGCGGGCGGCGCGGCTTGCGATCCCGATCCCACTCGCGAGGCGGCTGTCCGTTGGCCCGTGCATAGTGGTCCAGCCATTCCAGTCGCTCTGCACCGTCCAGATCGATCATAGCCTTGCGCTCAGCAGGATCGCGAGACTCGACCCACTGGTGCCAGAGCCTTGCCGCCGCAAGCAGTGACTCTGGCTGCAAGCGATCCGTGGGCCAGTCGCCAATGGCACCGGCCAGAGCAATCATGTCTCTGCGTCTGGTGAGCGAGAGCTTTTGAAATGCGTCGACCGCATCGGCAAGCGATTCACGATCTGCATCGGAAAGTGAAGCAACCGCCTCGCGGCGTTGTGCCAACGCTTGAGCGGTCGTCTTGGAACCAAATGGCTGCGACTGCAACGCCGCTCTTGCAGCATCGAGTTGACGGTAGCCATTGCCATTTTTTTCGCTCGGACTGCCGTCTGGCCTGTTGTGGGGAGCCAATGGAAAACGTCGAGGCGGCGGGTAGTGGCCCTTGGCTACGTCTTCCAGAAACTGGATCGACCCAGCCTCCTTGAGCAGATCGAAATGCTGGGCCAAGGGTAGATACTCTAACGATCGCGTATCGGATTCGGGCATGGTCGCACGGCCAGCCACCACGCCCAACACAAGCCCTGCGATCACGATTGCTGCCGACACGATCCACTTCAATCGCCACCACTTCAAAACTGATCGCGACG
>Ga0049084_10001013_pt1 | contig 11331 bp, 9 predicted proteins | sample GreLakmeON33MSRF_FD_66720 | JGI IMG/M metagenome (GOLD analysis project Ga0049084, IMG submission 66720) | Freshwater lentic microbial communities from great Laurentian Lakes, MI, USA - Great Lakes metaG ON33MSRF | ecosystem: Environmental > Aquatic > Freshwater > Lake | place: Great Lakes... | reverse complement strand
CAGGTCCAGCGTTTCAATCCGCAGTTGCAGGACCTGTCGACCGCGCAGTTCAAGGCCGCCTACACGCCGAACTTCGTCTCGACCATCAGCACCGCCGACTCGACGCAGCCCTCGACGAACATTCTCTCCGGCGGCACTGCGAGCGGCATCACCAACGGCCAGTCGGTCTTCAACGTCGGCCTGTCCGCCCTGACTAATTGGTACGGCGGCAGCTACGACGTCCGCTGGAACAATGGCCGGAACACCACCAACAACCAGTTCTCGACGTTCAATCCGCAACTGAACGCCTCAATTAGCGCCACGTATTCGCAGCCGTTGCTGCGCAACTTCAAGATCGACGGCGCGCGCCAGCAACTGATCGTGAGCCAGAAGAACAAGGAAATCTCTGACCTGCAGTTGCAGCAGTCGGTCTACGCTACGGTCCGCAACGTCCGGAACGCGTACTATGACCTGACGTACACCATCGGCAACCTGAACGTGCAGCGGCAGTCGCTGGACCTCGCGCAGCAGTCGCTCAAGGACAACCGGGCGCGCGTTGAAATCGGCACCATGGCCCCGCTCGACATTGTCCAGGCGGAGGCCGAAGTAGCCACGCGTGAAGAGTCGGTGATTCTCGCCGAGGCCGCCATCGACCGCGCGCAAGACACGCTGCGCGCGCTGGTCTTTAACCCAAGCTCCGGCACCGACTTCTGGAGCGCGCGAATCGAACCGACCGATGTCGTGAGCTTCCAACCGACCGCCGTTGACGTTGACGGCGCCGTCAAGACGGCACTGACGCAGCGCACCGACGTGGTCGCGGCCCGCAAGAACCTCGAGGTCAACGACGTCAACATCCGATCTTTCCAGAACCAGTCGTTGCCCGACGTCACGGCTTCGGTCAACTACAACGCCAGAGCGACCGGCGGGTTGCAGGTCACGCGCGCACGCGACCCACTCACTGGCCTGCCCACCGGTGCGATCACCTCAAGCGCGGAGCGAAGCTATTTTTCGACCTTGGGCAACACCCTTACCGGAGATTTCCCGGGCTGGTCGCTGCAGGTGGATATTGCCTATCCCATTGGCCAGTCAACTCAGGAAGCGCAACTGGCGCGGGCGCGGCTGCAGAACACCCAGGCCGAGCGGCAGATTCAGAGTCTTGAGCTCCAGGTCTCCACCCAGGTGCGTGAATACGGCCGCCAGGTCCAGACCAACGCCAAACGCGTGGACGCCACGCGGTCGTCGCGCGTGCTGGCCGAACGCCGCCTCGAGGCGGAAGAGAAGAAGTACCAGGCCGGCATGACCAGCAGCTTCTTTGTGCTGCAGGCCCAGCGCGACCTGAACGTCGCCCGCAACAGCGAGCTGCTGGCGCTGGTCGAATACGCCAAGTCGGTCGTGAACTACTCGGCCGTCCAGCAGTCGCCGCTCTTCTAGAAACTCCGATAGACTGTGGCCGTGCCTGTCACGGCCACAGTTATTACGCTCAACGAAGGCGCCAACCTGCGGGCCGCGCTCGAGTCGCTCTCCTGGGTCGACGAGATCGTCGTCGTCGACAGCCATAGTACCGACCACACCGTCGCCATTGCACGGGAGTTCACCGACAAGGTGATCGTCCGCGAGTGGCCGGGTTACATCGCGCAAAAGAACTTCGCGGCGGCGCAGGCCAGTCACGACTGGATCTTCTCGCTCGATGCCGACGAGCGGGTCTCGCCGGTTCTGTCGGCAGAAATCATCGCCCTGTTGCAGCGGGGACCGACGGCGACGGGCTACCGCGTGCCACGAGTGACGTTTCATCTCGGCCGCTGGATTCGATCCACCGATTGGTATCCGGATTATCAGTTGCGCCTGTATGACCGCCGGCGAGCGCGCTGGACCGGCCGGCTGGTGCACGAATCGGTCACGGCTGACGGTCAGGTGCTCGACCTGCGCGGCGAGCTGTTGCACTACGCCTATCGCGACCTCGCGCATCACTTCCAGACCATGGACCGTTACACCACGCTGGCGGCGCGCCAGCTGTTCGAGGACGGGCGGCGCGCGGGTTGGTTCGATCTCGCCGTGCATCCGCCAGCGGCGTTTCTCCGCAATTACCTGCTCCGTGGCGGCTTTCGCGACGGGGTTCCTGGGTTGATCGTCGCCGCCATGAACGCGCGCTACGTCGGCCTCAAGTTCGCGAAACTCTGGGAACTATGTTCGCCCTCCACATCGACACCGCGCGCTCGTGGCGCGGAGGACAGCAACAAGTCCTCCTGACCGTGCTCGGCCTGCGGGCGCGGGGCCATCGCGCGGTGCTGGTCGCCCACCCCGAGGGTGAGCTGTATCGACGCGCGTCTGAAGGACCCGACTTGGTGCCGCTGGCACCGCGCCACGAGGTCGATCTCGCGTCGGCGTGGAAGCTGTCGCGGATCATCCGGCAGTGGCAGCCGGCGATCGTGCACGCGCACGATCCGCATGCCGTGTCGATGGCGGCGCTGGCCCTGTCGTTCTCGGCGCCGGTGCCGCGCCCCAGGATCATCGCCTCGCGGCGCGTCGATTTCCACCTGCAGGGCAACGCGTTCTCGCAGTGGAAGTATCGGCAGGTCGACGGCTTCATTGCCGCCTCTGGCGCCATCCGCGACATTCTCGTCCACGACGGCATTCCTGCGGGTCGGGTCGCGGTGGTGCACGACGGCATTGATGTCGAGAAGATCGCGCATCGGCTCGCAACCGATCTGCACGCCGAGTACTGGCTGCCGCACGGCGTCCCCGTGATCGTCAACGTCGGCGCACTGGTCGGCCACAAGGGGCAGAAGCATCTGATCGAAGCGATGCCGATGGTGCTGCGCGAGGTGCCTGACACGCATGTGGTGATCTTCGGCGAGGGCGAGCTGCGGGCCACGCTCGAGCGGCAGGTCAAGCACCTGTCGCTCGAGAAGCGCGTGCTGTTGCCCGGCTTCCGCGAGGACGTGCTGTCGTTGATGAAGTCGGCCGACCTGTTCGTCATGAGTTCGGTCACCGAAGGCCTCGGCTCCGCCGTGCTCGATGCCATGGCCATGGCCCTGCCGGTCGTCGGCACGCTCGCCGGCGGCATCCCCGAAGCCGTCGTCCCGGGAGAGACAGGCGAACTCGTGGAGCCCGGCGCGCCCGCGCCGCTCGCGGCCGCGCTGGTGAAGCTGTTGAAGGACCCGGCACTCCGCCGCGCCTACGGCGAGGCAGGTCGCCAACGTGTCGCCGCCCACTTCGACGTCGAACATCTCGTCACCGGCACCCTCTCCGCCTACCGCCGGCTGGGGGTCCGCCGGCTGGGGGTCTGACCCCCATTTTCACCAAATTGTGGATTGGGGTCAGTGAGCGAGCCGATCGCAGTTTCTTCGCCATCACCGATCGCTCCCCGTTGCGGAAATTGCGCCCCCCCACCAATGCCTGGGCCGACCGATCCCGAGACGAATCATCGATTTGTGAGTGGCGCCCGCCTTGCATGTCTACCGGCCATGGCACGGGGACAACGGATCCAGTTCAAGGGTGCGACTCACCACGTGATGTCGCGGGGTAATCGGAAGGGCATCATCTTTGAGGATGATGCCGATCGACGGAGATTCGTAGAACGGCTTGGCGAAGCGACGGAGCGATACCGTTTGCACTGCCAGTCGTATTGCCTGATGGCGAATCACTATCACGCCGTTGTCGAAGTTCCAGACGGCAATCTGTCTGATGCCATGAGATGGCTCAACGGCGTCTTCGCGAGGGATTCAAATCGACGCCATCATCGCACTGGCCACCTGCTGCAAGGGCGTTTCAAGTCGACTTTCGTCGGTGACGACATTTACCTCCGCACAGCGAATCTCTACGTCGTCATGAATCCTGTTAGGGCCGGTCTTGTCGCCGGTCCGGACGAGTGGATGTGGAGCAGCTACCGCGCAACAGCAGGTCTTGTGACGCCGCCAGACTGGCTGGACCTGTCCTGGCTCAACTGGGTTTTCGGAGGCCGGTCGATAAAGGACGCGCAACGCCGATACCGAGAGTTCCAGCGGGCGCCTTCGGATGGTGGCGCGCCAGAAGACATGCTCGTGTTCGGGGACGAATCACTCCGCGGGATCGTGCGCGAGAACATCGGCGAAACTCAGTACCAGTCGCGAGTGCCCCGGGAATACAAGGCGCTTGGGCGACCCTCGCTCGGAGCGCTGTTCGCTCATCCCCTGCCTAAAGCGGAGCGCAACAGCCGCATTCTTCGCGCCCATGTCGTTCACGGATACCGGCTTGCTGAGATTGCCTCCTGCTTATGGGTTCATCCGAACACCATCAGCCGCGTCATCCGAACCCTGAGAACGCGACGCTGAGAGAGAGGCTGCTCCGTCTCCAATCCACCATTTGGTGAAAATGGGGGTCAGACCCCTGGCACCACCTGGCACCACCTGAGGGCTGGATCCGCGCCGATCAACGCGGTGATCCGATCGACCAGGCCGAGCGCGCTCGCCTCGAAAATGTCGACCGGCGCGCCCAACTCGACCAGCGCTACCGCCGCGTCGCGGCGTCCGTGATACGGCGCAACCAGGATCGCCGAAACGCCGTTGCCGTCCTTGGTCCCAGCCAACGCCAGCGTGCCCTGAACCAGGCACCTCACCTCGTCGACATTGCCGGCCTTCACGGCATCGAAGAATGACTGCTCCATCTCGCCTCCGGTTACTTCGGTGGCACCGTCGCGAACGCTACGTCGAGTTGCAGCACAGCGTCGAGCACCGTCTCGGCCACGTCAACAAAGAACCCACGGTTGATCTTGTCAGCCATATCCGTCGGCTGGTGATAATCAGCGTGGTCCTCGACGCCGAAATAGACAAACGGGATCTTCGCGCTGTTGAACGGCCCGTGATCGGATTGGTTGGTCCAATCTTCTACCCCGCCCGCGATTGCCGCCGGCTTGTCGTGCCCGAATAGCACGGTGATCGGTGCGCGCTTCGCAACCAGTTCGAGCGGCGCTTTCAACAGCGGCCAGGGATGCGTGCCGGCGATGAAGATCTCGCGCTTGTCGTTGCGGCTCACCATGTCGAGGTTGACGTTCAGCGAGATGCGCTCCTTCGGAAACGGCGGCGCGATCAAGAACGACTTGGCGCCCTGCAGGCCCGCCTCTTCGGCATCAAACGCGGCAAACACCACCGTCCGCAAAAACGGCGTGCGCTGGCAATGCTCGGCGATCGCCAGCATCACGGCCACTCCCGATGCATTATCGTCGGCGCCCGGATAGACGACACCGTCGCGGACGCCGAGGTGATCGTAGTGGGATGAGACGACGAAGACAGGTGCCTTGGTATCGCGACCCAGGCACTGCCCCACCACGTTGGCGCCCGCGCCGTCAACACGGCCGCTCACCCTCATTCGCGTGAACGTGAACGGAAAGACATAACTCCCCGACACCGGCTGCAGCCCGATGCTCTTCATCCGCTCCAGCAGCCACGCTCGCGCCGCCAGGCCGCCCGGCGATCCCGCCGCCCGGCCTTCGAATTTCGGATCGGACAGCATCGTCACGACCCCCATGAGACGATCGCTATCGATACGCAGGGCCGCCGCGCGCGTCTGCGTGACGGGCCGCGCCGCGCGCTGCTCGTCGATGCGATGGGCCTCGAAGCGACCGGCCACCTGGAACCAGATGAGGCCGGTAGCAACAATGCTTAACCCGATGATTCGGCGTGTCTTCATAAGAGCCTGGCCATGACGTGATCGGTCTGTGGATCAGTGCCGAACAAGAATACGTGCTCGCCGACAGCGACGAAGCCGAGTTTGCGATAGAACGCCAGGGCCCGATGGTTGTGCTGCCAGACGCCCAGCCAGAGCGTCTGCGCGCCAGCCGCCATAACGTCGGCAACCACACCCGCCATCAGCGCCGGCGCGATGCCACGGCCATGCCACTCGCGTTGCACGTAGAACCGCCACAGCTCGATCGGTTCGGGTCCTGAGACACAGTCGGGAACGTGCCCGGTCCGCACCTGGGCATAAGCCACGGTCGAGCCGTCCTCATCCACCAGCCAGGTCGTCACCGCTGGGTTGATGAGTTCCGCGGCCTGTTGCGCCACACCGTAGGCGCGTTCAAGATGAATCGCCATGTCGCCCGCGTTGTTGGTCGAGGCAAAGGTGTCGAAGAAGGTCTCGCGCGCCAAGGCGGCTAGTCCCGGGGCATCCGCGGCCGTGCCGCGGCGAATAATCATGCCCTGAGCGTAGCATTCCCTAGAAGCGGGCGAGCCTCGTGACCTTGATGGCGACGGTCCGGTTCTGCAGCAGCGGCAACCCGGTGGTGGCCGTGACGCGGCCATCACTGTAAACCACGAACACCTCGCTGCCGCCGGTGTACTCCCACCGCAACCTGGCACTCGAGCTCAGGTAATGGGAGACGACGTTGTACTGCACCAGGCTGCTGATCGACATGCGTGCGCTGGGGGTGATGGTGAAGCGTGAGCTCACCAGCCTGGCGGTGAAGTCACCGTCGGGGAGGCTCACCCAGTTGAGGGCAATGCTGGGCTCGATCGAAAACTGCGGCACCACGCCCCATCGACCGCTGTACGACACTTCCGATTTCGTGCCGTCGTACAGCGTACCGCCGGCCATCGAGATCCGCCCCGACACCTTGCGCTGCTGACCCATGCCATAGCTCACGCGCGTCGTCGAGTAGGTATAGCCACCAGCCGGCACGATCACACCTGGCGAAATGACGAACGGGGCGGGCAGCCACTCATACTCCCTCGAGACCTCGGCGCTCGCCTGGTCGCTGGACTGAAAATCGATTCGGAACAGCCCCGAGACCTCACTGCTCTGCACCCGGATGGCGGGCGCGTCGGTCACGTAGTCGGCGCTGGCCTGCCAGGTGTACTTGCGGATGGTGGCACTGCGACGCGGCCGCGGGCTGAAGCGCAGTTGGCCAAAGCTCCGCCGCACATCCGTGCGCCGGACGTATCCCACTTCGGGCGCAAAGTTCTTGTCGATCAGCATGTGCTCGGCCGAGGCGCCGTAGCGGTCGTCGGTGTAGTCGAAACGCCCGCGATAGCTGGTGCCGGTCACATCGCCGCCGTTTCTGCCTGGCTGGTTGGTCATGGCGTAGTAACTCGTCACGTTGATGCTCTTGAAGAACAGCAACGTGGCGTCGGCGCCGAAGGCGTAACTGGGCGCCCCGGTCCCGTCGATGGCCGGCCCGCGGCGCGTCGCCATCATCCCAACGTTGCTGCGGCGCAGCAGATTGCGCTTGACGCGCAGGGCCGAGAAGTTGGTCGACACCGCCCGCGCCGACGGCTCATCGTCGGTCTGAATGTTCAGCGCCCCAATGCTGAACGGCCCCGACCGGCCGGTGAGCCGCGCGCCGCCGATGACAGGCACCGCCTGGCCCTGGCTGATCCCGATCTGACGGCTGAAGAATAACAGCGGCACGTCACCGGGACTGTTGCCGGCCTGCACGCCGCCGAAGTCGAAGATCCCCTGCCCCTCGATGAAGAACTCCCGTTTCTCCGGAAAGAACACGCTGAAACGAGTGAGGTTGATCTGCTGAAGATCTTCTTCGACCTGGGCGAAGTCGGTGCGGTAGGTAGCGTCGAGGATGAGGCTGCGCGTCAGGCCGTACTTGAAGTCCAGCCCGGCGTTGACCTGACCGTCGTTCTCGAACGGTGCGGCCGCCGGCCGATTGGTCGTGGACGAGGCCATCGCATACGGCTTGAACTCAATGTTCTTGGATTCAGCAGGCGTCTCGATGCCGACGACGGTGGCCGCCGACGCCATGCGGCTCACGCCGCTGGTGCCGAGCGCCGCCGGCACCAGCGACAAGTACGAAAACTCGTTCTTCCACTTCACCAGGCGCCGCAGGTTGATGCCCCAGGTCTGCGGGCCGCTGCCGCGATAGCGCAGTGACTTGAAGGGAATGGCCACCTCCATGGTCCAGCCGTTCTCGAAGCGGCCCGTCTTCACGTACCAAATCCCATTCCACGCCGAGTTCTGCTGGTCGTCGGTCACTGTCATGTCGCGCAGGGCGCCAAGCGCATTGGTCTGGAACAGGTAGCCGTTGCGGCGATCGTGCAGGGGATCGATCACAAAAGTGAAGTTCTCGTTGCCCAGGATGTTGCCGTTGTCGCGCCGCAGCTCGTTGGCGATCTCCCGCTCGGGATGCGAATCCCAGTTCCTCGCGCAGACGTACAGGTTGACGTCGTCAAACAGGATCCACGCCTCGGTCTTCTCGGTGGCCGGCTGCCCCTCTTCCGGTTCCTGCTGGATGAAGCCGGTAATCGACTCGACAGCGGCATACACGTCCTCGTCGAGACGACCGTCGATGCGCAGGGGCTCTGCCACGCGAACGGCGCGGACCGTGACGTTGTCGTTTGCCGTCCGGCTGATGATGGCGGGTCCGGCGGCAGTTTGCGCGGCGGCCGAAGTGGCGCTGCCAAGAACAACGAGTACGACGAGCAGAATCATGACCAGGGTGCCGCATCGAAGCGATCGAACATCGCCGCCAGAAGGCCGGTGACGTTTGCGACCGCGAAGCTGAGGCCCTTGAGATTCTTCTCGGGTGGTATTCCGGGAATAGGTCGGGGAAAACCCGAGGCGGTGAATGACAGCGCGCGACTGTCGATCACGACTCGACATTGGTCTCGCGGCAGCAACCAGTCGAGCGTCACGCTCCACACACCAGGCAGGGTGCCTGGCAGCCACGCCACACCGTCTTGTATTCCAGCAGCAACGATCGCGGTGCCACGGGCGCGCAGGCGCGCCACCGCGGCCGTCAAGGCGTCCGTATGCTGCACGTTGGTGGTCCCCAAGCTCAGGTTGACGAGGTCGGCGTGTTGCTCGGCGGCCCACTCGCACGCCGCCGCCAGAGCGGTGCCAGTGGCCGCCAGCTCGCGATCAAATACCTTGGCGATCAGGATCTCGGCGGTCGGCGCCTTCTCGCGGATCACGGCCGTGACGGCAGTGCCATGACCGAGGCGGTCAACGAAATCGTCTTGCAACCTGCCGTGCGAGTCAACGCCGACACCACCGCTCACGCCCGCGACGTGAGGATGCGATGCGTGCACACCGCTATCGATCACGACAATTCTGACCGGTCGATTCATGCGTCGATGCCAGCTGGTCGAGCGATCTCGAAGAGGCGCGCGAACACGCCGTCCCTGGTCGCCAGTTCATGCGGCCGGCCTTCGTCCACGACCCGCGCACCTTCGAGCACGATGACCCGGTCCGCGGCCATCGCCAACTCGCGTCGATGCGTAATCAGCAAGGTCGTGCGGCCCTTCATCACGGCCTGGTAGCCATCAATGACCTGCCGTTGCGCGATCGCGTCGAGCGCCGCGGTCGGCTCATCGAGCACCAGCACGGCGGGATCAGCCAGAAAGGCGCGCGCCAGGGCAATGCGTTGACGCTCGCCTGCCGACAGCGCATGGCCGCGTTCGCCGACCAGGGTCGCAAAGCCATTGGGCAGCGCTTCGACAAACCGTGCGATGCCAGATGCTTCGGCCGCCCACCTCACCTCGGCATCCGTCGCTTCCGGTCTGACATAGCGAATGTTGTCGCCGATGCTGGCGTGAAACAGCGTCGGCTCCTGCTCGACCAGCACTACGTGTCGCCGGATGTCCACGAGCTTCAAGTCCCGAAGATCGTGGCCATCGAGCCGGACGATGCCGCTGTCGGGATCCAGCAGACGGGTCGCCAGGTACGCGACGGTGCTCTTGCCGACGCCACTGCCACCGACCAGCGCCAGGCACTCACCCGGCCTCGCCGAGAACGTCACCTGGTCCAGCACGCGAGACTGGCGATCGGTAATGAGCGTGACCGCCTCGAAAGTCACCTCGCCGCGGCACTCAGGCAGACCGCTCGCCTCGGCACGCTCCTGGACATCGACCGGCGCATCCAGAATCTCGCGCACACGCGTCCATGACACCTTCGCGGTGGTCAGGCTGGCATAGAGGCCCATCAGCGCTTGGGCCGGCGCGAACACCCGCATCTGGTAGGCCAGAAACGCACCCATGGTACCCAGCGTCAAGGTGCCGTCGATCACGCGCAGGCCGCCGTAGAAGAACGCCACGGCGGAACCAATCGACAGCACCGTGCCGGGCAGCCCGCCGGCGAAATAGGTCACCCGCTGCATGCTCATCAGGGCATCAATGAAGCCGCTATTCAAGCCGCGAAACCGTGCCTGCTCCCGCAACTGGGCATTCGAGGCCACGACCAGCGAGGTCGCCTGCAAGGTCTCGATCAGAAAACTGCCGAGGTCGCTGCTGCGCTGGCGCAGGTCCGCGATGCGCCCCTCCAGGCGGCGGCGATAGATGCTGAGCGCGATGAAGCTGATCGGCATCGGCGCCAGGGCCACGAGCGACAAGCGCCAGTCGAGCCAGATCATCATCACCAGGCTGCCAGCCAGGAACAGCACGTTGCCGACCCAGGCCAGCGCCGTCTCGGCGGCGACCCGCTGGATCTCGCTGATGTCGTTGTTCAGCCGCGAGACGATGTCGCCGAAGCGGGTGCGGGCGTAGAAACGCGGCGACAGCCGTTGCAGATGGGCGTACATCGACAGCCGCATGTCGAACAGGATCTCGGCCGAGACCCTGGTATAGCGAAGGCCGCTGACGACATTCAGCGCGAAGCCGAACACGCCGAGGGCGGCAAACCCGAGCACGATGCGGCGCAGCGCGGCGGTGTCACGGCCAATCAAGGCCTGGTCGATGAGGTCCTTCGACAAGTACGGCATCGCCAGGGTGGCCGCCGTGCTCACGAAGCTGATCACGAGGACGAGGACGAGGCGTCGCCAATAGGGAACCAGGTAGGCGAACGCGCGTCGATCCACGTGCTACTTCCTGGGCAGGATGAACAGGTTGGTGGTCTGGTCGGCGGTCATCTCGATGGTGCGCAGCAACTGGTACGAGGTCGAGTCATAAACGTCGATGGTTTCGCCGGCCTGGAACACATACAGCAGGCGGCCGTTTGACGAGACGCGCATCGCCATGCGGGGGCGGCCTTCGAATGGCGTGCGGCTGAGCAACTTGCGCTGGGTCACGTCAAAGGCCCAGAACTCGTAGCGTCCGATCTGCTGCATCAGCCCGTAGGCACGCTTGCGGTCTGGCGCCATGGCGAAGCCGACGCTCTCGGACGGACCGATCGGCGTGAAGTCGATGCTCTTGCCAACCAGGTTGACGCGGCCCATGCCCATGATGCGGCGGTTCTGCACCGGGTCCTGGATCGTGAACAAGCCGGTGAAGAAACCCGGATCGTCGTTGAAGTCGTCCACTGGACCAAACGTGACGCGGCCGAGGCCCGACTCAATCGGCCGGCTCAACGCCCAGGTATCAACCTCGGTGAAATTCTGCGTCTCGAGAATGAGGACATCGTCGCCGAAGAAGTACAGCAACTTGCCGTCAGGCGAAA
>Ga0049084_10001011_pt1 | contig 11337 bp, 5 predicted proteins | sample GreLakmeON33MSRF_FD_66720 | JGI IMG/M metagenome (GOLD analysis project Ga0049084, IMG submission 66720) | Freshwater lentic microbial communities from great Laurentian Lakes, MI, USA - Great Lakes metaG ON33MSRF | ecosystem: Environmental > Aquatic > Freshwater > Lake | place: Great Lakes... | reverse complement strand
CTATTGGATACCTGCAAGTTCTGGTTTGGCACCGCCATGCAAAACTTTCAATTGATTTCTGCCAATAGATTCGAAAACCGCACACTGGACCACGTTGTAGTCAGTTCCGAAAACATGCGGCCGCGGATAGAGCTAGAAATGACGCTGTGCAGTTGGCGAAATCACTTCACGTGTGACGTACTTGCCGAGAACGGCTCGGCCCACATCGAATCTTTATGCAAATGGGGTCCAACAATCTTTACGCACCGCACTCGCGTTCTCCCTTCCGGTCGGCCAATCGAAAAACAAGTGAAACTTGTGCAAGCGGACCCCACTTGGACTCAGGAATATGCGCATTTCAAAAACCTTGTAATATCCAAAGTGGCGACAGATCTTTCTAAGGACATTGAGTTGCAGTCAAACCTGCGCCGCCTAAGTGCAGAAATAACTCAATGAATACACTTGTTATTGGCTTTGTCGGCCTCACCCATTTGGGGCTAAATTCAGCAATTGCAAGTGCCGCCCGCGGCTTTCATGTACTCGGCTATTCAGACGAATCCGAGTTGGTATCGGACTTGAATCGTGGAGTGCTTCCGATTGAGGAGCCACAGCTTGAGGAACTTCTCGCAAGCAATACGAGCCGCCTAACCTTTAGTTGTAACCCAGAGTGCCTTTCTAGTTGCGCAATCGTATATATATCGACTGATATTCCAACTGATCACTCTGGCGAAAGCGACCTTACCCCAATTCGTCGCATGATCAAGATAGCCACTGAAAATATGCGCGCAGATGCCCTGCTTGTGATTTTGTGCCAAGTACCACCTGGTTTCACGCGATTGATAGCGTGGCCTGCATCACAGCTATACTACCAAGTAGAAACTCTTATTTTCGGTCGCGCCGTTGAACGGGCACTTCACCCAGAGCGATTTATTGTGGGTTGCGCGAGTTCCCTGCAACCAATTGACATTCGGTTGCTTGGTTACCTTCAAACTTTCGATTGCCCAATACTGCCTATGAAATACGAGAGCGCCGAACTCGCCAAAATTTCCATTAACATATTTTTAGTCGCATCTGTAACAATTGCAAACACGCTTGCCGAGTTATGCGAGCAGATTGGCGCGGACTGGTCAGAGATTGTACCGTCTCTTCGGTTGGACAAGCGCATCGGCAATTATGCTTACCTAAATCCTGGGCTAGGTATTTCTGGAGGGAATTTGGAGCGTGACCTGTCCACCCTTATGACCTGCGCCCAAAAACATAACACTGATGCATCAATTGTCGCAGCAGCTGTGGCACATTCACGCTATTGTAAAAATTGGGTCTGGCGAAAACTCAATGCATTTGTATTAGCGCAAAATCCGCATGCGCAGATCTGCTTGCTGGGCCTCACCTATAAGGAAGATACTCACTCCACCAAAAACTCTGCCTCGCTCGGCTTATTGGAACACCTCAACAAGGCAAATGTATCTATATTTGATCCGAGGGCCGCAATCGATGCTGGAGGACCCAATGTCCGCCGAATGCATACTTTATTGGATGCATTAGCGGGTGCGGACGTAGTACTTATCATGACGCCGTGGGAACAATTCCGGACAATTACCGCCGAGAATCTCCTTAGTAGAATGCGAGGGTCGGTTGTAATCGACCCCTACCGCATGTTGAGCCGAATAAAGCTGGAATCGCGTGGATTTACTTATGTAACTCTGGGTGCTCCAATTAGTATAAAACGCGGACATTAATTCTTTGCTTAGACATTTTCAGGATTTCCCATGCGCGCCTGCGCGTGTCGTCGTACTAGGCGCAGCCGGGTTTGTCGCATCTGCCACAATACGAAGACTTGCACAGCTTTGTGTACCAGTGCTGGATTTGCCACGTACTAAGTTAGAGCTAACGGGCAAGGATGCCGGCAGATTGCTTGGTAACTTGTTGCGGCCAGATGACTTGTTGGTTTTTGCCGCGGCTAGAGCGCCAGTGAAAAATGAGGGAATGCTAATCAGCAATCTTCAAATGGGGGCAGCTGTCTGCGCCGCACTTCGCGTGTCTCCTGTAAGCCAAGTTGTTTACATTAGCTCGGACGCTGTCTATGCCGATAGCATTCAACCGCTTACCGAAAATTCCTGCGCCCAACCAGCATCACTACACGGCATAATGCACCTTGCCCGAGAGGTAATGCTGTGCAGCGCTTTCAGCGGACGAGTTTGTATTTTGCGCCCCACGTTAATTTATGGCGTTGGTGACCCACACAACGGGTACGGGCCAAACCGATTTTGTAGATTAGCAGTTTCAGGAAAAGATATTGTTCTGTTTGGTCAAGGGGAAGAGCGCCGTGATCATGTATGGGTGGAAGACGTGGCTGAATTAGTGTTCCGGGTTCTCATGCATCAAAGTACTGGCATTTTGAATGTTTCTACAGGCACTGTGTGTTCCTTTCGCAAAATCGCAGAGTTAGCTGTTAATTGCGCCAAACAAAAAAGTAAAATTATTTTCTCTCCTCGCTCAGGGCCGATGCCTCACAATGGATACCGACCATTTGATGTAAAGGAAACTTACGCTTCGTTCCCGAATTTTAAATACAGTCAGCTACAAACTATAATCCCTCACCTTACTAACATTTAGCGCAATCCAATTTGTCTTTCGAATGAAAGATACGGCATCCCATTAGACTTAACACCTGTCGGCAATTTTCCGCGAAAATGCAGCAGGCTTGGACTGGATTAGCATCAAGACATCCTGAACGCAATGAACAAAATGCCGCGATTTGCGGGCCCAAAAACTGCTTAATAATTAATGATACCTTTAATTATGTCGACCTTAAGAGATCGCGCAAAAATACTTTTGCATGACGAGCGAAATGTCCGATTTTTTAATCTGTACCTTGCTGTCAGAATGCCCCTTGTGGGGTTGGCTAATGCAGTCTTTTATGGACCGGCTGTATTCCTGCAGATTCCATGGCAAGATGCATACCTATGGCGCATAAGGGCCTTGTCCAACGCCCTTGCAACATACTGCAATTCTTCAGACTACAGCCTGCAGCGTGCCGAAAAACTTAAATCACAAGCAACGAAATATCTTGCACAATTGCGCCAGTTTGCGCCCCAACTACAAACTGCAGCCGAACTTGAAGGTCGCATAGCACTATGCGTCGGACATACTGAAGAATGGCTCGCCGCTCAGTTTCGAAGTTTTGAATATCAGGAACTACGCGCGAACAAGGCGCCGGCTCTATCACCACCCACCCGAATCCTTGCAAATACTTTTCACATCTTAGTAGGGATTGGCGCTACGCTAGGTCTTGATACCTACGTAAAAGCTGGCATTCTTGGCCTTCGCCCACCAACCCGCACAGTTTTTATCCTTGAAGCCCACCTGAAATCAAGAACTGCAAACCCATGCCTGCTTGATTACTGGCGACCGTATATTGATTTCATCGAAAATGAAACTGAAGTGAGGTTACTCCGACCGTTCCGGAACGAATTAGCCGTCAATCCATTTGGCTTAGTCCAGTGTGGCCCTAATAATGCTCTGTTCTCAATGTCAGCAGCCGTCTTTATCAACGCAAAATGGCAGCAACAGAAACGAGCCCCCTTACTTCAACTGACCCCAGAGCACAAAGCCCGAGGAGACAATGAATTGCAGAAAATGGGGATTCCGGACCACGCATGGCTTGTTACCCTGCATGTCCGGCACGGCAGTTTTGGAAATCATCGGATCAATGAACCATTTAGAGACGCAGACATTTCCACATACTATGATGCAATTAATTTCATTACGAACCGTGGCGGCTGGGTGATTCGCATGGGAGATTTGTCAATGCCAGCTCTCCCAAAAATGCACCATGTAGTGGACTACGCCCACAGTCAACATAAAAGCGACTGGATGGACGTATATTTTTGCGCATCAGCCCGCTTAATGATAGGCACATCATCGGGCGTAGCTACCGTAAGCCATGCATTTGGAATTCCAATTGCCATGACTAACTACCTGCCGACCGCAACACTTTATCTGAGCCAGCACGATATGTTCATACCCCGGCTAATGCGCCGGATTGCAGATGGCACGATGCGCAGTTTTTCCGAAATAATGGGATTACCAATTAGTATGGGGGTCTCCAGTCCACTCTATAAAAATGTCTGGGGCTTAGAAGTGATCCCCAATACAAGTGACGAGATTAGCGGCCTTGCGCAAGAGATGCTTGATAACCTTGATGGTACAGCAAGTTATTCTATCGAGGATAATTTGCTACAGAAAAAGTTCAAAGCCATCACCGCTGACCGAGAAACCTTAATCGGATTGCCCGGAATGGAACTCCCGCCAAGAATTGGTCGCCACTTTTTGAACAAACACAAAACTCTTCTGTTTTAGTACACAGCGATATGTCCTAGGCGAAAATCCGCATCCAGAAATGTTGAATATCGAAAAATGGTATGTATAAGTCATTTAAGTTTAGTACCAATAAGTGATAAATGCCTCAGTTGTTGTGCTGCGCGAGTTGACGGAACGACAAGTCGTGTCATGCGTAACGAGAATGTTTATTATTGATTTGCTCCGTCTAGGCTGATTTGATTTGGCCTACTTCAAGCAACGTAGCGAACACTTTTGTGCAAATAACATCTTGGCGATAGTTGCCAGACAAGCGTTTGATGTGTTTGTTCATTAACGGTATTGATCACATATTAGCCAATTCCATCTACTGCTGCATCACCCAGTCCGCCAGCCGCCACAACGCAAATTCAGGCCCGTTCGAACGGTGGATATGAGTTGCGCCGAGGGGCCTCGCGGGAACAGCTTCATTAAAAGGGATCACCCATTCAACGCGCAAGCAGAAATCCGACTCAATTCACAAAGCATCGCAGTTTTATTCATCCACTGGGCTGGCACGCGATTACGAGTTTTCCAAAAAGTATTCGCTGCTAAAAGTTTTGGCGGCTATTGGATATGCAATTGGCCCGTGGACGATGCGTAAAATAACAATGCCTCGGTCGCCTTCCCCTAACACTAGCTGAGCTAGTGTTGCTCCGGTTGGCTCATTTGCACATCACACGGGCCGTCATCTTTCGTCAATGCTTTACAGTGGCAGACACCACAACCGACCATCACCATGCGACATGCACGGCACTTACCCAGCCAATAATCAGCTTGAAAATATTACGCAAGTATCCACCGCTGGTATTCACTAAAGGAATTTTTGCGCCCATAACCCTCGGTACCAGACGCTCAAAATTTGAATTGGAATTGGATGGGCGTTTGCTCCGTCCGACCCTAAACCGGCCGCCGTGTGTTAAAGAACTTTCACAGCGCTTGACCTTAGATAAACGCACAACCTCTGTTACGAACACCCAAGCCGTTCGCACAAAGCATCGCGCCGTCTAGAACCTTCGGTGCCATTACATGCGACGCTCATATTTACGAGCTTGGTCCTGGTAGCAGGTACCTGAATAATTTTAAACTACCAGCATCGTTCGGTCTTCGCAAATCCTGACTTAGGAATTTACAGCAGAGGACAAAACTCTGCATGCACAAGAATAACTTAGTTCTACGCCGAAATGATTGCTAAGAGTCACGAAAGTGTCCTCGTGAAAAACTAGGATGGATTGCCCAGCTTGAAGACTCTACTATTTAGGTAGTTTATTGAGTAGCAACCTGGAAATAGACACGAGCAAAAACCGGAGATATTAAACCAATTGCCTAGCGGGAACAATTCTCGCTACCACACGTTACCAGTTCACTTCGGCGGTCACGGTCATAGTCACGGTGGGGTTAGTGAATGTTAGCGTGCAGAAGAGTGCCCTCGCCAGTGGAAGGGATCTCGCCCCAACGGCCAACTTGGTAAAGCAATAAGAGTACCAACTTATAGCCAAAGCACCTGCCATGTTCAAGCGCAGCGTTTGGTCAACCCTGCAACAGGTCTGCACTGCTGAGCTCGACCGTCGGCCAAATTCTACAGCCGCAAAATTAACATTGAACAAAACCCGATGATACTCCTGCCGTCTCAAGCCACCAACCGCCGCAGTTCGGGGCACAAATCGTGCGCGAACTTTTCAACAAAACGATTGCCATAGAGTCAAGCCTCTCACGAAGAATACGACAATACGAATCGCAATTGACAGACAATAATTCACTAAAGCAACAAACTGAGATGTAGTGGGACAGTTTCCAAATTACTTCAATTAACACTTCCCGCAAAACATGCAATGGCGGCCCTGCAAGCGAACAAGTGTATGGAACACTTGATTTTTAAATTGGGTTTGCACTCCGCAAATCCATGAACGCCAAGCCAATTGGTTCGAGATCTTTCGCTCTCGCGCACCAACCATATTGTGGATCGCAAACACCGCCTATATACGCCCAGCGCATGGTATTACACACCTATCGGTTACAATGACGAAAGTCAACTGCAGTGTTTGCGGCTGACCCTTGAGCAGGGGTATCGAACCAATTTGCCCGTGAACGCACTGCAAACACTTTGGCTGTGCGACAATCAGAAATACAGCACAACAACAAAGGATTGCGAATTACATCCTCTGACCCTACCGAACCGAAGTAAGGCCACGGCGTGGAGAAAGCAATTGACGCTAAACAGCTGCGAAGAATACATCATTCGCACCTCTACCAAATAAGTACCTGCCTGTCGTGGCGGCAAAGACTATAATTTGGATAAAGTGTGACTAATTCTGATACAATGCAAGCAACTGCGAACAAGTTCGCTCGATGCCAAGCGAACAAAATCCAGCCGAATTACAAAATGCCAGATTTTTTGATTCAGCCACAACCAAGCGATGGATTGTGCCACGATTCTTTTCAGCCAAACGTTACAGCTGAAGGTAAATCTTCCAGCTCAAACACTGTTAGTTCTACGCGAAATTTCTCTCGTGACCATTACACTTCCTACGGAACTACGTAAATTGAAACCATCCGCAAACTATAGTGCAACACAAACAATCGATTGTCAGTTATGCAGCGGACACTTGATGTTAACTCAGGATTTCGATTTACTTTTTCGGGTCACATCAGATTGCCATCCGTGGAAGAAAAATGGGCAACTAGGTCATTGTGAATTGTGCGGCACAATTCAAAAACCATATACGGCCCAATGGGTTTTGGAATGTCAACAAATATACGCCCAGTACGAAATGTGGCATCAGGCGTCAGGTATAGAAGCATCTTTAGTGAACAGTCAGACCGGAATACCTATTTCCCGCTCTGAAAAGCTAGTTCGCTTTCTAACCTCATCTAGCGACTTACCGGACCGGGGTCGGCTGCTTGACATTGGATGTGGCACCGGAGCGTTTCTGAAAACATTTGCCGCAAGCTATCCCCGATGGACCCTGGCAGGTTTCGAACAAAATCCGCGCAATCGCAAGACAGTCGAGGCAGTATCACCTACCACTAGATTTTACGAAGGTGAACTCAGTACCGCTGGCTCTCATTACGATGTTATCGTGATGATACACGTTCTCGAGCACATCCCATACCCGATTGAGTATCTTCGACATTTACGAACTCTACTCAAGCCACGCGGCATACTTTGTATACAAGTTCCAGATGTTAATAATTCGCCATTTGAAATACTTGTCGCTGATCATAGTTGCCATTTCTCATCAGACACCCTAAACAATGTTGTAACTTTGGCAGACTTTCACCCAATCAGATTTTCCCAAAACATTCTACCGAAGGAATTATCCTTGCTTGCCCAATTGACTAATCATTCGAAATCAATCGCGCAACCCACCCAAGACATTCAGATTCCTCCCTCATACTTAGTTCACAAATCCGTGGGAGATTCTCACATAGCGTGGCTCAATCAACTGATTGATCTTGCAAATAATTTCAGGGGCCCAATCGGGGTGTTTGGAAGCTCGATCTCTGCTGCTTGGCTATCGGCGTACCTAAAACACAAGATAGAATTTTACGTGGACGAAGATCCAAACCGTCGTGCGCAAATATTCCAAGGTCGCCCCATCTATCATCCATCAGAGGTACCTAATCCTTTACCGATAATTATTCCAATGCCACTTTACTTAGCAAAACCAATTCGTGACCGCCTCCAAAATTTGCTACCTACCTTAGTACTTCCCAACTCATAGATTCAATCAATACTATCTAAAACTCCACAACCAAACAATAGTATCAGGGGGCACTCACTTCCATGAGCTTACTGACGAAAAGCCAATTACTACCGGGCGCGAGGTGCTCGATTGGTATTTTGTCCTCCATTCCGCGGCACGGTCTACCCCACAGTTAAAATGGTATCGGCATTACGTCGCAAGCTCCGACCAACAAACAGGGCAAGTAACCGTGCCAGACAATTACGAGACACGACAAAGCAAAAGTCATTATGTCACTTTTGGATATCTGGAGACATCAAGAAATCAACAATAGCCCCATAACGCCCTTTTTCCGAGACTAGTATTTTGTTTATCGCTGTGCTACCTCACGCCAAGGCTCCACTTAACATTAACAGCAAACGCATTTTTTACGTTAGTGCAAAGCCAATCTAATCGCTACTTGCTACTACTTCGCTGGGTAGCAACCACGGGATAGGTAATCGTCAGCAAACTATTTAGCTTTTGGGGATACACGGATAAAATTAACCAACAACAACTTTGATTGGCTTCAATGCGTCTAGATGACGCATTATGGGAGATACAAACAGCGCACGAAGTTCAGAATACAAATTTGAGGTAGTTTCAAAGATATCACCCAAAAAATATAAGGGAGCTCGAATTTATAGAATAAATAGATGTCACCGAACAGTTTGCTAGATATATTATTCTCTATCTGTGATCAAATGTATTTTTCTCTGGAAGTAGCACATCGGTTGAAGGAAGCTTCTGCGAACACCCAGAAAGGTTACCAAATTCCCAAAAGTTTTCTATCGAACTTACAAAGTTCGAAAACTTTCGAGAGACGTGGTAAGGCCAAAATAATAACACCGCCGCGCACACTGATATCGCAAATATCACCCTAAGCTGAAATTACCTGCAGGAATACTTCGCGCCAAGATAGCGGGCACTTAGCATCCATAATTCTCGAAACTTGAGGAATAGTTGTCTAATCTATTGCACCTTGCCCATCCTAGGTAATTCCCAAATATTTAACACAAAAAACTACGGTTGTCTCAATTTCGAGTTGCCCGAAACATTGTGCGTCGAAATTTGGGAATTATATTCTATTCTCTACTTACGCGCTATCCGTACTGCCCCCAAATCCACAGGTTTTGAGCAGCCCAGAGTGATTGTTTTGGGAAAGCCATAATTGCGGTTAGGCCTCAATAATTTTGTAATACCTTCTAACAGATATGTACGAGCCTTAGCCTCCTTTTTCGTTACTATTTATCATATGACGAATCAACAGCAACCTATCCCATTGCTGCCAAATTCGGTAAACCCCGTCGCAAGTTGCATCAGCGCAAACTATAAACTTTCGGCGTACGATACATCGGGTCAACCGCACGACAACATCTCACGTGGCTGAGAGTCAGATCAAATAACCTCAGGTGGAAGAAAAGGTGAGCTTGCTCTTCAGCCGGACCCGCGCCAGCAAAGAAGTAGCAACGCTTATTATTACATCTTCAAAGCCAGATACAGTCCCATCGTCAACAGGGTACTGAGCTACCTCCAAGATTTAGCAGTGGCTTCGAGCCGCCGCGCACTCTGATACTCGGTTTTTGAACTTGGAACATCTAGTACCAAGGGGTATTGGTGCGATATCACTGAAAAGGCGTAAGAACGACAGATGCCTACATAAGAATTCCAACCTGATAATCAGCAAAATAAGTGACGGACATGTTACATGGGTAAGTTCAGTGGCAACGTGCGTCTCTACTTAGAAAAGCCGACAATTGAAAGCCTGATTGATATGCGAACGCGCAGCACAGCGCCTCACCAGGCTAGATTGGGTGACGGAATTTTAATACCGCACCACACACATAAAGCATTCACAACTGGCAAATAGCGCATCTATCCGGCGCCCCAACATAGCATCCTGAATACTCGCCGAGAATTGCGCCATCGCATGACAATCCAGCTTCCCCGGCAATTGGTGCTGCCAGACCTAGCCGATCAAATCATATTGTTGAATACATTGCTTAATAGGTAAATAAATGGCTGACACATCAGACTCTTGAAGGTTCTTGGGGACTACAATCAGGAACTTTATCGGTTGAGTTGGATAAACATCTTCGCGCGAATGGGGTGATCCGAGTGATAAGGCATCTCCCGCAATGCCAATCTAAGGCACATCATATCCAGATTGCTAACAAGCCTGAGTAGATCTCGTAACGCCTATCGGTATAGGCTTAACGACACCAGATACAATGACACATGTATCGTAACTGCAACTCGCCGCACACATCAAGCACATAAAATGTAAATATCGCCCCAATATTATTGTCGAAAACATGATTGCAACGTTGACGGAAGTGCGCAAAATCCTATTGGCGTAGACAGAAGAATGCAACACAAATCAAGCTCATCATACACGGCAGGGCCTTTTGTCGGTTCCAACTGCGAAGCTACATGCCAAACGCTCTCTGCTGATAGCTACTCCAGTTGGTGTTTCACAAAGCTTCCCACCCAATATGCCGGATCGAAATAACTAGCCTCGCACCAACTCAAGCAATTCTAAATGTCAATACACAGATTGCATGCGACTGCCACAAACACTGGGTTGCCGAATTAATCAGCAATGGATATCACACCAACATAAACAATAGTTGCAGTGCAAGTCCGCGGCAATATACAGACTAAATCTAGTTAAGTATGTGCTCCACACTGCCAAAGTAGCAAAACTCTTCGAAAGAAACATAAATCTACGTTCAAACACCCACATTGATACGCTCCCGTTTGGGGCATCAGACATGATGGCAATCAAAGTTACACTGCAATATGGCGCGGAATGCGCTCGATCAAAATCAAAGAAAGTATTTGAGTTTCGCCAAGTACTTATGCCGCTATTTCATCTCAGCACTCCAGAAATCTAGTTGGTAATCCCCCTAATGTAAATCACAACATCCTCGGACGGAATTGAAACAATCGTCTAACAAGCTTTATAACACAGCCATTCACCGTGGAGCAGCTGCAATAGCGTCGTAAGTACTCGTTCGACATGCGATGTGGTACACTTAAGGGACTTTGTAGTTTCATTAATTTTACGGTGCTACACAGCCCGATAAAAAAATGTGGACGGTATCAAAAACTATGGGACGGATCGCTGCTGTATTGGGTGCGCTCCTTATTATTTTGCTTCGGCCATTGATTACCATTAGATTGGGAATTATTGACGGCTCTAGGATAGGAGCACTCCTATTGCAACCGGCAGAATATTTAAGTATAAAGAATAATTCGCCCCAAGTTCCAT
>Ga0049084_10001008_pt1 | contig 11347 bp, 11 predicted proteins | sample GreLakmeON33MSRF_FD_66720 | JGI IMG/M metagenome (GOLD analysis project Ga0049084, IMG submission 66720) | Freshwater lentic microbial communities from great Laurentian Lakes, MI, USA - Great Lakes metaG ON33MSRF | ecosystem: Environmental > Aquatic > Freshwater > Lake | place: Great Lakes... | reverse complement strand
GTTTCAAAATCCGCATAAAATCCTGCACCGCCGCTCCCGTCGGTGACGTAATAAAACCCACGCACGCGGGCATCGCGGGAATCGCCCGTTTCGTTTCCACCGCAAATAATCCCTCCGCAGCGAGCCGCGCCTTCAGGGCCTCAAATTCGCGCTGCAATTTCCCCACCCCATCCTCGATCACGACGCGCACGATCAGCTGATACTGCCCGCGCGCCTCGTAAACACTCACCTCGCCATACACGACGACCTGCGTGCCTTCGCGGAGCTTCACCGTCTGCCGCGCCGCATCGCCGCGAAACATCACCGCACTCAACTGCGCCCCCGCATCTTTCAGAGAAAAATACACGTGCCCACTCGCCTGCGCCCGCACGTTCGTCACCTCACCCCGCACCCATCCAGGGCGCAGCCCGCTTTCGAGCAGCGTCTTTACGCGCCGCGTAAACCCGCTCACCGACTCGATTTCCGCCCCCGCATCACCCGCGAACAAGGACTCGTCCCGCGTCTTCATGTCACGCGTCACCGACCGGCGGCGCCCCGGTCGCCTTCTTTGCTCCATAGTGATTTCGCAGCAAATGCGTGCCGACCGCCAGCATCGCGATTAGGAGCGCCGCCGTGAGCGCCATTTTACCGCGACCGTGATTCAACGCGTCCCCAAACAAAATAAACGCGACATTGAGCGAACCCTGAATCGCGACCGAGACGCAGAGGTAACGCACGAACGGCACGTCCGCGAGACCGAGCAAATAGTTCTGCACGAAAAACGGGACCACCGGTGTCACCCGAATCAAAACGATCAAATCGGTGACATCACCCGTCTCGACCGTCGGCAGCGTATAGCCAAACCGCGCCAAGAGCCGCGCGCACAGCGGACGCAACCAGCGCCGCGCGAGCCAATACGTCAGGGTCAGATTGAAGGTGATCGCGGCCAGACCCAACATCGTGACGACGGGCAAGCCCAACCGCTCGCCGAAAACCGGACCTGCCGCCAACGCAAAGGGACTGTTCGGCACGCCCAGCCCCGGCAGCACCGCCATCGCACTGAAAAACACGACCGGCCCCGCGGCAGACATCCGCCCCACCAACGCCGTCTTGAGCTGCAGCGCCGCATCGAGGACCACTCGCCAGCCCACGAAATACACGACCGCCAAACCAATCGCCCCACACAGCAATGCTCCCACCGCCAATTGCTTGAGCGGCAGCTTTTTTTTCTCCCCGAAAACTTCGGACGACGACATTCGACCAGCCTGCCCACCCGCCCGCGACACCGTCAAGCGCTCCGCCAAGCTTGCCCGCCTTGAGCCCCGCCGCTCTCATCCCGCTCTCATGACGCGCCCCGCCGCCGCCTCCGCCCCCGCGCCCCCGTCGGGCCTGCTCCCGGCGATCGGCGTCGTCGGACTCGCGTGTCTCGCCGTCATCACCTTCGCGAGCCCCGGCGCCACCCGGATGTTCGCCTGGCCTTGGTCGCTCGGCTACGCCGGCGCCCTGCTCGCCCCAGTGCTCGTCCTGCTCCTTCACGCCTTCTCCGCGCAACGCCGCCTCGTCCTCCCGTCCCGTCCGTGGTGCTTCGGCGCACTCGCCTCCGCGTGCGCCGTGTTGGTTTCAGCGCTCGCCAGCCCTTATCGCGGTTCAAGCCTGCTCTGGTCCGCCCCTTTCCTCGCCGCCGTCGCCGTTTTCTTCGTCGTCCATCACGCCCGCCACCACGACCTCGTCCGGCCCGCTCGCCTCGATCTTCTCGTCGGCCTCTTTTTTGCCGCCACCATGCTCGTGAGCCTCGCACTCTGGTTACCCACGCTGCCCGGACGCTCTCTTCAGCTCATCGCCGCTGCGCGCAACCCGTTTCCGCTCGGCCATACCAACTACACCGCCGGCCTCGCCCTCCTCGCCTTGCCGTGGTTCGGCGTCCTCGCCGCGCGCGCCCGCGGCCTCCCTCGTGCTAGCTGGTCGTCCGCTCTCGTCGTCACCCTCGTCCTGCTAATCAGCAGTGGCAGCCGTGCCGCCGTGCCCGCCCTCGCCGCCCTCGGACTCGTCGCGCTCCTCGTCGCGCCCCTCCCACGCCGAAAAAAAATCGTCCTGCTCCTCGCCCTGCCCCTCGTCGCGTTCGCGTTCGCCGTCGCCCACCCGCGCACGCGCGCGATGTTCGCCCCCGCCGACCCCGCCGCCGCGCCCAATCTCAGCAACGTCCAACGCTCGGCCATGCTCACCTCCGCCGCCCGCATGGGTCAGGACCGCCCGTGGTTCGGCTGGGGTCCCGGCACCACCCCGCTCGCGTATCCACGTTACCGAGTCGGCCTCGACGGTGGCGCCGAGAACGTCCTCCAACTGCACTGCACTCCCGCCCAACTCTGGGCCGAATTCGGGGCCGCCGGACTCGCCTGCGCCCTCGCCTTCACCACCCTCGCACTCCGCGCCTTTGTTCGCTCCCCGACGCCCTCCCCCGCGGCCCTCGCGCTCGTCGGCTACGCCGTCTTCTCGCTCGCCGACTGGCAACTCGACGTCCCCGTTTTCGCTTTCGCCGTCGCCCTCTGCCTCGCCCACCTCGCTCCACCCGCGCCGTCCTCGTCACTCAGCCCCCGCCTCATCGGTTTCTTCACTCTCGGCGCGCTCGCGGTCGTCGTGCTGCTCGGCCGCCCTGACCCCACGCCCGCCCTCAACATCCGCGCCCTCGCCCTCGCCCGCACCAGTACGCCCGCCACCACCACCGACGCCATCGCCCTCCTCCGCGAATCCCTCGCCCTCAATCCCGACCAAGAAATCGCCCACTTCAACCTCGGCTGGCTGCTCCTCATCGCCGACCCCGCCGCCGCCGAACGCGCCTTCGACGACGCCCTCCATCTCGTTCCCGACAAAGGCGGCGTCTACTTCGGCCTCGGCCTCGCCCGCCTCAATCAAAACCGCCCCGCCGCCGCCGCCCGCGCCTTCGCCCTCGAATGCCTCAACGACCCCGCGTTTCTCTCGTCCCCTTGGTGGCGCGAACCCGCCGTCGCCGCCGTCCTCCCCAACACCCGCGCCGAGTTCGCCCACCTCGCCTCGCTCGCCGCCACCGCTCTGGAAAAACGTCCGCACTCCGCCTGGGCCGCCGCGCAACTCCCTCGCGTCGCCGCCCTCGCCCCCCGCCTCGGCGCACTCCCCGCCGACCCCGAACGCTCCTACCGCCGCGAACGCACCGCCTACCCCGTCCTCGTCCGCAACCTCGACCTCCCCCCACCACTCGACCTCTACGACGTCCGCGAATTCCTCTCTCCGTCGCTCTCCGCTTCCCCCCTTCCCCTCAAATCCTGGCTCCCCAATTCCCTCCTCCTCGAACTCCTCGACGCCCCCACTGCCCCACCCATGAGACATTAGCCCTTGGTCCTTGCTCCTTGGTCCTTGGTCCTTCCTACCTCCTCTTCCCTTTGTCCCGCGCCACCTCCAACGCCCTCCGCGAAACCGTCGTCCCGCTCACGCTCCTCGCGGGCGACACCGCCCTCACCTTTGCCGGCCTCACCCTCGGTTACTGGGTCCGCTACGCCTCGCCCCTCGCCCCGTCCTCCGGCACCGGCCTTTTCATTCCCGTCCCCGACGCCACTTTCGGCCGCTACCTTCCGCTCCTCCTCGTCGGCGTCGCCCTCCTCGTCGCCGCCTTCGCGCAATTCGGCCTCTACGACACCCGCCTCCTCCTGCGCCGCTACCAGTCGCTCAACGCCATCCTCAAGGGAGCCGCCTTCTGGCTCCTCGCCTACCTCGGCATTTCCCTCGTCCTCAAATTCGACCCGCCGATCTCGCGCCTCTTCGTCGTCATCGCGTTCGTCTGCGTCATCGCCCTCCTTTTCCTCTGGCGCTCTCTCGCCTACGCCGTCGTCACCCACACCGCACTCCTCGGCCACGTCCGCCGCCGCGCCCTCATTTTCGGTGCCAACGACCACGCCTCCGCCCTCGTCGCCGAACTCCAACGCGACCCCTCCCACCCCTACGCCTTCGCCGGCCTCATCACCCTGCCTCTCGCCGTCTCCCCTTCTCGCGCTTCCCCCCTCGCTCGCTCGCCCCCTGCTCCATCAGCCGCCACCGACCTCCTCGCGCAACTCGCCGCCGCCCGCGCCGACATCCTCATCGTCGCCAGCCCCGACCTCCCCCCCGCCGAACTCGCGCGCATCGTCGAAACCTGCGAACGCGCCTACGTCGAGTGGAAGCTCGTCCCCGGCGCCTTCGACATCTTCCTCAGCGGCCTCCGCCTCCAGACCATCGGTCGCATCCCCGTCCTCGGCATCGAAGAACTCGCCATCCACCGCCTCCTCAACCGCGCCCTCAAACGCACCTTCGACCTCCTCGGAGCCATCATCGGCCTCCTCGCCTCCGCCCCCTGCGTCCTCGTCCTCGCCGCCCTCCTCAAACGCGAGTCGCCCCGCGGCCCTGTCTTCTTCCGCCAGATCCGCATCGGCGCGGACCACCGCCCCTTCACCCTCTACAAACTCCGCAGCATGGCCCCCGACGCCGCCGCGACCGACGCCGCCCAGCAAAGCACCCCGCGCGACGACCCCCGCCTCCTCCGCCTCGGCGCCTTCATGCGCCGCTGGAACCTCGACGAACTCCCCCAATATTGGAACGTCCTCCGCGGCGACATGAGCCTCGTCGGCCCTCGCCCCGAACGCCCGCACCACGTCGATCACCTCGCGCACGCTATCCCCCACTATCAACCGCGCCACATCGTCAAACCCGGCATGACCGGCTGGGCCCAGGTCAACGGCCTGCGCGGCGACACCGACCTCGCCGCCCGCGCGCAACACGACATCTACTACATCGAAAACTGGTCCCTCTGGCTCGACGTCCAGATCATCCTCCTCACCTTCGCCCGCTGGCGCGGCACCAACGGCTACTGATCCAGCGATGCTCCGCGCTCCCGCCACCGCTCCCTGCGACCGCCGCCGGCTCATCGTCTGCACCACCCTCGCCGCACTCGTGTTTGCGAGCCGGGCCTGGTTGGCCCAGGTCTGGGGCTCCGCCCTGCCCTTCTGGGACGAATGGGACCTCGAAGCCGTCGGGCTGTATCGGCCGTGGATGGACGGCACACTGCGTCTGGGCGATCTGTTCCACGCCCATAACGAACATCGCCTCTTGCTCACGCGCCTCGTCGATCTTGGGTTCTTTGTTCTCTACGGACGCTGGGCACCGTGGGCCCAGATCGTCCTCAACGCCGCGCTTCATGCCGCCACTGCCGCCACACTCGCCGCCCTGTTCTGGCCCGCACTCACCGCCCGTCCGCGCACGGGTTTCATCATCGGAATCGCGGTGATTTTCTCTGCGATCTGCGGCTGGCAAAATGCCCTGCTCGGCATCCAGTCCCAGGTCTATTTCTCCAATCTGCTCGCCGTCGGAGCGCTCGCCGGCCTCACCCTCGCGCCGCCCTTGAGCCGCGGCTGGTGGGCTGGCTGGGTGGCCGCCCTGCTCGCCCTGTTCTCCTTTGCCGCCGGCGTATTTGCCGCCCTGGCCGCCCTCGCAGTCACCTTCGTTTTTCCGCCCGGGGGTCGCCGCACACTCGGCCACTGGGCCGCCCTCACACTCATCGCCGCCCTCGCCGCGTTCAGTCTCTTCGGGTTCACCGAACCACCCGGACAGGTCGCGTTTCACGCTCAAAACCTCTCGCAATATTACGCCGTTGTTTCCCGCTGTCTCGGCTGGCCCCATGTCAATTCCCCGGTCGCGTGGCTACTCATGCAACTCCCGCTCGTCGCGCTGCTCGTCAGCCGCTGCCGCACCCGCACAACGCTCAACGCGCTCGATCGCTGTGCGCTCGCACTCGTCATGTTTGCAGTGCTCCAAGCCGCCGCCGTGGCCCACCACCGCGGCAACGGCTTGATGGACTCCCGGCCCCTCTCCCGATACCAAGACCCCTTGCTGCTCGGTGCCGCCGCCCAACTCTACGCCGCGTTGCAACTCGCCATCAGTTGGGGCCGCGCCGGCCGCGCCGTCACGCTCGCGTGGTCGGCATCCGCCGCCTTCGGGCTCCTCACACTCACCACGACCAATCTCACTTTGAATCTCCCTTACAAGCGCGCCCAAGACATCGCGAGTCTCGCCCAGGTGCGCACCTATCTGACCACTCAGGACAGCACACTCTTCACTCGCGATCCGGTCTTCCCCGGTCCACACCCCAATCCGAAAGTCGTCCAACAGGTCCTCGACGATCCCGTCCTCCGACCCGTGTTGCCGCTCGCTTTTTTCAATGACCATTCCGGATCCCATGGTGAACCGCCGCCCTGGATCATCGCGCACGGTCGCACGCTCTTTCTCGTCGCACTGGCAGCATTCTTCGCCGCGCTCGTCTGGCCGCCCCCACCCTCAGCACCCGCGTTTACTCGCGCCCTAACACCCACCGCACCGCGCGCGACAGTGGCCCCATCGGCCGCTCCGGTTGCAACGACGGCGGCAACACCCCGCGCATCCGCGTATCCTCCAGCACCGCACGCACCGATTCCGGATTCGCATGCGGCACCAGCAACCGCGGCTGCCCCGCCCACACCGCCGCGTCCCCGCTCCGCTGAAACGCCACCGCCAGCCGCACCGGCGCCTCGCGGTCCCGCATCCGCGGCAAAATAATCCGCTGCATCGTTTCACCCGATAGTCCCGCCCACCCGATGAGCAAAAACAGCCCCCACGCCGCGCCGACCACGCTCGCCACCCGCGCCCCGCTCCCGCCTCCCGCGCCCCCCTCGGCCCGCGCCGCGCGCACCAGCACCACCGCGCACCATGCATTCGCCAGCGGCAACAGCACCAAAAAATCCGCGTAACGCGACGGCACCGCCCCGGCAAATTCCCCGCTCGCCCCGCGCGACCACGCCATCGCCGCCGCCATCGACACGGCCCAGCCCCCGCACAGCACGACAAAATCTTCGCCCGCCGACGCGCGCCGTTTCCCCCGCACACGCGCCACCACGATCCACGCCAACGGCGCGTTCAAAACCAACGCCGCCCACGGTTGCCAGGCCTGCGGCCAGGCCAGCGCCCGCAAAACCGTCTCCCCCCATTGGCCCGCCGACTGCGCCTGCAACGCCGCGTGCTCCCGCATCTCCGCGCGCAGCGCCCACGCCGCCACCAACAACCCCACGGCCGGCCAAACCTCACGCGATCTCGCCGCCGACCACCTCCTCCGCTCCACCGCGCGTAACCCCACCAGCCCAATCAACGCCACCGGCACCAGCGCCGCCCCACCCATCGCAAGCAGGCCCGCCCCGCCCGCCGCCAGCCCCGCCCACCGCTGCCAACCCGCCACGCCTTCCACGCCCAACCACCGCAGCGCCAAAATTGAAAATCCCAGAGAAAAATAAACCTGCGACTGAAATCCCCACAGCGCATTGTGCCACGCAAGCTGGGGCAGAAACGCCAGCGCCACCCCCACCGCAATCAGTGCATTTCCCTTCGCCCCCACCCCGCTCGCGCGCACCACCATCGCCGCGAGTCCCGCCGCCGCCAACGCCCGCAGCCCTGCGCCCACCACCAATTGCACCAGCGGGTCCCACTGCCCGTTCACACTGAACAACCCCACATCGAGCGCCTTCGTCCAAAAAATCCGATGCTCATTGTGCGCCCGAAAAAAATCCACCGCGCGCCACGTCCCGTCGCGCCACGCCGGATAGAGCCCCCGCCCCTCCACATCCCACGCATCGCCCCACGGAATGTCCGTCCCCGCCACCGCCACCAGCGCGAGTTGCGCCGCCAACACCACGACAAAAACCGCCGCCGCCAGCCATGCTCCGCCCCTCTCTCTCCGTGCCTTTGTGTCTCCGTAGTTCATTCGAAATTTCTGGTTTCCCGCTCAGCCCTCAGCTCTCAACCCATTCTTCACACCGGCCTCACCTTCCGATGCCCGGTCTGCTTCGCCCGCAGCAACGCGACCGCTTTCCAGATCCCAAACGCCACGCGGTATTTCAATTTCACGAGTCCCGCCCACCACGCACCGTGGGGCACAAAATGCTTCAGGTAAACCTCACGGTTCGCGTCGAAGATCGCCCGCGACATCACGGCAAACTCCTTCGCCACGCTCACGCCCTTCAGGTGCGTGATCGCCACGCGCCCGTCATACACAACGCGAAATCCGGCCTCGTTCACCCGGATGCACAGATCGAGATCATCCCCATACATAAAAAAACGTTCGTCGAACACCGCCCCGTCCGCCGCCACCTCCGCCGCAAACAACCACCGCGCCCCCATCATAAACGCCCCGTTGATCGCCCCCACATCATACGTCTCCGCCTCGGGCAAAAACGTCAGATTGTAACCCGCCACCCAAGCACACCCCGGCCACTTCCCCGCCAACCCACTCGCCCGGCAAAACCCATCCCACAAGGTCGGAATACTCCGCCGACACGCCAGATCCATCGTCCCGTCCGCCGTCACCAGTTTCGGCGAGATCAACCCGATCGCCCGATCCGCTTCCAGCCGCGCCACGCAATGCTCCAGCGCCGCCGCAGTGCACACCGTATCCGGATTTAAAAACAGTACGAACGCTCCGCGCGTCCTCGCAAAACCTAGATTGTTCGCTCGCCCAAAACCCAGATTCGTCTCCGCAGCCACATAGTCCACCCACGGAAAATCCCGCCGCACCCTCTCGCCCACGTCGTCCCCTTCTCCGCGTCTCCCCCTCTCCCCCTCTCCCCCTCTCTCCGTCTCTCCGGCTCCGCGCGCCGCCGCGCTCGCGGCCGCCGAATTATCCACCACGCACACCTCCACCGCCCCGCGCGTCCCATCCGCTCGCGCCAACTCCCGCGGAATCGAACCCAGACACGCCCCAATCTCGTCGCGCGATTGATACGCGACGATGATGATCGAGAGCAGCGGTTGACCCATGCCCACGATCCTTGCCCTTCCTTCCGCCTGCCTGCAACGCCCCAGAATTTTCCCCGCAGCCAACACCGATTTCGCGGATAAATTCCCGCCCACCTCCAAACCATCCGCCCAATCCGCGCCCTCCGCGGTAAAAATTCCGTCTCCTGGATTCCCCGCCTCCGCGCTCTCCGCGCCCTCCGCGTTTCAACTTTCGGGTCCGTCCCCCAATTCCGAGTCCGACATTAAACGTTGAGCGTTCAGCGTTGCACGTTGAGCGTTCACCGCTCTCCTCCGCGCTCTCTCGCCCTCATGCCCGCCACCACCGCCGCACCTCCCCTCAGCATCATTCTCGTCTGCAAAAACCCCGGCCCCCGCCTCCACGCCGCCCTCGCGAGCGTCTGGGAACAACTCCACGTCCACCCCGAGATCATCGTCATCGACGGCGCATCCACCGACGGCTCGCGCGAATGGCTCACCGCCCAACGCACCCGCCTCGCCACACTCATCTCCGAGCCCGACGCCGGCCTCTATCACGCGATGAACAGGGGCGTCGCCCTCGCCACCGGCGAATGGCTGCTCTTCCTCGGGGCCGACGACCGTCTCGTCGGCGACATGGTGCTGAGCGAGTCGCTCAATTGGATGAACAAGACCGAAGCCGGTGTCGCCGTCGGCGAAATCGCCTACCATGACGGACGCATCTACCGGCTCCGCTCGGACGTGAATCCCTGCGCAAGAAATTTCGTCCACCATCAGGGCACGTTCTACCGCCGCTCGTTGTTCGCCGAAAACGACGCCTTCGACACCTCGCTCGCCGTCATGGCCGATTACGAATTTAACGTCCGCCTCTGGAAGAACCGCGTGCGCTTCAAACCCATCCCGCTCCGCATCGCCGCCTGCGGCACCGGCGGCGTAAGCGACGCCGGTCACTGGCCCGGCTACCGCGAAGAAATCACCGTCCGCCACCGCTATTTCTCCTTCGGCCGTTGCCTCCTCTGGGACGCCCTCACCGTCGTCCGCTACGTCCGCAAGAAAATTGCTCGCAGCTTTTCCAGGCACTGACCCGACCAGCGCCCGAGCCCGCCGCGCAGGTTAAAAAAATTGTCGCCAACCCGCAGCCAGCCGCCGCCGAACACCAGCCGCAGCGACAAGCTCCGCCCAAACTCCCGTCCGCTCCGCGCCGGTCGCCGCACGAAATCGAAGCCCGCGCGCCGCGCCGCGAGCTCGTCGCGCGCCGTCAACAACGCCCGCCCATACGGACCGTAAATCCTGCGCCGCAACCGCCGTGGCATCACGCCGTAGTCGAGCTGGCCCGACTGCCACCACCAGTCCCCGTGGATCGGCCGAAACCGCGCAAAGTGAAAGAGCACCAGCGGCTCGCCCTCCACCCGCAGCCCACCCTTCGCCGCGCCCGCAGCGCCCTCCTCGGCTGCGATCTCCACCCCCGCCCAATTCCACGGCGCCAAATTCACCTCGCGATGTTCGAGCACCAGCAACGCTGCGCCCAGCCGCTCCGGCCACTCATCTAGGTATTTTTGATCCGCATACTTCCCCTCCTCCAGCCGGTCATAACACCACCCGAGGCAACGCCCGCGCCACTCGTCCAAACACGCCCGCCCCACGGCGTCGCTGCGAAAACTCAGAATCCCCACGTTGAATTTTCCGTGCCGTTCATAGCCCTTCAGCCACGGCGGAAACCGATGCGCCGTCACGAGCACGCTCGCCTTCGCCGCGTCCATCGCTTCGAAAATCCGCGCCGGACTCGCGAAAAAAAACATGTCCGCATCGACATAGGTGATCCGCTCGATCCCCGCCCGCATCCCGTGTTTCTCCAGCAACCACCGCGGCCAGCACGGCGACAGGGTGAAATAATATTCCACCCGCGTCCGGTTCGCCTTTGCCGCCGCCAGTTCCGTATCGCCCGCCTCCACGTCCGCCAATGGCACCACGCGCAACCACGTGCCGCCCACCTCCCGCAACACGTCCGCCGTAAATTCATCCAGCGCCAAAACCCACAACACGGAGTCCACATCACATTTCGCAAGCGACCGCCACAACGCCAGCCCCTGCGCCAGAAACCCCCGGTCAAAATAGGTGCAGTAGTGATTCATGTCGTACGCTCCGGCGCTCACCCGCGCGTCAACCGGCGCCACACCATCGCCGGCACGCCCCGCACCATGGCCCAGCGCAGGCTGCGCGCACTCGCCGACGCCATCGCGTTGAAAATTCCGCTGCCAAACCGCCCCACCCCGGCATCCGCCACCGTCAGCGCCGCGCCGTGCTGACCCGCCAGCGTCGCCCACACCCATCCGAGCAAATACGCGCGCCGGTCCAGCACCTCCGTCGCCTGCGCGAAATCCCGCAGAAAATGCGCGTTCGCCCACGCCGGCGCCCCGGGCGCCAGACGCCGCACCCAGCGCCCCGCCCCCGCGCCCAAAGATCTCTCCAGCACCGCTCGCCGCCCACGCGGCACCCGTCCGACCTTGAGGTCCGCCAACCAAAACGGCTCGCGGGCCAGCGCCCCGAGCACGTCGCCCAGTTTTTCTTCGCCCTC
>Ga0049084_10001005_pt1 | contig 11364 bp, 12 predicted proteins | sample GreLakmeON33MSRF_FD_66720 | JGI IMG/M metagenome (GOLD analysis project Ga0049084, IMG submission 66720) | Freshwater lentic microbial communities from great Laurentian Lakes, MI, USA - Great Lakes metaG ON33MSRF | ecosystem: Environmental > Aquatic > Freshwater > Lake | place: Great Lakes... | reverse complement strand
ACGCGCCCAAGCCACAGCCGCCGATTACAGCCACGCCTTGCGAATTATCACCCCCGCTTCATCCACATGGAGCCCGCCCGTGATCAGCGTCAGTGCGCTTGAAAACCGAGGCCTCGATGACGCGTGGACCCAGATTGCAACACACAAGAAGGCCACAACAGCTTCGGGCGAGTGGGTCGCCAAGCGTCGCACCCAGCAGATTCGCTGGATGTGGGCCATGGTCGATGACCGGCTGATCCAACGACTGAAAGCCAATGCCAAAGTGAAAGCGCTGATTCCGACGCTCGAAATTAACATCGCCGAAGGTCGCATCACACCAAGCTTGGCTGTCGAGCAATTGTTCAAAGCCTTCGGGGTGTGACAAGTTCACGCGACAAACAACGGGCAGCACCATGAAAACCTTCAAGACATTTCTGATTGTCACAGTGAGCGTTATCGCGCTGTCAAGCGCCAGTGTCTGGGCAGAAACCGACGCCGAATTAATTGCCCGCGCACGTGCCATCCATGACCGTGTCATTGCGGTCGACACCCACGTCGACATTCCCGCCAACTACGGCACCGATGCCTACGACCCCATGAAGCCAGGAGCGCGCGGCCAGCAAGTGCACTTGCCAACCCAAGTCGAGGGCGGCTTAGACGCCACGTTCCTAATCGTCTTTGTGGGTCAAGGCGAATTGGGCGTTCAGGGTTATTCCAAAGCACTGTCTGACGCGATGATTAAGTTCAGCGCGATCCATAAGGTTACCGAGAAAATGTACCCCGACAAGTGGGAGCTCGCCACCACCGCCAATGATGTTCGCCGCATCACCGCCGCTGGCAAAAAAGTCGCGCTGATTGGTATTGAGAACGGCTACCCCATGGGCGAGGAAATCGACTTGCTGGATGTGTTCTACGATTACGGCGCGCGCTACTTCGGCCACACGCATATAGGACACAATCAGTTGGGCGATTCGTCGATGTCGTTGACGCGCGAGTTGACTGAGCCCAAGCCACTGCATGGCGGATTATCCGCGCTGGGCAAGCAGGCGGTGAAGCGCTGCAATGAGTTGGGAATTATGAACGACGTGTCGCACGCTGGAAAACAGACCTCGCTCGATATCATCGCCAATTCCAAAGCCCCTGTGATTGCGTCACACTCGGGCGTCAACGGCGTGTTCAAACACCCGCGCAACCTGAGCGACGAAGAACTGCTGGCCATCAAAAAAAATAACGGCGTGGTGCAAATGGTGGCCTTTGACACTTACTTGCGCGCGGTGCCCAAGGGCAAAACCGATGCCATGGCATCCTTATGGGTTGAGTTTGGGATTAAAGATTTTGGTGATATGGGCAAGTTGACGCCTGAACAAATCACGTCGTACCGCGCCAAGTCCGATGCCATCGAATTACAATTCCCCAAAGCGGGCATCAAAGACTTGGCTGACCACATTGATTACACCGTGAAGCTGATTGGCATCGGCCACGTGGGTATTGCGTCAGACTTCAACGGCGGTGGCGGTATATTGGGATGGAGTGGGGCCGGCGAAACTTTCAACGTGACCTTAGAGTTGGCCAAGCGTGGGTACACCGAGCAACAAATCGAGAAAATCTGGGGCGGCAACCTGTTGCGCGTCTTGGCAGATGTTGAAAAATATGCCGCTAAAACAAAGTACAATCAGAAGCGCGGGAAGGCATAAAACGCCCGCGTTATTTCTCGGTCAGGATTCCGTAAAGCTCGGGGCGGCGGTCGCGGAAGAACCCAAACGCGGCGCGGTTGCGGCGGATTTCGTCGATGTCAAAACTGGCCGTGAGCACGCCCGTTTCGGTGCGCCCAAACTCGGCCACCTTGTCGCCGCGATGGTTGGCAATAAACGACGAGCCGTAAAAAATCTGACCGTGTTCGTTACCAATACGATTAGCCGCAATCACCGGCACGACGTTGGATACCGCATGGCCAATCATGGCGCGCTGCCACAGGTCTTTGGTGTCGAAGATCGGATTCTCGGGTTCTGAGCCAATGGCGGTCGGATAGAACAGCAACTCGGCCCCCATCAGCATCATGGCGCGTGCGCATTCGGGGAACCATTGATCCCAGCAAATGCCAACGCCGACCTTGGCAAATTTGGTATTCCAAACTTTGAAGCCGGTGTTGCCAGGCTTGAAGTAGAATTTCTCCTCATAGCCGGGGCCATCGGGAATGTGGCTTTTGCGATATACGCCCAACAACGCGCCATCGGCATCAATCATCGCAAGGCTGTTATAGTAGTGCTGGCCGTCGCGCTCGAAGATCGATGCGGGAATGACCACGCCTAATTTTTTGGCGAGCACCGTACAGACTTTCACCACCGGGTGATCGGCGACAGCATACGCGCTATCGAAATGATGCTCGGCTTCTTCGCGACAAAAATAATGACCCTGCAAAAGTTCGCTCGGCAAAATAATTTGCGCGCCCTTCTTGGCGGCCTCGGAGATCATCTCGCCCACGCGCGCAATGTTCTCGGCCATGTCGGTTGAGTAGGCGCATTGCAAAGCGGCGACGGTGACGTTGCTCATGAGCTTATCTTACCAAAGGTTGCTGCTGTGTGATGCAATGAAATGAGCCCCCGCCCGTGAGAATATGGTTGGCGCGCAGGCCAACGACCTTACGACCCGGAAACAGCCGGGCAATGGCCGCACCTGCAGCAGCATCGTAGGGCGTGCCGTAAACGGGCACGACGACCGTGGTATTCGCGATATAGAAATTCATATAGCTGGCAGGAATCGGCTCGCCCTTGTCGTCGGGCACAAGGCCCGGCGAGGGAATGGTGCGAACGTCGAGCTTGCGGCCGGTCACATCGGTCGCCACTTTGAGATCAGCAATGATGGCGTTGAGCGCGTCGCAGTTGGGGTCGTCTGCGCCAGAGGGCTCCATACACGCCACCACACCCGGCGCAATAAAGCGCGCGATGTTGTCGATATGGCCGTCGGTATGATCGTTGAGCAGCCCATCACCCAGCCAAATCAATTTCTCGATACCGAGGCCTGATTTCAATCGTGCCTCAATGTCAGTTTGGGTCAGGGTTGGATTACGGTTGGTATTCAATAAACACTGACGGGTGGTCAGTGCCGTGCCCAGACCATCGACATCAATCGAGCCGCCTTCCAGCACCCAGTTGTTGAGGTTCGCCGTCAGCCCAGCGTAGGCCGCGACAAAAGCGGCGACGCCGTCATCGCCCTCAAGCACGTACTTCCCGCCCCAGCCGTTGAAGCGAAAGCAGGCCGCTTCAACTTTGCTACCATTTCGCACAAATATCGGCGCAGTATCGCGCAACCAAATATCGCCAAAGGTCGCGGGAAAAACCTCTGCGCCCGTTCCAGCTAATGCGGCTTTGGCCGCGGCCACAGCTTCGTCACCGCAGGCCAGGATTTTCAATGCCTCGCCACACGGCTTGCCGGTAGCGGGGTCAACATCAGCGATTGCTTTGAACAACGCGCCAACTTCAGACCGAGCGGGCTCCAAGTCCTCCAGCCACAGATTGCCGTCGCTCGGCCACGCGGACCAAACGGCGCTATGTGCATCCCACTCGGCAGGTTGACGGACGGGCACGGCGGACCTCGGGCTATTGTTATTTTATGTGCCGTTCCCTATCGCCTCATGCGCGGTAATGCAATGTCGGAGATGTGAATTTGGGCACAGCGCGTTATAGATGCGCCCATGACATCCACCTCGGGCAATTCTACCGCTGACCGTCGCACCGACATGGCCATGCAATTGCGGGCGCGCGGCGACGTGGAAGCCGCCATCGATCTGATGCAACAAACCCTGGAATTGGTGCCGAACTGGCCTGAGGGTCGATTTATCTTAGCCAACATGCAGCTTGAGGCCGGCCAAACCGAGACCGGCATTGGCACCCTGCGCGCCTACCTGTTGCTGGACCCCGCCGACTCCCTGGGGGCGAGCGCGCAGCTCGCAACCCTGGGCGCAACGGCAGATACACACGACCTGCCCTCGGCTTATGTGGAACGTTTGTTTGATCAGTACGCGCCGCGTTTCGACAAGGCCTTGGTGGACGGCTTGAAGTACAGCGCGCCACAGCAGATTCGCACGGCCATCGACACGCACTTCCCACAACGCCGGTTTGATCGCGCGCTTGATCTGGGCTGCGGCACGGGACTGATGGGCGCGGCTATCCGCGACATCACAACAAAACTAGAGGGCGTTGACCTGTCGGCGGGGATGTTGACCGCGGCGAAGCGGAAAAACGTTTACGACAATCTCGATCACGCATCGTTACTGGATGCTTTAAGGGCCCACGCGAGCACCTATGATCTTGTCCTGGCTGCAGATGTGCTGGTTTACGTCGGCAATCTTGCGCACGTGATGTCAGCCACAGAGCACGCCATGACCAAGAGCGGACTGTTTGTTTTCAGTGTTCAAGCCGGGGATGCGGATTTCCGACTGGGGCCGGACCAGCGCTTCAGTCACAGCGAGGCTTATATTCGCGCGAGTTTATGTTCGGCAAGGCTAAGCCTGATTCAGATTACCAACAGCTCTTTCCGACAAGAACGCAACATTGACGTGCCCGGATTGCTCGTCGTTGCTGCCAAGCCAACTTAATCCAGCGCGATGGTCAGCGTTTTCAAATAAGCGCTTTCGGGCAGTTGCAGGTGCACCGGATGATCAGCACTGGCGCCCGAGGTTTTTAGAATCCGGCCTGATCGTCCCGCATCGGTAATGCCGCGCGCTACGGCCTCGGTGAACTCGGCCAGCGGCGCGTTATGACTGCACGAGGCGATGAATAGAAAACCACCCTTTGATGTGATCCCAGCACACAGCCGCGCGAGTTTGCGGTAGCCCTGTAACCCCGGTTTCAAATCCTTGCGCGATTTTACAAAAGCGGGCGGATCGGCAACCACAACATCGAATTTATCTTTTCGGCTTCTGGCTGCGTCTAGGAAATCAAAAACATCAGCGCGCTCGAACTTACAAATGCTCGATAGGTTATTTGCGGCCGCCGCTTTGGTGGCAAGCTCCAGCGCAAGTGCCGAGCCATCGATACCCAGGGCGCTTTTTGCGCCGTTGGCTGCACATGCAATCGCAAAGCCGCCGGTATGGGTGTAGAGATCGAGAACCTTGTGGTCGTTCGCAAGGCTGGCAACAAACGCGCGGTTATCGCGCTGATCGAAAAACCAGCCGGTTTTTTGGCCGCCCAAAGGATCGGCAAAAAATATACGGCTGTTCTCGGTGATCTTCACCGGCGAGGTCACTTCGCCAACCATCACATTCGTCACATCGCCTAAACCTTCGAGCGCGCGATAGGATGAGTCGCCCCGCAAGATGATCGCTTTGGGTGACATCAGTGATTGAATGGCTACCGTTATTTCTGGCATGGCCCGATCCATGCCTGCGGTATTGGGCTGTACCACCACCACATCACGGCAGCGGTCGACAATTAACCCCGGCAGATGATCACCCTCGGCATGAACCCAGCGATAAAATGGATCGGGTATTAGCCTCTGACGTAAGGCCTGGGCTTGTAACAATCGCTGCGTAAACCACGCGGCATCGATAGCTACATCAGGCTTTGCTTCCAATATCCGCAAGCTAATCAGGGGCTTGGGGTTAAAATGAGCCGTGGCCAATGGGTTTCCACCAGCATCTTCGATCGTGACCACGCCGCCCGGCGGTAAGGCCTTGGCGCCCGCGTCCATCGCCACTTCGTTGGAATAAATCCACGGATGGCCAGTCGCGAGGCGCTTATGTGCACCGGGTTTGAGGCGAAGTCGCGGATGTTTGGCGGTTATCATCGGATGTTCCGTTAAAAGTGGCCGCAGACTAGTGGATCGAACTGGCGCGGACCAGCCTGCACGGTGAACGGCGCACTTTTTGATAGAAATCAAAGGCCTGAATCCTGCTATTCATATAGCCTTAACGTTCGACCAACGAGGACACGCGATCATGGGTCATATTGAAACCAAATCATTGCTAACGCGCGGTTTTAACGGCAACACGCCAGAGCTGCTAAATCGCGCCGACGAGGCCTATTGCGACTTTGTCTCCGGTGCGCGGAATCTTCTGATGTACGCGCAATTCCAGAATATCGGAAACTTAGGCGAGGCAGAGCTAGACCAAGCTGCCAAAGCGACCGGCCATCGCCCCAACAGCCCTGATGCCATCAAAGCGTTGGTGATGAAGGTGCCTGAAGTGGCAACGTATTTTCGGGTCAAGCGCACGCTGCAAGAATCCTATTGGCGGCGCATTGCCGAATCCTATGGCTTGAAGCAGACGGAATTCGAGCAAGCTTTGGCCGAGGCCGATCAAATGGGCCCAGGCTCGGTGACGTATGACCCCAACTTCGTCTACCCGGGCTATGCCACCGTTGATATCCACGTTCAGCCCGGCGGCTATACCGGCCAAAGACTGGGGGCGCTAACCTATGACTATGGAACAAAGATTTTTTTTGGCGGCGCGGGTGATGCCGATTCGCTACATCATTCTATGGCCGAGAAAACATCCGCACCCAAAGACGGCGTGGTGAAACGTGTAATGGAAATTGGCTGCTCTATCGGGCAAATGGCGTGCGGCCTCAAAAAACGATACCCTGATGCCGAGGTGTGGGGCACCGACATCGGAGCACCGATGGTACGCTATGCGCACTGGCGCACGATCCAGCAAGGCTTGGATGTGCTCTACGCCCAAATGCCGGCAGAAGATTTGGACTTCCCTGACAACCATTTTGACATCGTCACTGCGCACTTGTTGTTTCACGAAATCCCAGTGCCTGTGATCAAGCGCATTCTGGCCGAGGCCAAGCGCGTGCTGCGGCCCGGTGGTGTATTTGTGCTGTGGGATTTTTTCAGCGCCAAAAACCGCAGCGGAGCATCCAACTTCATGGGCCTCATGGATGCGTCTGACAACGGCGAACCCTTTGCGCCCGGTTTTGTGAACTGTGATGTGGAAGCCTTGATGGAGCATGCGGGCTTTAAGTTACGCTCGCATGATCCACAAGAGCTGGGCCGCACCGGCCGCGTCGGTGATAAACCCATTTAATCATTGTGTTGGAAAGAGATTGTCGATGAGCACTTTAACGCCTGAAGAGCGCGCCAAAAAACTGAGCGAAGGTTTGGACTACGTGAAAGACCTGCCAGGGTTTGAGCGCGGCCACCCGCACTATTTCAAAGACCCGATGATTGATCATCTGCTCGAGATCGTGCTGCAACTGGGCGCAGAGATGTGGATTATCCGCGACCGACAAATGGTGACCGAGTATCTGTTGACAACCGAAGGCAAAGTCACGCCAGAGATGATTGAAGCCTTCAAGCCCAGCCCTGAATTCCGCGAGAAAATGAAAGTCGAGCGCGGCACCTATACCCGCCGCCTCTACCAAAGCCTTTACGACGGCATTGGCCCTGGGGGTGAAGCCGCTTTCGTCTCGGGCGTTCTTAAAGCGCGTTAGTTGGAGAACGACATCCGGTCGAAGGGGATAAATCCTTACATATCCTGATAGCCAAGCACGTTCTTGCGCGCGCCCGAGAACGTGACACTTTCGTAGATAAAAATCATCGGAACCTAGTCGTGATAATAAGCCATCCGCTCACGGCGCAACGCCTCTGACTTTTGTTCGTCCCATTCGCCCTTGATGCGCGCGATCAACGGCATGATCGACTTGTCGCATGTCCACGGCACGTTATGGGCGCACGAGTGCATTTCCACACCGCGCATGACATCACCCACCGGCACACCGGTCCACGGCATGTTGAACGCCTCGGCGCTGAGAGGTGGTACAACCGCAAAAATAGCCAGTGAGAGCAAATGAGAACGCGGTATGGCGACCCCTTTATTTCTCACTGACAACAATATCCTCATAGGCCACAAAACCAAAGTTATCGGCAAAGCCCGAGGTATTTTTACTCAGCTCCGCGAAGTAAACCATTTCGTACAAGAAGATCGATGCCGCTTGCTCGTGGTACCGCCGACCAAACTGTTGGCGCAGTGCCAAACCTTCGTCGACAAACAGGAATGAATATTGATGGCGCGCATGAGGTCGTTGATCGGCTTGCGATTGACCGCATGATTGAGCATGCGGCGCACACACACGTCATTGAACGGCAGATGACATGTCCTCACCAACGAAATGTAGCTTTCGACGCCATCTTGCCAACTCACGCCCTGATGCCCAGCGGCATCAGGGCGTGGATGTCTTCGGGGCCACGTCCGCCCGCAATGTCGACACGACCCGAGATGATGGCTTGCACTCGGCTGGTGGCGTCGGGCTCGGGAACAAACACGACAGCCGCGTAGCGGGGAAACGTCGGCACGGGGGCAAGGTGGCCAGCGCAAAACGGATGGTACTTTCAGCTGCCGAGGCCGCGCCGATCACAAAGATTGCGATTAAGAATGCACACCCTCGAAGGCCAAAGTTTAGCATGATCATAACGTTAGTAGGCCGCGATTGAGTTTCAAGAAGGATCAGCTTACATCGATACTGAGCGCTGCAAACTGAAGAATTGACCCATACACACAAAACAATCATGCCCGACCTTGCCACACGACCCATGCGCGGCGCGGCCTTCCTGGACCGCGATGGGGTTTTGAACCTCGATATTGGTTATGCGCACCGGGCCGAGCAAATTCAGTGGGTTGAGGGTGCGGCTAAGGCCATTGCGTTGCTCAATCGTCAGAATCTCTTTGTCTTTGTAGTCACCAACCAATCGGGTATCGCGCGCGGCTTTTATTCCGAAGGGGATGTTAACCGACTGCATACGTGGATGACCGCGGAGTTACTTTCACAAGGGGCGCGTATCGATGCCTTTGCCTATTGTCCGCACTATTCTGAGGGAGAAATTGCCGCATACCGCGAGGTTTGCACCTGCCGCAAACCCGCCCCCGGGATGTTGTTGACCTTGATGAAAGAGTGGCCCGTGACGCGCGAGACGAGCTTTATGATCGGTGATCGCGATACTGATATCGCAGCGGCGAAAGCCGCCGGCATCCGCGGTCATCTTTTTCCGGGCGGAAACTTACTTCGATTTGTAACCGAGACTTTAGGACTTTAAAGTTTCGCGCACGCCATAGAGCATCAACGCCGACGCCACGGCTAAATTTAACGACTCGGCCCGTCCATGCATGGGTATGCGCACAAGCGTGCGGCACGCCTGCGCAACGGCGTCAGAGAGCCCGCTTTGTTCCGTACCCATGACAATCAGGCTTGGCGTTTCGTATGTGGCTTGTCGGTACTCGGCGCGGCCGCTGGTTGTCGTTCCGGTCACGCTTCCGCGCCATTTACGGGCCAGGTTTACAAACTCTTGCTCGTTACCTTCAAAAATAGGGACGTGGAAAATTGACCCCGTACTCGCTCTTGTAGTTTCGGGCGCATAAGCATCACAGCACGGACCAATCAGCATCACACCTGCTGCACCAGCAGCGTCGGCGGTGCGTATCACTGTGCCTAAATTGCCGGGGTCGCGAATGCGATCAAGCGCGATAAAGAGATCGCCCGCCTGCTGCTTAACCTGAGAAAAAGTTCGACGGGACATCGCATAGGCGGCCACGACTGGCTGTGGATTATCCTTCTGCGTGATTTTGCAAAGAATGTCTTCTGTTACAGCAATGACCGTGCCCCCGGCTTGGCGGCAGGCATCAGCACATGCGCGCACATCTGCGCTGGTGGTTTGATCATCACGATGAGCCAAGACCTGAGGAATGGACCCTGCCCGTTGTGCATCACGCAACGTGCGCACACCTTCCATTAAGAACAAGTTGTTCTCATGGCGAAATTTCTCCAGGCGCAAGCTGGCGAGTAACTTCACCGTGGTATTGGCGAGGCTGGTAATCGTCGACGATTCAGACATAACGTTTGCTTCGCCTTAGTTAATGCGCTTGGCGCGAACGGACCGGTTGCCCGAAGTGAGTGACATCAAATATGAGCCCATCAAACCAGAGCGGATTTTGACCCCTGCCCCCGGCAACACCCGCAAAGCCGGGCCTTCGGTTTGCCGCCAGGTCTGCCCATTATCGAGCGTCACGGTCACCAACCCCATGCCATCAGTTTTAATCGACGTGGCTTTGGCAATCATTTGGTCAGAGAGTTTCGCCGCCTCGGGGTCGCGCTTTGGGAGGGGCAAATCGTCTGCTCCAAACCGACTGGTCGGAGCAATAGGCGCGGGCGCAGCCGGGCGCGTCGGTGCTGCTGCAGGAATTGGCGCAGGGGCAGTCGGAGGAGCAGCACCACCTGAATTGAGTCCATCGACGATCCGGTCGTAGCAAGCCGCGCGTACATCTACATCGCCGATGGCACGACAAGCCACAAGGCGCGCATTCATGTCGGTGGTTTGCGCAAAGAGATAGCTAGACGCAAACATCTCCAACCCGAGTGCAGCAAGGCAGCATAATACTTTTTGGCTCAAGTTGACCCCCTCGCCTCATGTCATCCGATTCTGTCTATCAGACTAAACCGGACCGCCAGCAGATACTATTGCCTGCGTCTCAAAGATATCAGCGCAAACTTTGTCGCTGAACCTTCATCTGCGCTGTTGCCCCCGCTTTGAATAGAATATCATTGAGAAGCTGGTGTTTTTGGGGAAGTTGTCATGCTGATCAATTGCATTGCCTACAAGAATGGGAAGAAAATCGCCGATATTCCTGTTGGTGAGATTCATACCTATCTTGATCAGCCCGACTGTTTTGTTTGGGTTGCGATGAAAGATACCACAGCCTCTGAGCTAGCCGAAATGAAAGCCGAGTTTGGGTTGCACGAACTGGCTGTCGAAGACGCATTGATGGGCCATCAACGCCCCAAGATCGAAGAATACGGCGACAGCGTCTTCGCCGTGATTCATTTGGTCGAATCCGATGGCGCAGACCTACACGTGGGTGAAGTCGCCATATTCGTAGGCCACAATTATATCCTCTCGGCGCGCAATCGCAGCAGCCACAGCTTTATAGGTGTGCGTGACCGCTGCGAGCGGGAGCCGCACTTGTTGAAGCAAGGCTCGGGCTTTGTGCTTTACGCGCTTATGGATTCGGTGGTGGACCGTTACTTCCCCGTCATTGATTTGTTGGAGACTGAATTAGAAGAGATTGAGGAAACAATCTTTTCAAAGGGCAAAGCACGCTCAAATATCGAACGGCTCTACGCCCTCAAACGCAAGGTCGTGGTGCTGAAGCATGCAGCGTTTCCGCTGATGGAGGGTGCAGGCAAGCTTTACGGCGGGCGCGTGCCAGCGATGTGCCTCAACACGCAAGAATACTTTCGCGACGTCTGCGACCACCTTGCCCGCATCAATAGTTCCATCGACAGCCTGCGCGATACCATCGCCATGCAGGTGAACCTGTCAATTGTCACCATTGACGAGAATGATGTGACCAAAAAGCTCGCCGCCTGGGGCGGCATTTTTGCCGCCGCCACA
>Ga0049084_10001004_pt1 | contig 11368 bp, 14 predicted proteins | sample GreLakmeON33MSRF_FD_66720 | JGI IMG/M metagenome (GOLD analysis project Ga0049084, IMG submission 66720) | Freshwater lentic microbial communities from great Laurentian Lakes, MI, USA - Great Lakes metaG ON33MSRF | ecosystem: Environmental > Aquatic > Freshwater > Lake | place: Great Lakes... | reverse complement strand
TCCAGGTTCATTATCAACCGGTGTTGGCATTCTCGTTTTAGAAAAAGTTGCGATAGTACCTTTATTCGAAACAAGTTCATTCATCTTTAAGTCTATAATCGTTCCCTTAGTTTCTAGTACTGAATTATCATCTAAAACTAAGGTTTCAATCGCGGAAGTGCCAGCGATACCCAAGGCATAAATATTTTGTGTTCCATCAACGACAAAACTCTTTCTAATTTCAACCGAAGTAGATGCAACCACAACTTCCCTATCCATTACTTTGCAATCAAAATTTACAACCATCGGATCATTATCATCAATAGACAGATTCATCTCCGCCTTTAATCCACTTTCATCAAAGGCTTCAGTAATTTTTGTATTTTCTCTGTCAAGGAAGTTAGATTTAACACATTCAACTGACGCTCCAAAATAATCACCCGTTTTAGCTTCAAGGGTCAGTTTGTAATTATTTATGTTCTCTTTAAATTCAGGGAAGTTTAAAAATTTGCTCTCTCTCATTAAGAGTGGCACTTTTCTTTTCTTAGTTACTTTTAAGGTGCTTGATTCTTCTGTCTGTGTGCCCTCAGGTAAACTAGATTGAGTATCGGTACCGATATGTTTATTTGATGTAGGTCCGCCTCCACCGCCAGAGTTGCAGGCGGCCAGGCCCAGCAAAGAACTTATAAGCAACATCGATGAAAGCTTCATACCTGCTCCAATAAAAATATGTAAGGTGAGTGTATCAACCGAAAGGGATTGTTGGTGTCTGAGGGGTATAATGTTCAAGGGTGTGCAGAATTTTGATCGCATCTTAAGCCTCCGTAATCAATGAAAAAAAACTTGCAGGAACTTGTTTATTATTAAGAAGCCTGCAGTCTTAATGTTAGGGAGTTCTAGCCAATTAGAAATGGGATTGCTTACAACAATACGATCGGAGCTAAAGAATGTTCAGATTTGAAACGACCTACTGTTATCTTTTAGCTTGGCCTGTTCAGACTTATCGATTTTTTATCAACGAGCTCACCCGTTACAAAACGATGAATAATTGAGGAAATCAAAGTTTGGTAAGGAATCCCCAGACGATCGGCCTCATCTCTTATAAGGCTCACATCACTTGTATCAAATCTAATCGAAATGGGTGTTTTTGCCGCTTCCGGGTAGACCTTCACTTTTCCTGGTCTCCTCTTAAGGTCTTTTAATTTATAATTGTCTTTCATATCGTTCCTTTTCAGCTTTAGTTGCCCGCCTAGCCGAAATTAGTCGGATCGCCCTTCCATCTTCTCGTTCACAAAATACGACAAACAATATTCCCTTATTGATGTTGTACCCGATTCGAATCAGTCTCTCGTCAGTTGCAGAGTTCTTAGAATCAAAAAACTCGAGAGCAAAGGGATCCAACCAGAGAACCTTTGCATCCTCAAATCGTATCCAATGTTTCATCAAGTTTGAATGATACTTCTCCTCATCCCACTCAAAGATCATACTCTCAAAAGATTACATTGTATATACATTGAAAGCCTCCCCCGTTTAAACAGAAAAGGGAGTTCTAACCAATTCAAATTAGGTTTGCTTAGTGCAAATTGAGTATGCTTAAAGATTTTTTAGATTTGAAACGACCTACAAGACTTTCCACTGAAAGCTCTTCGAAGCTTTATTCCCGGCCGCATCCTCAACCAACACTTCAATCTGATGGCCTCCAACGGAAAGATTAAAAACGCCTCTCGGATTTTGAATACTGAAGTTCAAATTGAAATAAAACTTACGGCAATTATAATCTCCACAAGTTCCCTTCATATAGAAGTCTTCAATGTAATCAACATCATTTTTTCCAGACGGAAGATTAACAAACATCCAGACTAGTTTTTCATCACCGTTATCTAAACGGTAAGAAATTTTATGTGGAGGAAGAATAAATTTCTTATGTAGAACTAAATCACTAGCTTCAAGAAATAGCGCATGATCCCCAGTCACTTGAGTTCCATCAATTGGTTTATGGTTCTTGGCCAAACCAATTTTTGAAATAGTCGGGGCCTGGGTATCACTCAACGGATCCATCATTAGAAATGGATTAATGTAACGTCCATCCTCTGCTACAACCAATAAATGCAAGTGATGATAAACTTCGCCAAAACTTGATATCGGCCACTGGACAACATTTCCAATTAAAGCTCCCTCAGCAATTTTCAGGCCCGAGCTGTATGAATTTCTAATTTCTTGAGTAATGGTTTCTTCAGATACATGATGATACTTCCAGACAAACCCATCTTCATCCAATATCGCAACTTCCCAATACAGGTGGTTGCCGCGAACATAATTTTGAATGTTCACAACTTTTCCACCAGCAGCTGCATAAATCGGTTGGTCCTGAACGGCCCTGATATCTAGGCCATCATGCCAGTAAGGTGAGCCTGAGTAGTCCTGGTAGGACTGCATATTATGGCCGATCGACAATAAAGGAAAAGGCCACCTATGACTTTTTTGCTCACTAAATTGACCAAACGCAAGCTTATCAGCTTTGGTTTTTACAGATCTCTCATGTGCCATAACCTGGGTCACACTTAACATAAGAAGAAAGAGAAATTTCATAAAAACCTCATTGGAGGAAGCGTCGGTAAATGGTATCTGGAAAATTACCGGAAACCTTCAGACCAACTTTGAGTGATTTTTGTTTTTTTACAACAAATTTTGAATCAATTTCAGAATTCATATAAACGACTTCTGCCAAGACAGGTTTTTCAAGATTTGAATCCTCAAGCCCAGTAACCCAAAGTATGCGATTATTTTTTAAGAAGTTTCTATTTTGTTCTGACACAATAAGCCCAATACCTGATTCCGACACATCCATGACCCGAACTTTTAACTCGCTGCCATTCTCTTTTGCAGAGGAAGATCTCAGTGTTACAAATTTATCCTGTGCTATCTTGAACGTATGTCGAGGTTGGTCACGCAGTTCTTGAGTCTTAATAAGTTCAGGAAAAGAGAAATGTAGAGAATTTTGATTTTGGCGGAATTGAGAAATTTTAAAAACACTTATGCGGTAACCCAACTTCACGTATATTGGAAGTCCGGCATCGACGCGGTGGTGCTCAGAATTGAAATTAATCAAAACTTCGCGCGCAATAAAATCAATCTCAATATACTGAACAGGAATAACTGTCTTTTCCAAGACGTGCGATTGCCACAAGATGTTCTCTTGATTGGTTGTCGCTTTTTGTAGAATGCGGAGGATTTCCCGGTACTCTGTACTGGACCGGTAATTTTCCAAAATAGTCATCAGATAAGTCTGCTAAATATGTCGGAGATTGACAATAAATGAGCACACATAGACTTTTTTGATCGGAATTAAGAGCAGATGGAGCATCGCCTATTCATCTATAGGCACTTCCATGAAAGGATTAACCCAGACTCACTCCTATCTCTTATCAAAAGAGTCAATTATGCAAGCTACTCACATCTGCCTTCTTTTTATCCTTAGCTCGGCTTGTACTGCTAAAAAAATTGCGGTTAAAAATGCCGACCTGCTATTAGAACATCAAATCGAAAAGCACCTTCCACTTTACTTGGCCCAAAGAAAGCTGCTTAGTCATGACGTAAATGAATTTCTAAATGAACAAAAGCCTTTTGCCAAAGAAGCAATACCAGTCATCACTTCGATGGAATTAGATGTGAATAAAGTTGATGAACAGTATAGCTATCTACATTCCCTCTACGTCAAACTGGCCTTGAATTTTTCGAAACTGATGAGCAAATACATGGCGCCATTAGATCAAATACAACAGAAAGAATTTGAAAATTCCCTCAAAACCGAAAACGAGACCCTTAAGTATTCAAAAGCGGATGACAGACTGGAAAAAATTGAAGATCGATTTGAATCATTTTTTGGAACAATCAGTGATAAACAGAGAAAAATAATAAAGGAACAGAAGCAATATATTGAAGAACGACATGAGATCAGATTGGCCCGCCGAAAAGAACTGCACAAAAAATTCCTGAAAATTTACAAGTTGGATTTATCTGAAAAATCCAGAGCAGATTATTTCTATGAAGCTTTTGCTGAGTATCAAAGGAGTTATCCTGAGGGAGGAAAAAACATAGAAATACTGAAAAAAGTTATTCCAACTTTAAGTGTTTCTCAAAAGGAAGTGTTTGAAGATAAAACCAACGATATAAAAGATATCTTAAACTATTATCTCGAGACGCATTACTAAGCATTGTAAGAATATAATTGAGGTTTTTTCAGGAGAAAAACATTATGTTCTCAAATCTATTTGTGAAGGAGAGAAAAATGAAACGCTCACTATTCATTAGTCTTCTTATGCTTCTTCCCATTTTTGCGATTTCCAAAGCAACAGAAGAATTAGTTACCAGCATGGTACCTCATGGAGTTATTACGCAAAAAATTGGCAAAGATTTTCTGGTTAGAACAAAAGCTGGAACCAAGGTGACAATTGAGTTTGATCGGGCCGGAATTTTCGATGAAGCCTCAGGTTTGAATTTAGGTAAAGGCGATATTTTTGAGCCTGGCAATGGTCTACTTGCGCTCGAAACCGTTGCGAAGTCATTAGAGGTCAAAGGTCATCATATTATTGGCGAGTGGCGGCTGGAAAAAGACTCAAAACTTGGATGGGTATATGATCTATCAGGACTTCGTGATGAAGCGGACGTAAATTACGTTGTAGACGCGCGAAACTCGCAATTGATTACTTCGGATAAATAAGATTAGTCTGTAAGACACTCAGGTCCAACTAAATACTCACCTTTTAACCACCCTCGAATTTCATTGGCCGCGGGCGTTTCGTCCGAATCTAACTCTCGAATCAAAGATATTTTTTGCTCATCACTTAGTGAATCAAGTCCGCCATCCAAAAACATGATCCTATGATTTATGATAAAATTCGCAAATCCAGATGAATATAACTCAAAACAACTTTTCTCAAATGCCTCGCTGGGGGAAAGATTCTTGTTCATGACTAATAGAGATGAAAGATAAACAAGTTGTGAGAGATACGGCTGGTTCATTAAATTGAAACCAATTCCACTCGTTTCATTTTCTAACGAATCATCTCTGCCTGAAAAATACCTGAGCTTTAGTTTTTTACAATTTCGAGGTCCATCATTAGCAAAAAGGTTTTCCCAAATGAAGGGTTTACGACCTAATAATGAATTTACCTCTTCCAAATGTTGCCTTGAGATCTCATCAGAAATTACTTTGGGACCAGTCCAACAAATATCGACATCTTTCGAAATAAAATTCTTTAGTCCTTCAACATAGCCTAAAGGCCTTTGTCCAAAAACTTTATCTAAGATCGGATCATAGCTGTAATAATTGGGACAAAAGATAAGCCCTGAAGGGAAATATTTTAAAGCGAGCTGCACCACTTCTGACTGAACCTTTAATAGATCTGGAGTGGAGGGCATATCATCAAAAAATAATCCCAAATAATCTATTTTGAGGTGAGAGAGGATTTCAAATTTTTGTTTGAGATTTGTCCAATCAGATGAGGAGATGAAACTACCCAGACCAAAAGGGCTTAGGGCCACTCCGAATTTCAATTGATGATTCTGAAAAGCATTTCTTAATTCTGCTAACTCACCTAAATAGTCTGGGCCCCAGCTTTCACGCCACCCTTTTCTGAGATTAGCGTCTCTTTTGGGAGCATAAATGTAAAACGAGCCGCCGTACTTTTGCATAAAAGGCGCAAAAGACAATCTTGACTCGTGACTCCAGACAGGTCCAAAAAAACCTTCAACTATTCCGATTTTTGTCATGGAAACATTGTAGATCGAAAAAGCAATTTAGCAAAGCCCCGCTGTTAACGGGGCCTTGTTGAGCGTAGAAACGTTTAATCTTTACCACCGTTACTATTCGGATCTTCGTCGACTGCAATCTTGACTAGAGATCCACAGGCGATTGGAAGGGAGGAGTAATTTGTTTGTCCATTCATTGTGGCAACCGTTGCTGGAAGTTCAGTATTCGACGGTACACCATAAATGACAATTTGTCGTCCGGCGAGTCCTAGACTTGATCGTAGTTTAGTAACTCCATCAGAAATATTGTTATCTTTATTGATCAGATCTTTTATCATCTCTGCCATTGAGACATCCTGATTATAAAAGTAGTTACCGCTAAAATCGGCAGATGGAAACTTGGCATTTTTCTCAACTTGCGTTTTTAAATCATTATCTAAAGGAATAATGATCGGGCCATAACTCTTGAAACCTTCAACAGCATCAATCACTCCATCTTTATTCACATCAGACGCAAGCGTCGGACATGAGTCAGCGATGTGAATGTTTTGAGCATGAACAATTTGGGCCGGTGAACCGTTGACCTTCACTTGGACAATAAAAGAATCGCCTTTAACTTTCACAAGTGCCGTTCCCGAAACATCACCAGCAAGGTGAGCATTAATGGGTGCGAGTGTGGCCTGATAGTGACCAGCTTCTGTCAGCAACATACTTTTTGAAGTGGACCCTGAATTGTTTTTGTTCTCATTACCACAAGCGACAATTGATAAAAGTGTGGCGCCGAGAAGAATTGATGATACATTTTTCATTTAAAGAACCTCCGTGTTAAACACGTTGGCCTTAAAGCAATTTGGTTGCCAATTCTGAGTGATGTGTTTTTAAATACTTTACCTCATGAGACATGAAATATTGTCCCAAATGACTTGATGAGTGGAGGGTAATATGTCTCAACATCGTTTTGTTTTGATCTTTTTGTTTGTCGCTATAAGCTGCGCAGTTCAAACAAAATACCCTGAATCATGGTGGAAACCAGAATCGACCGAGAGCGCTCCTGCCTGGGAAATTTTGCCACAAGCGGCAAAACCAAAAGAAGAAGTCATTCTTTCTAAGCGCAATGAATTAGGAATCCTTTCTAATTTTGCGGCCACACCTTTTTTTTATAAAGGAAAACCATACGCCTCAATTGAAGGCTTTTGGCAAATGATGAAGTATCCGGACCCTGAGTATAAAAATGATCCACGAAACAAAGTAAAATTTCCTTTCAATAGAGAACAAGTTGCTGCCATGACGGCCTTTGAGGCCAAAGCTGCTGGTGATCAGGCCAGTGAGATCATGAAGGGCTTAAATATCGATTGGGTAACCTTAGCGGGCAAGAGCATGATCTATTGTTCAGAAAAGCCCGGCGAGCATTTTTATTTGATTAAAGACGCCATGGTCAAAAAACTTCGCTACAACTACGAGGTTAGGCGCGTGCTCATGGCGACTGGATATTTAAAACTAAAACCCGACCATCATGAAGAAGGATGCAAAGCTCCAGAGTGGAAATACTACCAACTATGGATGGATATTCGACAAGACATCCAGCGTAGTCTTTGGTTGGCACCAAACATGCGTCTCTAGAAGTGAAAACTTTAAAGGAGTCTATATGGCCATGCAGGAAATCCGTTTAATACTTACAAAATTTAAAAAAGACATCAGGGCCATCTGGTTCAATCAAGGACCGAATGAGGCGAATACTAAGAATGACCAATCACATGTAATGGGTGCAGAGGAGAAACTGGATGAAACAATTGATGAAAGTTTTCCGGCCAGTGATCCTCCAGGTCATTTCTCAAAATCTTCGGTAGACAAAGAACTTCATTAAAAACAAGCTAAATCACTAAGATTATAGGCGTAAACGTCTTCAAAATCGTTGACAAAATAAGTTAAAGCATCGAAACTTAATTCTCTCAATGGAGACGTGCCCGAGTGGTCCAAGGGAACGGTTTGCAAAACCGTAAAGCCGGCGGTTCAAATCCGCCCGTCTCCTCCAATTCCTATTTCATATTCCCACCTGACTTAACTACTCTGTTTTTGTTTTTAAACTTATTCACTATAATAAGTAGCATAACATTACGATCCAGCAGGTTTTCATCAATACTTTTAAATTAAAACTCTCATTTCTAATTTTGGCCGCCATGGGCCCATTTCTCTATCTTTTTTCCATGCCAGTGATTCTTCAAAATCCCCTCTATCATCAGTTTATTGATACGAGAATGTTTGGAACAATTCCTAATACACAGGATGTGCTTTCAAATATCTTTTTTATACTGGTTGGTTTTCTTGGCATAAAAGAAATTTTGAGATCAAAAAATCAACAGATGACCTCATGGATAGCTTTTTTTGCAAGCATCATGTTGGTCGCACCGGGATCTGCTTACTATCATTGGTCGCCGGATAATTTCACATTGATATGGGACAGACTACCAATGAGCCTTGGATTCATGGCACTATTTATGATTATGATTGCAGAACATATCTCCGTAAAAGCAGAAAAGTTTTTGCCATTGGCACTACTTATGGGTATTTCGAGCGTCCTGGTATGGGCCGTAACGGGTGATCTACGTTTTTATTTTTGGATTCAATTCAGTTCATTTATTATCATTCCTTTAATTCTTATTCTTTTTCCGTCACGTTATTCTCATAAATATTTTTATGGATTAACACTACTCCTTTACGGTTTTGCCAAATGGAGCGAAGTTAAAGACCAAGAGATATTTACATGGACCAATAACCTACTCAGTGGTCACACCTTAAAGCATATTTTGGCGGCAATCGGAATCGCGGGACTTTGGTGGATGCTCAAAATCAGAAAAGAAATCCCCGGAGAAAGAATATGAAGTTTTTAATCGGTAGCGTACTACTTATTCCTATTTTGGGTGTGATTGTTTTATTTTCACTCCCACGCCCTCAATTTGAAATCGAAGCAGCTAGACCTCACTTTTGGGGGTACCCAAGTTTAAGTGAGGCAAAATACAAAACAGAGATAATGGACGACGGAAAGGTTTTAATCGAAATTGAACATCCAGTACTTAAAGGCGTTACGCCTGAAATGCTTTCTTGGTGGTATCGAAATCTTTCGACTGGCAAGGCCGTGGTCCAAGGAAAAGAATATGATTACTACCATTTGTTTCACCTTACTGAGCACGGACAAACAAGCGTAGTAGAACCTGCGACTGACGGGTCAAATGGCATGGGCGTTGGTGCAGTGATGTACCGACAGGAAAGGTTTGGAACGCATTTAAGTAAAGGTAAAGGCAGAGTCGAATCTTATGGGGTAGATGGCTTTGTGGTGATTCCCGTCATGGGCCCACTAGAGTTTGGAAGGATTGAGCATACATTTTTAGCGCAAGATGGAGGAACACTCTACCGAGTTAAAAGCATCCTGGGATCGAATGCACCGGTTATTGGTCCACTCCTGAGCTACTACATTCGCACCAAACAATTCCCACCTGAGGTCGTTCAGGAGTGGATCAGACACCAAGTAGAAGAAGTAGGAAGTTTAGTTAGCTTTTTACCTGAACTTTACAAAACACCAACGAGTTTGAATTTAAAATAACTTAATAAGCCTTATCTCTAGTACTTTTTTCTTGTTCGCCTCAACTTCAAAAGCAGACTCAGCAAAATTGGGAGCTGAGAAAGTGATTCTTGGGTTCTGGGAAAAACCAAATCTCTCCTTTGGGGCCCCAACCATATTAGTGTCGAGCTTTTGATTTTTATTTTGATCTAAAAAGGCCGCAATTGCATAACGCCCAGGTTTTAAATCAACCGTTACAGTTGTTGTACTTAAGGCCGTCGGCAAGGGATAAAACTTTGTCAGGACCGCATTACCTGTTTGATCCGGAAAAGCATCTGGTTTATCAAAAACTGCCACGGCAAGTTGTCCCTTAATTCCGGCCATATTGGAAAAATTTAAGGTCACAACTTCCGCATGTAAAACAGATGAAAGAGTTAGTAGGCATATTGATGTTAGTTTTAGTATTTTTTTCATATTACATTAATATCCCAATCCAGAAAAACTCTCTACTGACACTGTAAAAAATGACCCTGTCGTTAACCCATTAGAATCTCGAAATGTTATAAGTTAAAACTATGACAATCATTAATTTATATAATTATATTTAATGCTTCCTGAGATCTATTTTGGCACCAAGAACAACACAACTTTTTGGAGGTTATATGAAATTCATTGCTACATTTTTTACCATGGCCTTAAGCTTAAATGTTTTTGCAGGTGCTCCTGAAGACGTACACGTATCAGTACCTTAGCCTACGCAACAGCAACGTTTCTATGGAACGATCGAAAATCTTGAAGGACAGATTCATAGCGAACTCATGCAAAAAGCAATAGAGGTATGTAAGTCGAAAGAAAACATCACCACCATTGCAGATGTTGAAGTTAGTTTTTCATTCCAGCAGTGTTTTTGAAGGCAGTTATCCATTGGCGAAAGCGAGCGCAAAAGTTAGTTGTTTTGAATAAAAAAAAGATTTATTTGAAAAAAATAAAAATCACTTCCGCCGGCGGAAGTACATGCCTGCAAATGGGGTAATAGTAAGACCTTAGGGTGTTATTTCTTCTATCTCGTTTTCTTAAAGTAATAAAACACTGGAATACCAGCAAGGATAAAACCTAAACCGATCATGGTTGATTGAGGAGAAGTATAGATGGTGTTAATTAAAAGTAAAACACCCAGGATAATAAAGATGGCCGGAAGAACTGGATACCCAAAAGTTTTATAATCACGCTGAATATCTGGACGAGTCTTTCTCATTTTAAAGACAACTCCAGTCACCATCGCGTAAAAAATCCATGAGGAAAAAACAACATAATCTGTAAGCTGATCAAAAGATCCAGATAAAGCGAGCATGATAGCAACACACGCCTGAGTTAAAATAGATGCTACGGGCACCATTGTTTTGCTGTTAACACTGCCGAGCTTTTTGAAAAAGAGTCCATCTACGGCCATAGCATAGGGGACTCGTGCTCCAGTCATAATGGATCCGTTCATCGCACCAAGTGCTGAGAAAACAAAGGCCGCAGAAAGAATGGTTAAACCAGAGGTTCCCAAAAATGTAAGTGCAGCCTTAGTTGCGACAGGTAAGGCATCCGGAAAGGCACTTGAGTTTGCAGAAAGTATTTCGGAAAAAGGAAGTGCATAAAAATAAGCGACGTTAGTTAATCCATAAATAAGCAGGATAATCAGAAGCCCAATTGTAAATGAAAGAGGGATATTTTTCTTTGGATCTTTAATTTCTCCGGCCACCATAGAAAGGTTGTTCCATCCATCATAGGCCCAGAGAGCTGCCAAAACAGCAGAACCAAAAGCTGACCAGCCTATAAATCCTTCCACCCCTGGAGATGACTCTCCAAAGTGAGACCAGCTAACATCTTTTGCAAAAAGAAAAATACCCACAGTAATCCCTAAAATCATAAATAACTTTAATCCAGTCATGAATGAATTCAGTTTTCCGCCGAAGGCAACGCTTAGACAATTAAGGAGCGAGAAAAAAACTATGAGTAAAACGGAAGCAACAACTTTGCCACCGATAAAATCCAAATTGACCATCCCACTTGCAAATGTGACTGCACCAACTGCAT
>Ga0049084_10000998_pt1 | contig 11395 bp, 12 predicted proteins | sample GreLakmeON33MSRF_FD_66720 | JGI IMG/M metagenome (GOLD analysis project Ga0049084, IMG submission 66720) | Freshwater lentic microbial communities from great Laurentian Lakes, MI, USA - Great Lakes metaG ON33MSRF | ecosystem: Environmental > Aquatic > Freshwater > Lake | place: Great Lakes... | reverse complement strand
GGCACGGTTTACGCCACTCAAACCAAAGGCTAAGGCTGCGGCCGTAAAGAAGCCGGCTGCTAACAAACCAGCAGCAAGCGCCCCCGCGCCAAAGCATAGTGGGCATCAGCATATGCATCATTGAGTTGATGACTGAGAGAGTCTTCTCTGAATACTCTGGCCTGATGTGTATCTAGGTTTCCAGCCAGTCAATCAGGGGCTGCCACTGTTCTCGGTCATGTTCAGACTGAGAGCGTGGTAGATCAAAGATACTCTTACCATTGAATGCAGCATTAACATACACCATGGTATCTCGCAGATAAGTCAGAACAGGCAAATCATACTGACTGAGAAATTTTTCCAGTGTGGCAGCAGCACGGGTACGCGGATCAACGCGCATGCCTACAATCCCAATATAAGCTTTATGCTTACGCACGGCTTTCTCTTCTATCAAGCGGTCTAGGAAGTCCCTTGAAGCGGCCATATCAAATACAGATGGCTGTACCGGAACGATGACCTTATCTACAAGCTTTAAGGCATGAGTCAGGTTCTTCCCGTGCATTGCAGCCGGCGAGTCGAGAACTAGCCAATCATTACTTTTTGGCAATTTTGGATTGTTATCACTGCGCTCTAAGCTCAGTCTGGTGATTATTGGTAAATCAGTAGGACGTAATGTAAGCCAGTTCGATGACGATTTCTGTCGGTCAAGGTCCCACATCAATACACGGTGGTTTTGTCCGGCAAGATAGCCTGCTAGATTGGTCGCTAGGGTGGTTTTGCCACAGCCCCCTTTAGGATTTGCTACCAGAATGGCTCGCATATGACTACCCTTCATGAATACTCAACGGCTGTTTTTGCTACAGTGTTTAATCGGTTGTAACTGTATCAGTTAACTCTTCCTCTGGGGATGATTGCAGAGCTATAGATTCTGTCTCAGCATCTTCACTGACGGGAAGCTGCTGGGCTGGGAGTAAGTCCATACTTCCTTGTAGTTCGACCAACGTACCCAGATCTGAAAGTGGCGGTAATTCTTCAAGGGAACGTAGGTTAAGATCATTCAGGAAGTTTTTGGTGGTAGCGTATAGAGCAGGTCGGCCGGGTACATCACGATGCCCAATCGCCTCTATCCAGCCTCGTGATTCGAGAGTTCTCAGTACGGGACTGGAAACTGCAACGCCACGAATCTCCTCAATGTCACCACGTGTCACCGGTTGACGGTAAGCCACAATTGCAAGGGTCTCCAATACCGCACGTGAATAGCGTGGTAGCTTTTGCGGATTGAGTCGATCAAGAAATTGTTGCATCTCGGGTCTGCTTTGGAAGCGCCAACCGCTGGCCACATTGACCAGTTCAACCCCTTTTCCGGTCCAGTCTTCACGTAATTCTTCTAGTAGTCTACGTAGAATATCTTGACTCAATTCCTCGTTAAATAGTCTCTTCAATTCCTGGAGTGTTAACGGATCCTGGCTGGTGAGCAAAGCGACTTCCAGAACGCGCTTAATCTCACCGAGGTCGGGCTGAATGGAGATGCTAAGCGGCTGTGAGGAGACTGATTGATTTGACATAAATGATTCCGAAGGTTTGAGGCTGTGTTAGCTCTACCAAGGACTCTCTGGAGAGCTCTAGTATTGCAAGAAAAATAACTACAATTTCTGGTACGCCAGCGGCGGTACTAAATAACTCCTGAAACTCAACAAATCCACGGCTGTGGAGATGGCGCAGGATGCGGCTCATATGAGCACGGACAGAGAGCTCTTCTCGAGTGACACGGTGGTGCTGATTTGCCTGGGCCCGTGTGACCAGGGTAAGCCAAACATTACGCAGATCATTCACACTGACCTCTGGCAGTCGTTGTGCTACAGACTGTTGAATCGATAACTCAACCAGTATGAAATCGCGTTCGGATTGGGGTAATTCATTAAGATTTATACTGGCAAGTTTCATCTGCTCATATTCAAGCAGTCGACGTACTAACTCAGCACGCGGATCGATATCTTCCTCGCTCTTACTAACAGGGCGAGGGAGAAGCATGCGAGACTTGATCTCAATCAAGAGTGCGGCCATGAGTAGGTACTCGGCAGCCAGTTCCAGTTGATTGGTGCGCATCATCTCGACATAGGCCATGTACTGGCGAGTCAGTTCCGCCATCGGGATGTCCAGTACTTCTAGATTATGTCTACGGATGAGGTAGAGAAGTAAGTCCAGAGGTCCCTGGAAAGTATCGAGAAACACCTCTAGGGCATCTGGTGGAATATACAGATCGCTTGGTAGTTCCAGCAGCGGTTCGCCGTGAATGGTTGCTACAGGAGAGGTGCCGATATTGAAGAGTGTGTTCATTCTGAGATGGAGGCATCTTACTGTTTAAAGGTGATTATACTGCTTCCCGCCTGATTTCTCCCACCTTGGCGAGTTCCACTAAGAGTAACTAAGCCCCATCGCCTCCCTCACGTCACGCATAGTCTCCTGCGCTAGCTTATCAGCCTTTTCACAGCCATCCGCGATGATATTACGTACTAGCGTGGGGTCTTCCTCATACATCCGAGCCCGTTCATGCATCGGTTCCTGCTCGGCCAGTACCATCTCAAGTATAGGCTGCTTGCACTCTAGGCAGCCGATCCCAGCACTCTTACAGCCTTGCTGAACCCAATCCTGAGTCTTAGCATTTGAATAGATCTTATGGAATTGCCATACCGGGCAATTGGCCGGATCACCAGGATCGCTGCGCCGGATGCGTGCCGGGTCGGTTGGCATGGTGCGGATCTTTTTTGTGACGCTGGCAGGATCTTCCCGAAGGCCGATGGTGTTATTGTAGGACTTAGACATTTTTTCACCATCTAGCCCCGGCATTTTGGATGCTCGGGTAAGCAGCGCCTCCGGCTCGGTCAGTATCATCTTGCCACCCCCTTCAAGGTAACCAAATAACCGTTCCCGGTTCCCCATACTTAGGTTCTGTTGTTCATTGAGTAACGAGCGTGCGGTCGCCAGCGCTTCACCATCACCCTGCTCTTGGTAGCGATCACGTAACTCACGGTAGACCTTAGATTTTTTAGAACCGAGCTTCTTGATCGCCTCTTCAGCCTTCTCCTTGAATCCAATTTCCTTACCGTAAATATGATTGAATCGTCGGGTGATTTCGCGGGTGAACTCGATATGTGGCGCTTGATCCTCGCCGACCGGCACACGGTTCGCTCGATAAATCAGGATGTCTGAACTCTGCAGTAATGGGTAGCCAAGAAAGCCGTAGGTGCTCAGGTCCTTCTCGTTCAGTCTCTCCTGTTGGTCCTTGTAGGAGGGGACCCTCTCCAGCCAGCCTAGTGGTGTGATCATAGAGAGAAGCACGTGCAGCTCAGCATGCGCCGGTATCCGTGACTGAATGAATAGGGTGGCCTGTGCCGGATCTACCCCAGCGGCGAGCCAGTCGATCACCATATCCCAGACATTCTGTTCGATGATTTCTGGCGTATCGTAATGCGTGGTCAGAGCGTGCCAGTCGGCAACAAAGAATAGACACTCGAACTGGTGCTGCAGATCAACCCAGTTTTTTAATACGCCGTGGTAATGGCCCAAGTGTAACCTTCCCGTTGGACGCATTCCAGACAAGACGCGATCAGTAAACATTGTTACTTACCTTTAAATATTAGTTATTTATCAAGATTTTAGTCCGGTAAGTGCTGCTATCATCTGTACCGTAAACAGGATAGATGGCCCGATAATAGTGCTGAGCGTTCCCGTGAATAATAACAATAGAAGTACCATAAAGCCATAAGGCTCGATCCGTTCAAAATGACGCGCCATAGCATGGGGCAGCAGACTGATCGCCATCCGCCCTCCGTCCAGTGGTGGCAGCGGCAGCAAGTTCAAGACCATCAGAATGACATTAATTTCAATGCCTGCTTCACCCATTAATAGCATTGGTTTGGTCAGCTCACTCTCCGGCAGTGAAAGGCCAAGCTTCATAACCAGCGCCCAGAGGAATGCCATGAAAAGATTTGCACCCGGACCTGCAGCAGCCACCCACAGCATGTCGTACTTGGGGCGGTGCAAGTTGCTGAAGTTCACCGGTACCGGTTTGGCCCAGCCGAACAGGAAGCCGGTTCCAACCGTCAATTTGCTTAGAATAAACAGAACCAATGGGACGATGATCGTACCCATCAGGTCGATATGACGTATCGGATTCAGACTGATACGACCTTGTGAGTATGCAGTTAGATCACCAAAATGCCTGGCCACATAGCCGTGTGCAGCCTCATGCAGGGTGATGGCAAGAATCACCGGCAGCGCCCAGATGGCGATCCCTTGAATGATACTATCCATTCGTTATCCCGAAGGGTGTAAGGCTGCCTTTGCCTTGGCGAGTTAATTCAGGCACTTCACCCGTTAGATCAATCACGGTAGTCATCTCTAAACCACATGGACCACCATCCAGCACCAGTTCCACTTGATGTTCTAGGCGATCACGAATTTCCTCGGCATCGTTGAGAGGGAGTTCGTCCCCCGGCAGCATCAGCGTGGAACTCAGTAGGGGCTCCTTCAACTCCTCTAGTAGAGCTTGCACCACAGGATGGTTTGGAATTCTTAGACCGATGGTGCTGCGCTTAGGATGCTGCAATCTGCGCGGTACTTCACGCGTCGCTTCGAGTATAAAAGTATAACTACCAGGCGTACTTGCTTTAAGTAAGCGGTACTGGCTGTTATCGACCTTGGCATAGCGCGAGATCTCAGCCAGATCCCGACATACCAGTGTGAAGTGATGCCGGTCATCTACCTGGCGTATGGTGCGGATACGCGTCATGGCATTCTTGTCACCCAGGTGACAGCCGAGTGCGTAACAGGAATCAGTCGGATAAACAATCACACCGTCAGAGCGTACGATTGCAGCCGCTTGTCGTATCAAACGTAGTTGAGGATTGTTTGGGTTTATGGAAAAGAATTGGGCCACGTGAAGAGCGTTCTCTAATATTAATGATTGGGATTGATTTATAAGGGGGGGCTATCTCGATCTGATCTACATTATCCCATTCCAGTCATGCCATACGGGCTTACACCCAGAAGGCAGTTCTGGCATTCTGCCCAGATCAAAATAGCTCTCTCCCGGCCCATGGAAATCCGAACCCCGTGAAGCGAGTAAATCTAAACGCTGAGCATGACGTGCAAATAGAAGGGACTGTTCCGGAGTGTGACTGGCAGTGATGACCTCGATGGCTGCGCCACCGAGACCTTTGAATTCAAGTAGTAGCTCGTCCAGCGCGCTTTTGCCGAGTTTGTAGCGGGCTGGGTGGGCAATCACTGCTCTTCCACCACTGCCGCATATCCAACCAACCGCTTCGGCTAGTGAGACCCATTGATGCGGCGCGTATCCCGGCTTGCCCTTGACCAGATACTTCTTAAATACCGACTTCACATCCTTGGCATGACCCCGTTCGGTCAGAAAGCGTGCAAAATGAGTGCGTCCGATCAGTCTCCCTGCTCCGGCATAAGAGTAAGCCCCCTCCAGGCTACCGTAGATGCCAGACTTATCAAGTTGCGAGGCGATGTTGCTCGCTCTCTCTGCACGGCCACTACGAATGGCCAATAGGCCTTCAATGAGTGGGGCATATTCAGGGTCTATACCGAGACCGACAATGTGCAGTGTCTGGCTCCGCCAACTGACGGAGATCTCAACACCATTAATGAAGGTGATGCTCTTTGCTTTGGCAGCATGGCGAGCTTCATCTAACCCATCGACATTATCATGGTCGGTCAGTGCTAATACATCCACCCCGCGAGTGGCTGCGTGATCCACTAGTTGCGTGGGAGTCAGCAAACCATCTGAAACTGTGGAGTGACAATGCAGGTCGATATTGAGCATGAAGCCGATAGTTCGCGCGAAGCAAGGGATGCATCATAACAAATAAGCAGTGCCATGAAAAATGAAGCATGTCAGGTGGATAGGGTCTATCAACTTCGGGGAGTGCACAAATCCGTAATTCATGGGTACTGGTCCTACGTATAATTCGAAGGCTCTCACACCGAATTATTTTAGCTTAACAACCAGTTTGTCAATTCGGCTTTTCGGTCACCACGGCCCATGCTGATAAATTTTTTTAATACATCCACGATAGCATCATAGGTTAGCTCTTCTACAATGAAGACCAACTGGGTGCCAGATACCCCTTGAGGCCAGGATGCCAGAGTCTCGATCGGGAACAGCATATTCTGAATACCGTGGACGACATGAGGTTTTTCATCGTCATCGAAATGGACTATTCCTTTTATCCGTAGGATTTGCTCTCCATGCATGCTGGCAAGTACTTGCAATGCAGTGAGTAGTCCAAGTCGGGGGAGGGGTTGTTCGAATGTAAGGCAGAACGAGTGGATGCGTTCATGCTGATTATCTTTGCGAGCATTGATTCGGTGCAGATGCATCGACAGACTTGAATCTATCTGGATCGGGTGGTAGGTATTAGTTCCTTTCAGGTGAGGCATATCAGTATCCCTGTCTTGAGAATGGTGGATTGTTACATCTAGAAAGATTTTTGGATCGACTCTGCCCCTCTCGATGGGGTGGATGGTCGCAACAGAATTGAGCCTCTGCAATCGCTTGGTCAAGGATGTGATCTGTTTTGCACTGGACATGTCTGTCTTGGTGATCAGTAATCGATCTGCAACAACCACCTGCTTTAACGACTCGGGCTGTTTTTCCAGCTGTTCTGCACCGAAGATGCCATCAACACAGGTAATGACCCCAGCCAGGCTGTAATGCTGCAGGATGGTTGGGTGATTAATCAGCTCGTGTAAAATGGGTGCAGGATCGGCTAGGCCAGTGGTCTCGATGATCACGCGCTTGAAACTTGGTATTTTCTTATCCTGCCTCTGCCAGAATAAGGTCCGTAGAGCGCCGGTGAGTTCCCCGCGCATGGCGCAACAGATGCAACCATTACTAAGCACTACGGTGCTATCTGCGACGGTCTCAATCAGGTGATGATCGAGTGCGATCTTTCCGAATTCGTTGACCAATACCGCGCTATCAGAAAGTTGTGGTGTTTTAAGAAGGTTATTGAGTAGCGTGGTCTTGCCGCTACCGAGGAATCCGGTGAGGATAATGAGTGGTATCTTTTGCATTTGATTAGGGCATCTCTAAAAATTCAGACTGGTTCCAATAGACCGTCATTCACAGACAGTGTTTCCTGATATGTAAGGGGTATCCTGCTGCTACACTTTTGCGATTATTTCGCCTAGTCTTGAATTGTAAATTTTTAAAAAGGCTCTTTAGATTCGTTTTCTTAAGCACGTTTGGCTACAAAGCCCAGCCAACCAACGACTGGAAGCGGGGCAAGGCACCGATGAGCTTTTGATGCAGTATCATTGCGACTGACCGAATCATACTTTACCATCCCATCATGGATCAATTGCCGCCCTCGTAACCGCCTGGCCAGCCTCTCCCAAGTAAAAAAAGGAGAGTTCTTTACTGCTAAGACTCAAACAAAAGCCGATGGACTTTTTGCCAATCTTTATCAATGTAAAAGACCGGAACTGCCTGGTGGTTGGTGGTGGGGAGGTAGCTGCACGTAAGGCTGCTATGCTGATCCGAGCAGGTGCTCGTGTCATAGTCGTATCCCCGGAGCTTGGTAATGAGTTGAGTGAGCAGAAGAAACATGGAGTCATCTCTCATCTTGCTGAAAAATTCAGCACTAATCACCTTGATGATGCTGTCCTAGTGATCTCTGCGACCGATGATCGATCGGTTAATCAACAAGTTTCAGAAGCCGCTCATAGTCTGCGCATTCCGGTTAATGTGGTCGACAGTCCAGAGCTGTGCTCATTCATTATGCCATCCATCGTTGACCGGTCTCCGATATTGATCGCGGTCTCGAGCGGCGGAAAGTCTCCGGTGCTGGCAAGATTACTGCGAGCACGACTCGAGACCATGATCCCGGAAGCATACGGACGTCTTGCGATCTATGCAGCCAAATTACGTGACCAGGTGAAGTTACATTTCTCTCATCCGGAGAAGAGGCGAATATTCTGGGAGAGAGAGTTACAAGGACCTTTTGCAGAAATGGTTTTTGCGGGGAAGGATCAGGCAGCACAAGACTATTTAGAGAACGCGTTGCAAATTGATTCTGATGAAGCGCCACAGGGGGAGGTCTATCTGGTGGGCGCTGGACCAGGAAATCCAGACTTGTTGACCTTTCGCGCAATGCGATTGATGCAACAGGCAGATGTCGTGGTCTATGACCGACTAGTTTCGGTTGAGATACTAGATATGGTCCGCCGTGATGCGCTTCGCATTTATGCTGGCAAGGAGCGCAGTAATCATGTCATGCCTCAGGAGTCTATCAATGATTTACTGGTGAGGTTGGCAAAGGAGGGTAAGCGCGTTCTAAGGCTAAAGGGGGGTGACCCCTTTATCTTTGGTCGCGGTGGAGAGGAGATTGAAACACTATCCAGTCACGGCATCCCTTTCCAGGTGGTCCCTGGCATCACGGCGGCCTCTGGAGTGTCATCCTACGCAGGCATTCCGCTCACTCACCGAGACTATGCGCAGTCCTGTGTCTTTGTCACAGGCCACCTCAAGGATGGGAGCGTTGATCTGGATTGGCAGGCACTGGCACGACCGTATCAGACTATCGTGATCTACATGGGTCTCTTGGGACTGCCAGTTCTGTGCCAACAATTGATTGCGCATGGTCTGTCGGGTACCACGCCTGCCGCCATTATCCAGCAGGGCACCACCCACCACCAGAGGGTGCTGGTCGGATCTCTAGAGACACTTCCAGATCTGACGACTCATGCCGGTCTAATCCCCCCGACTCTTATTATTGTCGGTGAGGTGGTGAAGCTCCATCAGAAGCTTGCCTGGTTCGAGCCGGGGGGTGATCTTTATGCGGATGTGCCTACGGCGGATAAGTAGGACTTTGCAGGAGGAAGCTTTAGTGGCATGTCAACGGGAACGCATCCTGAATCAGTTGGTTGATGATGTCTGTCGCGGGAGACGAGGCGGGAGTATCTCTTGTAACTAGATTGATAATTCTTGTAAGGGAACAAGTAAAGACGAATTGAATGTGAGGGTTTCTGGTGCTAAATAGTATGATGGTGGGTTACTGCCTGACGTTTTACCCTGCATTGTGAATATTGCGATTCTTGCATTCGATTTTCGTATATCTGCATGACCCGTTAGTCTCTATAAATCACCAGGATAAGTGGTATGGCAGGTCGCGATCATAAGAGACGACAATTCCTACAGTATGCCGCATTTGGAATGGTTGCAGCAGGGCTGCCTAGGTTCGTTCTGGCTAGGAATTGATTTTTGGAGCCGATGCAGTACACTGCGCACGTTAATATTTTTATGAATGCACTATTTTTGAGACTCTTATCGGGATAAGCACATGACTCATTATATGGAACTCCTTATGACGAATCAGCCATGGAATCTGATCATTTACATGGCGATCCCGGTAATACTTGCAGAAACGATTGCCATTTCGGAGCTGTATCTTCTTTTTACCGGGAAAGATACCGGCACTGTAAAGACGCTGAGCAAGGTCTCTGGAATTATTGTCGGGTGGTACTTCCTAGGCATCTTCATAAACCTTCTCCTTACCGCCGTTATTCCACTGACAACTTCTAATGGATGGCGAGGTATCGCGGACGTGATTGCCGTTGGTTTTTATTTGCTTGGCCTCGTCCCACTCTTCGGTATTGCGCTACTAGATATGAATCTCCTCTACGCTTCTGCTTCACAACGGGAGCGAAACAAGCTGCATGCAATCTTCGTGGGAGTTTTCCTAGTGGTTGCACATATCGCGATGATATTCGGTATGGCTGACCCCAATATGTTCATGGAAAAAGGGGATATCGAGCATATGCCCGGAATGAGCCATCCCTGATTGAGTTAAGGGATCTCCGGCTAAGTATTTGCGTGCAGGGAGGGGTCAAGGTTTGTTGCATAAATAGTTGGACCTCTAACCGAAATACGCCGCCTAGAATAATCCCCTAAGTTCCAGCTTCATTACTAATTCCCTTTAAGATCAAGAAAATGCCAGGAATAGAAGACAGGCTGACAACCTCATGGGCTCAGCGAATTGTGGATCAGCATGCTCAGAACGTGGTGGTATCAGGAATCAAGATTAACTCGGTCGAGGTCGGGACAACTACGCGGGTACGCGTCACTGTCGACCATAATGGTCCACAGACATTGCCTCGTCGCTGGTTCATAAAGGCCCCCTCAAAGCTTTGGCGGGTTCGAATGATCACCGCTCTGCCTCGTCTGCTCCAGACAGAGGCTCGGTTTTATCAAGAACTGGTCAATTCTGTCCCGGTAACGTGCCCCACAATCTTATCGACGCAGCAACAATGGGGGCAGGGGACAACGGTAGTTCTTGCTGATGTGACCGAAGTCGGGGCCACTGCGGGATCTCCTTGTGATGCGTTAACGGGAACCCAGGCTGCTGCTGTGGTCGAAAGGCTTTCCCGTCTGCATGCTCGTTTTTGGCATAAAGTAGGTCTCGAGAGTGCTGATGATTGGCTGGCCGGTTCCATGCGGCGTCTAGAAGATCGTCTGGGGTCAGCCTTGGCAGTACCACTGATGCGTCGGGGGTTATCTCTTGCGGGTAGCGTGGTCCCGGCGGAGTTGCACCCCTCCGCGCGGACCTATGCAGGAAACCGTCGTCAGGCAATGAAGTTCCTTGAGACAGGACCACTCACACTGGTTCATCATGATCTCCATCCGGGGAACTTCTTCTGGCGGGAATCACAACCTGGTTTTCTTGACTGGCAACTGGTGCGTATTGGCGAGGGGATAGGAGATGTAGCTTACTTCCTGGCCACGGCACTCACTCCTGAAACAAGGCGGGAGAATGAGTTAGATCTTCTTACACGGTATCAACAAGTCTTAGCAGGGGAGGGGGTCGCAGCTCCAGATGTCGCGTCATTACTGAAGAGGTACCGTGTTCATCTGGCCTATCCATTCGAGGCTATGGTGGTGACACTTGCGGTCGGTGGAATGATGGATCGGGGAACCAATCTTGAACTCATTCGCCGGGCAACCGCTGCAGTCATGGATCACGATACTTATTCCGGTTTCGACTGGAAGTAACCACAGAATTAGAAGGCTGAGATTTGATGAAAATCAGTTTTTTAATGTTTCTCCTGTATATACAATGTTATAACATTGCTTTACTTATTCGTCATAATAGTGTTACGCTGCGCGAGCTTTATTAATCAAGGTAGACGATAAATTCGGCGGATTCATGTTTAAAGTGCAACTTTTGTAAGTTAATTTTTGGAGTGATACATGAACAAAGTAAGTCAGATAGTAGTTGCGTTAGGGCTTGTGTGCTTTGGCGCCGCATCGTTTTCTTTTGCGGACCCAGCCAAGTTGCCACGAGTAAAGCAAGAGATGGTAAAGCCTCCCTTCTTGCCAAAGCATGACCAG
>Ga0049084_10000993_pt1 | contig 11419 bp, 18 predicted proteins | sample GreLakmeON33MSRF_FD_66720 | JGI IMG/M metagenome (GOLD analysis project Ga0049084, IMG submission 66720) | Freshwater lentic microbial communities from great Laurentian Lakes, MI, USA - Great Lakes metaG ON33MSRF | ecosystem: Environmental > Aquatic > Freshwater > Lake | place: Great Lakes... | reverse complement strand
AAATGGTGCCGATTATCGGATTCGAACTGATGACCTACCGCTTACAAGGCGGTTGCTCTACCAACTGAGCTAAATCGGCATTTCACTTATTCTACCTAAGCCAGACACGTCTTATTGAAAACTTTTTTATTTGACGCGTTTGAGTTGCGGGCGAGGACTGTTGGTCGGACTGCCTGCAGGTGGTTCGGGCGGACTGTCAGACGCAATTGCCGCATCGACAGCAGTGCCGGCGGAAGTCGGGGCAGGTGCAGGAAAAGCCATGCCCTGGCCGTTTTCTTTGGCATAAATAGCAATCACCCGACCCATGGGAACCACAATTTCACGCGCCACACCACCGAAACGCGCTTTGAACTGAATGAATTCATTGCTCAGTTGCATGCCACTGGTGGCGTCGAAACTGACATTGAGCACGATTTCACCGTTGTTCACATACTCGCGCGGCACTTGCACGGTGTCGTCCACCAGCACAGCCACATACGGCGTGAAGCCGTTGTCTGTACACCACTCGTGCAAGGCCCGCACCAGGTAAGGCCGGGTAGAAGTTGACTGCGAAATATTGATCATGCGGTTTATTTGCGCATGACCTTTTCTGAAGGCGTCAACGCCTCGATATAGGCCGGGCGCGAGAAAATGCGTTCAGCGTATTTGAGCAACGGGGCTGCATTTTTTGACAACTCGATGCCGTAATGATCAAGGCGCCACAACAATGGGGCAATGGCGACATCAAGCATAGAAAAGTTATCGCCGAGCATGAATTTATTTTTCAAAAACACGGGTGCTAACTGGGTTAGGCGGTCGCGGATGTGCGCGCGGGCTTTTTCCAGCGTTTTTTCGTTGGCCTTTTGTGTCCTGGACTCCAGAGAAGTCACATGGGTGAACAATTCTTTTTCGAAATTCAGCAGGAACAAACGGACGCGGGCTCGGTCAACCGGGTCGCCGGGCATGAGTTGCGGATGCGGAAAACGCTCGTCTATGTATTCGTTGATGATGTTGGATTCATACAGAATGAGGTCGCGCTCAACCAAAATCGGCACCTGACCGTAAGGGTTCATCACGCTGATGTCCTCGGGCTTGTTGTAGAGATCGACATCACGGATTTCAAAATCCATGCCTTTTTCAAACAAGACAAAACGGCAACGGTGAGAGAAAGGACAAACTGTCCCAGAGTACAAGACCATCATGAGCGTAGCTCCTGAAATACCAAAGGTTTAACGGGCCGGAAATGGCCCATTGTAAGAACCCGCCGGAGCGGGTTACTGTGTATCCGCTTAGCGAATTTCTTTCCAGAACGCGGCATTCAAACGCCAGGCAATGAACATGAAAACCAACAAGAACATCAATACCCAGACGCCGATTATGACGCGTGTGTTTTGTGACGGCTCTGACATCCACTGCATGTAATTGACCAGATCGGCAACCGCTTCATCGTACTCGGCAGGGCTGAGCTTGCCGGGTGTGACTTGCTGCCAACCTTTGAACGCGTGGACTTCATGCCCGTGCGATTGGACTGTGTCGTACAAGGGCTTACGCTCTCCTTGCAACTCCCACAACACATGCGGCATGGCAACATTCGGAAAAGCCAGGTTGTTCCAGCCGGTGGCTTTGCTTTCATCGCGGTAATAGGTACGCAAATACGTATACAAATAATCAGCGCCTGTGCCGCCGTGGCCGGAGCGTGAACGCGCAATCACGGTCAAGTCGGGCGGGTTGCCACCGAACCAATCCTTGGCCTGTTTTGGGTCCATGGACACCTTCATGGTTTCACCGACCTTGTCGGTGGTGAACAATAAATTGTCTTTGATTTGCTGTTCCGTCAAACCGATGTCGGTCAAGCGATTGAACCGCATGTAAGACGCTGCATGGCAATTCAAGCAGTAATTGACGAACAGTTTGGCGCCATGCTGCAAAGCTCCCAGATCATTGATTTTGTTGGGCGCTTTGTCCCAAGGAATAGTGTCTGTGGCAGCAAAAGCAGACCAACTGGTGAATACGCTGATCAGTAGGCTGAGGATGATTTTTTTCATGGTTGTTTGCTCCAGCCGTTTCTCAATGTGCAACAAAGTTAACGCGGTCCGGCACCGGCTTGGTTTCTCCCAGTCGGCTCCACCAAGGCATCAGCAAGAAGAAGCCGAAATAAAACAATGTGCCGACTTGAGAAATTCGCTCATTGATTTGCGAAGGCGGTTTGATGCCTAAGTACCCAAGCACGAAAAAGTTGATCACAAATACTGCATAAAGGTATGTATGCCATGTAGGTTTAAAGCGAATAGATTTGACCTCACAGTGGTCTAACCAGGGCAAGAAAAACAGGATGATGACCGAACCACCCATGACAACCACACCCCAGAATTTGGCGTCAATCGCCAACATCAAACCCATCAGCAGCAGCGCGCCGCCGATGATCGCAGCTTTGAGTATGCTGCTGATAGCGGCACGTGTTGCACCCAGATAAGCAGCAGCAATCACACAGACGATGAGGGCATACATCATCTCATTGGTGATGGCGCGCAGCATGGAATAGTAAGGTGTGAAATACCAAACTGGGGCGATATGCAACGGCGTTTTCAGCGGGTCGGCTGGAATGAAGTTGTTGTATTCCAGGAAATAGCCGCCGAACTCGGGAGCGAAAAAGATGATGGCTGTGAAGACAAGCAAAAAGCCCATCACGCCCATGATGTCATGCACTGTGTAGTACGGATGGAAAGGAATGCCGTCCAGGGGTTTGCCGTTGGCATCTTTATGGGCTTTGATTTCAATGCCGTCAGGGTTGTTAGAGCCCACTTCGTGCAGTGCAATGATGTGCGCAACCACTAAGCCAAGCAACACAAGAGGTACGGCAATCACGTGAAAGGCGAAAAAGCGGTTTAAGGTGGCGTCTCCGACCACGTAGTCACCGCGGATCAGCAAAGCCAAGTCAGGACCGATGAAGGGAATGGCAGAGAACAGATTCACAATTACCTGCGCGCCCCAGTAAGACATCTGGCCCCAAGGCAGCAAATAGCCCATGAAAGCTTCGCCCATCAAGGCCAGGAAAATCGCGCAACCGAACAGCCACACCAGTTCACGCGGCTTGCGGTAAGAGCCGTAAATCAGCCCGCGGAACATGTGCATATAAACCACTACGAAAAACGCTGAAGCGCCGGTGGAATGCATATAGCGAATCAACCAACCCCAGGGCACGTCGCGCATGATGTACTCAACTGATGCGAAGGCAAGGGCTGCATCCGGCTTGTAGTGCATGGTCAGGAAAATGCCGGTGAGGATTTGAATCACCAACACCAACATAGAAAGTACACCGAAAAAATACAAAAAATTGAAATTCTTCGGTGCGTAATATTCGCTCAAATGCTCTTTGTAGAGTTTGGAGAGCGGGAACCGGTTGTCCACCCAGTTCAAGGCTTTCTCAGCCAACGGGGCGTTCGGGGAAATCTCTTTGAAGTCAGCCATGGTTTTGCCTTTAAGCCTTTTTGTCTTCGCCGATCAGCAAACGACTGTCTGAAAGATACATGTGGGGAGGGACTTCGAGGTTGTCCGGTGCGGGTTTGTTTTTGTAAACACGGCCGGCCATGTCAAAGGTGGAACCGTGGCAAGGGCAGAAAAAACCGCCCTGCCAGTCATCCGGAAGAGAGGCCTGAGGGCCCATTTGAAATTTATCGCTAGGCGAACATCCCAGATGCGAGCAAATGCCGACGCCGACAAAAAACTCAGGCTTGATAGAACGGCCCTGATTACGCGCATAAGCGGGCGTCAGTTCGTTGGGATTGCGTTTGGATTCCGGATCAGCCAATTGGACTTCGACTTTTTTCAAAGCCTCCAATTGCTCGGGGGTGCGGCGAACGACCCACACCGGCTTGCCGCGCCATTCGACGGTGAGTTTTTCACCGGGCTTGATGGCAGAAATATCTACTTCTACAGCGGCACCGGCGGCTTTGGCGCGCTCGGACGGGCTGAAAGTGCTGATAAACGGAACGGCGACTGCGGCGCCCCCGACTGCACCGGCACAACCTGTGGCTATCAGCCAGGTACGCTTACCGTTGTCTACTGTTGTTTCACTCATGAAAGGCCTCTGAATTTCATTGCGAATATCGAAAACCCTCAATTCTAACCGAGCCGATTAAGTAAAAACCAGTGGTTCTGTGTCAAAGGGGATTAATCAGCCGCTTGCCACCCGGACTCCAAAGCATTTCCAACAGCCGCCGTGGTCAGCCTAAGGGCGGCCTAAGGGCAGCGCGCACGGCCGCCCTTAGGCTGGAGGGATCGGCCAAACCTTGTCCGGCAATGTCAAATGCCGTGCCGTGATCCGGGCTAGTGCGTACAAACGGCAGGCCCAGCGTCTGGTTCACGCCGTGTTCTGTCCCCAAAAACTTCACAGGGATCAAGCCCTGATCATGGTACATGGCCAGAACCACATCGGGCGCATCTGCACCGCTTGCCTGATGCGCCTGCATAAACACCGTATCCGGTGGAAACGGCCCGCGGACTTGCAATCCTTGCGTATTTGCCAAGGCAATAGCAGGCGCAATCACTTGTATTTCCTCGAGCCCGAACAAACCCTCTTCACCGGCATGCGGGTTCAAACCCGCCACCCAGATGCGCGGATGTCGCCCGTGCAAAGCAGGCCAGCTGCGGTGAATGATTTGCAGTGTTTCCAGCACATTGGCCGTGGTCACCGCGTCTATGGCCTGGCGCAAAGACACATGAATACTGACCAGTACCACCCGCAAACCTGGGCTACTGAGCATCATGCGCACCGGCAGATCGGCCACCGGCAGGCCCAGGTGTTCTGCGGCCAGGGCTTGCAGCATTTCTGTATGACCGGGGTATTCCACACCGGCCAGCGACAAGGCTTTTTTATGCAGCGGTGCAGTGACCAAGGCGCTGAATTCGTTTCGCAAAACTGCCCGCGCCGCCCAAGTCACCGCGTCAGCTGCCATGCGGCCGGCCGCTGGTGTGACCTTGCCGATTTCAATGCTTGCGTCTGGCGTGACGTTGATCACCGGCAAATGGCCGCTAGGCACGCGCAGCGCCTCCGACGGCCCCGACACCTCGTGACACTGAATGTCCGACGGCAGATGGGCGGACAACTGCGCCAACTGTCGTTGCATCACCGCCAGATTGCCGATCACGCAAACAGCTTGCATGTCAGCGGCATGCCCGGCAAAAGCTTTGAGAATGATTTCCGGCCCGACGCCCGCCGGATCCCCCATGCTGAGGGCCATAGGCAAACGGTCGTGTGACTGAGCCATGCGTTTGATTGACCTAGGCCGGGTTGCTGATGTCTATGAACTCATGCGCCAGGCCTAAAGCGGACGCCACATGCGCGGCCAATGCCGGCGCGCCGTAACGCTCGGTGGCATGGTGACCGCAGGCAAAAAAAGCCACACCGGTTTCCTGCGCCAAATGCGCCTGGGGCTCGGAAATCTCGCCGGTAACAAAAGCATCTGCGCCGACCGCAATCGCGTCTTCGAACCAGGATTGGGCTCCGCCGGTACACCAGGCGATACGCTTGATAGGCCGGGCTGCATCAGGAATGACCGCCACTGCGGCACGGCCCAGCTTGTTTTCCAGCTCTGTTTGAAGAGTGGCCGGGTCGGTTACGCCATTCATAGGCGCACCCAGCCAGCCCAGCCTTTGATCGCCAAAGCGCTCAAGCGTTTGCCAGCCCATGTGCTTACCCAGCATGGCGTTATTGCCCCATTGTTCGTGCGCATCCAGCGGCAAGTGGTAGGCCAGCAAATTGATATCGTGCGCCAGCAACAGCGCCAGTCGCTGCTTCATCCAGCCGGTGACGCTGCCGTCCTGGCCGCGCCAGAACAAGCCGTGGTGAACCAGCAGCGTATCCGCGCCTTCATCTATGGCAGCCTCAATGAATGCTTTGCTTGCAGTCACGCCAGAGACGATTTTTTTGACCTCGGAGCTTCCTTCCACCTGCAAACCGTTGGGGCAGTAGTCCTTGAACAACTGCGGTTGCAGCAACTGGTTGCACAGGCTGATGAGCTCGTGTCTTTGTGCCATGTCAGCGGGGCTGGACTTTGGCCTTGGGGCGTTGTCCGGGTGTGATGGTCAAATCAATTTGATCGCTTTGGCGCAACACCGTCACAAGCGCTGCTTGACCGGGCTTGAGCGCCGACACACGCGCAAGCAATTCGGCCACGCTTTTCACCTGCTGGCCTTCGACCGCCAGCAACACATCGCCGGGACGCACACCGGCCTTGAATGCCGGGCCGGTTTGCAAAACGCCGGTGATGATGACGCCGCTGTCGCGCTGCACATTGAACGTCTTGGCAAGATCTGGCGTGATTTCAGTGGGTTCCACGCCTATCCAGCCGCGTACCACCTGGCCTTCCTTGACTATGCCTTCAAGCACCTGGCGCGCGGTGCTGACCGGGATAGCAAAGCCTATGCCCATGCTGCCGCCGGAGCGCGAATAAATGGCGGTGTTGATACCCAGCAGGTTGCCCTGCACATCCACCAAAGCGCCACCCGAGTTGCCCGGGTTAATGGCCGCATCGGTTTGTATGAAGTTCTCAAAGGTGTTGATGCCCAACTGATTGCGCCCCAATGCAGAGACGATGCCGCTGGTCACCGTCTGACCGACACCGAAGGGGTTGCCTATAGCCAGCACCACATCGCCGACTTGCAGCTGATCGGAATCGCTCAAAACCATAACGGGCAAATTGTCGAGTTTGATCTTCAATACCGCCAGATCGGTGTCCGGATCGGTGCCCACCAGCTTGGCGCGCGTGCTTCTGCCGTCGTTCAAAATGACGGTGATTTCATCGGCAGCTTCGATGACGTGGTTGTTGGTGAGGATATAGCCTTCGGTACTGACAATCACCCCGCTGCCCAGACCGGCATTCGGCGAAGCATCGTCCTGGTCGCCGAAGAAATAACGAAACCAAGGATCTTTGGCGTGATCCGGCAGATTGGACTTGCGCGACGCCGTATTGATGCTCACCACGGCAGGAGAGGCTTTTTTGGCGGCCATACGCAAACTGCCTGAACTGCCGGATCTACCCGCGCCACTGTCTGGCGCCTCCAGCACATGCAAACTGGAATTCCATTGAGAGGGTCGCTGCAACCACTCGGGCTTGAGGGTGATCAGCACAAACCAGACCGCAACCAGAATGGTCACTGTCTGGGAAAACAACAACCACAGTCTGCGCATCTTCAGGCGCCGCCGGCAGGCGTTTCTTGGTCTTCCGGCGCCTTGGTGTGCTTCATGAATATCTGCGCAGCCCAGATACCGACCTCATAAAGAATGACCATGGGAATGGCCAAGGCCAACTGCGACACCACATCCGGCGGTGTGACGATGGCCGCGATGATGAAAGCCAGCACAATGAAATAAGAACGGAAAGCCTTGAGTTTTTCAATGGTGACCAAGCCCATGCGCGCCAGCACAATCACCACAATCGGCACTTCGAAGGCCAAGCCGAAGGCGATAAACATGGTCATCACAAAACTCAAATAGGCTTCGATGTCAGGTGCGGCCGTGATGCTTTTCGGCGCAAAGCTTTGAATGAACTTGAACACCTGCCCGAACACAAAGAAGTAACAAAATGCCACACCGATGAAAAACAAAATGGTGCTGGACATGACCAACGGCATCACAAGACGCTTTTCATGGGCATACAAACCAGGCGCGACGAAGGCCCAAGCCTGGTAGAGCACCACCGGCAGCGCCAGCAGAAAAGCCGCCATCAGCATGATTTTGAGCGGCACCAGAAACGGCGAAATCACCGAGGTGGCTATCAAGTTAGTGCCTTGGGGCAGTTGCGCTACCAAAGGAGCGGCCAACAGGTCGTACAACTGGGCCGGGCCGGGGAATATGCTGAGAATGGCGCACATCACCGCAACCCCAATGAACGACTTGACCATACGGTCACGCAATTCCTTGAGGTGCTGAACAAACGGTTGTTCGGAAGCTTTCAGCGTATCCGTGTCCTGCGAACCTGAGTCAGACATATGTCATCAAAACCTGTTTGAACCTGTTGCAGACGGACGGAAACGGGCGACACGCGCGGCACCCGACAAAGCTTTGGTACGCACGCCTTGGCGCGCTTTGTACCACTGCGGCATGGCTGAACGCTTAAGCCGCCAGTTTTTGCCGGGGTGTTTGTACTCGGGTTGTTGCGGCTGCCAATAAGGAAGGAATGCGTTGTTATTGTCGGACGCTGTTGCTTCCTGACCAAGCTCAGCCATGCCTTGGTTCAGCTGCGTGGTGGCATTCAACACGCTGGACTGCACATCCGTCATGGCCGAGTCCATGGTTTCCTTCATTTTCTTCAGGTCTTCCATTTCCATGGCGCGGTTGACCTCGGCTTTGACATCAGACACGTAACGCTGCGCCTTACCGAGCATGGTTCCGATGGTGCGGGCCACACGCGGCATTTTCTCCGGACCGATGACGACCAACGCTACTGCGCCGATCACCGCCAGTTTGGAGACGTCTAAATCAAACATGTATCAAGACTTGCTTTTAGCTTCGACGTCAATCGTTGCTTTGTCAGCGCTTGCAGGCGCGCTTGCGGCGACTTGCTGTGCCGGTGCGGCAGGTTTTTCTTCGGTCGGGGCGGCAGCGCCGTCCTTGATACCGTCTTTAAAGCCTTTGACTGCCCCGCCCAGGTCACCGCCCAGGCTTTTCAATTTTTTGGTGCCGAAGACCAAAACCACAATCAATAAAACAATTAACCAATGCCAAACAGAAAATGACCCCATGGGATGCTCCTCAATGAACTGATGGAATTCTAGTCTCAGCCGCGCAACCATGGGCGCGGACCGCCCATGACATGCCAATGCAGGTGGTGAACTTCCTGCCCGCCCTCGGCGCCGGTGTTGGTTACCAGACGAAAACCACCCTCGGGGTAGGGGTTGACGCCTTCTTGCAAAGCCAGTTGTGGAACCTTGATGAGCATGCGCCCGAGCAAGGCTGCGTGCGATTCGGTAACCTGCGCCATCGAAGGGATATGCAGTTTGGGGATCACCAAAAAATGCACCGGTGCCCACGGGTTGATGTCGTGAAACGCGAACATGTTGTCGTCTTCATACACTTTGCGCGAAGGAATTTTGCCCTGAATGATTTTGCAAAAAATGCAGTTCGGGTCTTGCGTGTCGCTCATTCAATCTTCTCCTGATTCACGCTGCAAGGCTTTGCGCAAAGCTTTTTCTTCCAAGCCGCCCAGGCCTTCGCGGCGCGCCAATTCGTTGATAACGTCCGCCGGGCTGAGACCGTAATGCGCCAGCGCCACCATGCAGTGAAACCACAAATCGGCCATTTCATTCACCAAATGCTGCGGCTCGCTGCCGTGGCTCAAGTCTTTGGCGGCCATCACGGTTTCGGTGGCCTCTTCGCCGATTTTCTTTAAAAACGCGTCCGGCCCCTTGTGCAGCAAGCGCGCCACGTAACTGGCATCCGGGTTGCCGCCATTGGCCGGTTTGCGGCTTTCGATCACAGCGGCCAAGCGCATCAGGCTGTCAATGGTGTTCATGGTGTTTTCTTATAAATGAGGGCGGGGTCTTGCAACACAGGCTCGGTGCTCAACCAATGACCGCCGTCCGGGCCGGTCTGCCAGCGCTGAAAAAAGCAACTGTGGCGGCCGGTATGACAAGCGATGCCGGGGTCGTGGCCGGTTTGCATGACGCTGAGTAGCACCACATCATTGTCGCAGTCGAGGCGGATGTCGTGCACCAGTTGCACATGGCCGGATTCTTCGCCCTTGAACCAGAGTTTGTTGCGCGAGCGGCTGAAATAGACAGCGCGGCCCTGCTCGGCGGTGAGTTGCAACGCCTCGCGGTTCATCCAGGCGAACATCAGCACGTCTTTGCTGCCCTGCTCTTGTGCGATGACGGGCACTAAGCCTTGCGCGTCCCATTTGATGTGATCAAGCCAATTCATAGGGGGAGATGTTAAGGGCTGCGCCTGTTGTGGATAAGCAATCGGAAAAAGCGCATGGAAAGGCATTTAAAGCTAGGCTCAACCACGCAATGCTTGTAGATCCTAGTTATTGCCATTTTTAAACAAGAACTCTAAACTTGCCTCATGAGCTCAATGAATATTTCCTTACCTGAGTCACTCAAATCCTTTGTGGACGAGCAGGTCAGCCAGCGCGGCTTCGGCACCAGCAGTGAGTATGTGCATGAGTTGATCCGCAGGGACCAAGAGAGACGGCAATTTCAAGGTTTGCTTTTAGAGGGTGCAAGCTCGGAAGCTACACAAGCGGTGACGCCTGCCTATTTTGATAATTTGCGCGACAAGGCAAGCAAAACGAGCAAGCCCCGCAACAAGGCGTGAATTCCAAACCCATTGTCCCGCGTCAGTTTGCCAATCAAGATGTCGATCAGGCAATCGCATACTACGTGGATGAGGGCGCTACAGATGCCGCATTAGGCTTTATTGATGAACTAGAACGGGCTTATACCCACATCAGCCGCCATCCTGCAACCGGCTCTGCACGTTATGCCCACGAGCTTAATTTGCCCGGACTTAGATTTTGGCCCTTAACTCGCTACCCACACTTGGTGTTTTATGTCGAACGGTCTGACCATATTGATGTGTGGCGTGTGTTGCACGGTCAGCGTGATATTCCTGCTTGGATGCAAGAAGCAGCGGGGATTTAAATCTTGCTCAATCGCTCTGCCATGCGGGTCTGCCAACCGGGACCGGTGGCGCGCCAACGCTCTATGACTTCTGGGGGCAGGCGCAAGGAGATGGATTTACGCGGATTGGGTGACAGGGGACGCCCCCCTTTTTTCAGCTTGGCGCGAGCCAACATGTCTTCAGTGAATTCGGGCAGTTCTTCGTATTCGTGCGGCGCAATGTTATGAGCGTCTACTTGCTTCAAGTTAGACGTCAAGGAGCGGCGCGATGCGGATATGTTCACGTTCATTGGCTTTCCTCATGCTGAAAATATGGCGGTCCGCGTATCAAGAAGCAACTCGCAACTGCAAAGCTTCTTGCGCCACCATGTTGATGCTTTTACCTTCCGCTTGTGCCGCCAATGCCAGTTGCTCATGAAGCTCAGGTGAAATGCGTAGATTGAATTTTCCTGAAAAATTTCTTTTGGGATCGATGCCTTTTTCTTTGCACACGTCTAGGAAAACTTGCAAAGATTTTTTGAACTCCGCACGTAACTCCTTGGGGTTCTTTCCATAGAAATCTGCGCCACCGTTAAGCCCTAGGATTTCCCCGCGAAAGAGATCAAGCTCTTCGTCATATTCAATCTTGGCGTTATAGCCGTCAACATGCATTGTGTTCATGGTTCTACTCCGTGTTGTTCCAGCCATTTGCGAATGCTTGCAACTGCACCTTTGTCGGTATTGGGGGATGGATGGGGTCTGTGAAAAACCCTGACCTCGCCATACATCACCACCGCCACGCGACTGCCTTCTCGCTCGCTGACCTCTGCACCCAATTCGT
>Ga0049084_10000991_pt1 | contig 11422 bp, 9 predicted proteins | sample GreLakmeON33MSRF_FD_66720 | JGI IMG/M metagenome (GOLD analysis project Ga0049084, IMG submission 66720) | Freshwater lentic microbial communities from great Laurentian Lakes, MI, USA - Great Lakes metaG ON33MSRF | ecosystem: Environmental > Aquatic > Freshwater > Lake | place: Great Lakes... | reverse complement strand
TACGCCGCGTATCGCGGCACGGCGATCGGTGGGGTGGGGCTCAATCGCCAGGTGGTCGGCGCCAAGGATTATTTCAGCGGCGTCGGCCTTGCGATCACGCCGCGCGATCGGTTGGTGGCGGTGGGGCCTGATCCGGCCACTCCGGTGAAGGAGCAGAAGCGGGGTGCCCCGCCGCTCGTGAACACGATTGGAAACGTCACCCTGCGCGCGCTTGATTTCAGCGGCGTGAAGGCCCTGACGATTAACGCCGACGCGGCCAAGGGAGCCGTGCGGGTGGAAATCCTCGATGAAGACGGCTACCGGCTCCGTGGGTTTACGAAGGACGACGCGCTGCCTATCACGACCGATGGACTCGCGCTGCCCGCGGCTTGGAAACAAAAGTCGCTCGGCGACTTGCCGGCGGGAAAATATCTCGTGCGCGTATATCTTGATCGGGCGGACCTCTACGCCGTGACGTTGCACTGATCGATCGTGAGCGCTCTACCCGACAACTCTTCCAGGCGGATTCGAGCGCTCGCCGCGTGTTTCTTGTTTTCGGTGATGGGCCGCAGTGCGTTCGCCGCCTCAGAGCCAACGCCGCCGTCTGTCGCGCCCTGCGTGGTCGACGTCGCGTATGGCCCGCACGCGCGCCACCGGCTGGATTTGTGGCGCGCGAAAGTCGACGGTCCGGCGCCCGTCGTCGTGTTCATCCATGGAGGCGGCTGGCATGGCGGCGACAAGTCGGCGGTGCCCGCGGAATGGTTGCAGCACATGCTGGCCAACGGCGTCTCGGTGGCGTCGATCAACTATCGCTTCACGAGCACGGCGACCGTGCCCGGGCCGCTGCTCGACGGCGCGCGGGCGGTCCAGTTTCTTCGCGCGCGCGCGGCCGAGTGGAATCTGGATACGGCGCGATTCGGGGCGATGGGTGTTTCGGCGGGGGGCTGCACCGCCCTGTGGCTGGCTTTTCACGATGATCTCGCCGACGCAAAGAGCGCCGATGCAGTGGCCCGGCAGTCGAGCCGGTTGCAAGTGGCGGTAGGGATGTCGCCGCAGACGTCGCTCGATTCGGAGGAGGTCGTAGGGTGGGTAGGGGAGCAGGTGATGAGTCACCCGATGATAACGCGCGCGGTGGGTGCGAAGAACCGGGGACAGGTGAAGGAGCGCTACGCGGAGTATGCGGCGGTGATGCGCGAGAGTTCGCCGATTGCGCACGTCTCGCGTGACGATCCGCCGGTCTTGCTTTCCTACCCGACGGTGGGTGCGCTGCCGGCGCCCGACGCCGGACACGCGATCCACCACGCGATGCACGGGCTGAAACTGAAGGAGCGCGCTGAGGTCGCTGGAGCGGTCTGCGTGGTGCGGATCGAGGACCAGGTAACGGTCGCGGTGCCCAAGCCGGAGGAATTTTTAGTCTCGCACCTCAAGACTGCCGCCCGCCCATGAGCAAACCGCTTTGTTTTACGACCGCGCCTTCGTTTATAGATGCTCCCGCCGGAGCGGAACCCGCGGTGGCGGACCTCGAATTGTGCGTGCTGCGTGGCGTGGGGGCCGGCCAGCCGTGGCCCGAGGATCGGGCGGGCCAGGTGGAGATTTTTTTCTGCAGCACGCCGCCGCCGAATCTCGCGGCGTTCACCGCTCTGCGCTGGCTGCAGATCGAGTCGGCGGGTTTTTCCCACCTGTTTCCACTGAAGCTCGGCGCGCGTGGTATCACGGTGACCAATGCCCGCGGGGTCTTCGACTGTCCCATTGCCGAGTGGAACGTCGCGATGATGGTGAATCTCGTCCGCGATCTACGGACGATGATTCGCAATCAGGACCAGGGAATCTGGGATCGATCGCCAAAATTTTCCGGTGAGTTGCGCGGGCGGACAGTGGGCCTCTGGGGTTACGGCGGTATTGGCCGCGAGACGGCGCGGCTCGCGAAGACGCTCGGCATGAAAGTCCATGTGCTCACGCGCTCGGGTCGGAAGTCGCGGGCCGACTCCACCTTCGTCCCCGGCACCGGGGATCTCGAGGGCGTGTTGCCAGATCGCTATTTTGATGAGAATGAAAAGGCTGCGTTTCTGCGCGAGCTCGATTTCCTGATCCTCGCGCTCCCGCTGACGGCTGCGACCGAGGGAGTGGTCGGCGAGCAGGAACTGCGCACGCTGCCCAAGGGGGCCTATCTGCTCAACCCGGCGCGCGGGCCGATCGTCCAACAGGAGGCGCTGCTCGCCGTCCTGCGCGACGGCCATCTCGGCGGCGCGGCGCTCGACACGCACTATCACTATCCCATGCCCGCCGATCATCCGCTGTGGAGATTTCCGCACGTGATCCTGACGCCGCACATTTCGGGCACCACCTTTTCGCCGCACTTTCGCGAGGGCCTGCTCCGCATCTTTCGCGAAAATGCGCAGCGCTATGTGGCGGGCCGCCCGCTGCTCAACGTGATCGCGCCAACGGATCTGCAATGAGAGCCGCCAATTGTTTTCCCTGCCCATGAAGATCACCCGCGTTCGCACCGTGCTTTGCACCGCTCCCCAGAAGGACATTTTTATGAAGGCGCGCGAGCGACGATCGGCGGCCTTCATCGTGATTGAGACCGACACGGAACTCACCGGGCTCGGCGAGACCTACGCCGGCTACTTCGTGCCGGAACTGGTGCCCGGCGTCGTGGAGTTTTATGCGCCGATTCTCGTCGGGGAGTCGCCGCTCGACATCGATGTGTTGTGCCGCCGGATGTTCACGGCCGGAAAATTCTGGGCGCGCGTCGGGCTCGGCTCGATCGTGCAGAGCGGCATCGAGTCGGCGCTGTTGGACTTGAAGGGCAAGGCGCTGGGCGTGCCAGTTTACGAACTGCTCGGCGGGCGCTGCCTCGACACCGTGCATTGTTATGCCACGGGCGGCGTTTCGCCCCATGCGCGTGACGAGTTGGAGGGCAAGGTGGCGCAATACCTGAGCCTGGGTTTCGACGCGGTCAAACTCGGCGCGGGCAGCTACCGTCTGGGGCATCCGGTCGTCGCTTCGCGCACGCCGCAGGAGGCGCGCGATGTCGAGGTAGAGAAAGTGGAGTTCCTGATGAAACGTTTCGGAGCCTCGTTTCAGCTCAATCTCGATGCGCACATGGACAACCTCGGCGAGGCCGACCACGTCTGGAATCTCGCGACCGCGCAGTGCGTGCTCCACGCGCTTGAGGGGTATCCGATCGGATTTTTTGAGGAAGCGCTGCCCTACACGGACATGCGGGCCTACGCGGCGCTCCGGGCCTCGACGACGATTCCCGTCGCGGGCGGCGAATGTCTCTCGAGCCTCGAAGAGTGGCGCGACTGGCTGGAGCACCGGCCGTTCGCGCTCGCGCAACTCGATGCGTCGTTTATGGGCGGCATCATGAATTTCATGAAGATCGCGCGCCTCTGCGAATTGCAGGGCGTCTCGATCGCGACCCATGCGTGGTCGGCCACGCCGGGCGTCGCGGCGAATCTGCACGCGGCGTTTGCGAGCCGCAATACGAGCATCGTGGAGTTCGCCGCGTATTCTCCCAACCGGCCGGCGCTCAACACGCATGTCGACGCACCGCTGCTCACCGAGCTCTGGGTGGAGCCGCCGGTGCTCGAGCACGGCCGACTGCGGCTCGCTGACACGCCCGGGCTCGGGGTGCGTTTGCCGGAGGGCTTTTGTGAGCGGTATCCGTTTCAGCCTGGCAGCGGCGAGTTCAACTCAGTCAAAGGCAAGGTGCTCACGCCATGACGCGGTCGTTGCGGCGCACGATGGGCTGGCTCGGATGCCTGATGGCCTGCGCGGCCCAGGCGGCGCCGAAACCCGCCCCGCTGTTTTCCGACCACGCGGTCTTGCAGCGCGAGGTGCCCGTGCCGGTCTGGGGCACGGCCGCTCCGGGCGAAAAAATTACCGTGACGTATCGCGAGACCATCGCTTCAGCCGTGGCCGACAGTGCGGGGCGGTGGCGCGTGGACCTGCCGCCGATGCGCGCGTGGGCGTCGGCCGATCTGGTGATCACGGGCGCGGGCACGGTGGTTGCGCGGGATGTGGCGGTAGGGGATGTGTGGCTGCTCACGGGTCAGTCGAACATGGAGTGGCCGCTGGCGAAATCCGACGGGGGGAGCGCTGCGGCGGCGGCCGATCTGCCGTGGTTGCGGCACCTCAAAGTCCCCCATCGCGTATCTGATCGCGCTCAGGAGGAATTTCATGCCGGCTGGGTGCGGAGCTCGCCGGTCGCGGCGCCGGTGTTTTCGGCGGTGGGCTTCTTTTTGGCACGCCACCTCTATGGCAATGGGGCGGTGCCGGTGGGCCTGCTCAACGTGTCCTACGGTGGCACTATCATCGAGTCGTGGCTCGGCCCGCGTGCGGTGGAGGCGGCGGCGTCCGGTGCCAATGTGCGCCGACGCTGGTCGGAAGTCATCGCGGCGTTTCCGGGACGACAGGCGCAGTATGAGGCGGCGCGAGCGGCGTGGGAGCGAGCGAAGGGGCGCGTTGGGTTGGGTGGGGTGACCGCCGTCGCGCGTGAGCCGCGCCGGCCTGACGGCCCGGGCAGCGTCATTCAACCTAGCGGTCTCTATCATGGAATGCTGACGCCGGTTCTGCCGTGCGCGGTGAAAGGTGTGCTGTGGTATCAGGGTGAATCGAACGTCGGCCGGCCTGATGAATACGCCGATTTGCTGGCGGCGATGATCCGGGGCTGGCGGCACGATTTCCAAAACAGCCGGTTGCCCTTTTTCGTCGTGCAGCTCCCAAACTACGCCGATCGCAATTTCTCCTGGTGGCAGTTACGCGACGCGCAGGCTAAGGTGGCGACCGAGGTGCCGCACACGTATCTCGCCGTGACGATCGATCTCGGCGAGTCGCGCGACAAACATCCGCGGAACAAGGACGAGGTCGGCCGCCGACTCGCGTTGCTCGTGCGCCGCCATCTCCTCGGCGAAACGATCACGGCGGAAGCCCCGCGGTTGAAGTCCGTCGTGCGCCAAGGCAGTGCAGCGGTGGTGGAGTTCGCGACAGAGGGCGACGAGCTGATTTGGAGAGCGACCGCCGTGGGTTCACCTGCGCTGGAGGTCGCAGGTGCCGATGGCGTCTTTATACCGGCAACCGGGCGGCTCGAAGGTGGACGGTTGTTCCTCAGTGCTGAGGCGGTGCCGGAGCCGCACTTCGTGCGTTATCTCGCGCAGAACGATCCCGCGCCGTGTCTTTTCACGCGGGGCGGCCTGCCCGTCGCTCCGTTTCAGTCCGGCCTAAAATGAAAATCTTCCTCGCCTCCGCATTTTTTTCCATGACAACCCTGCTCTCCCAATCCACGGCCGCAACCGCGGCTAGCTCCGAAACCGCGTCCGCTTCCCCAGGCTGGAAGCAACTCGCTCCCTTGCCGGATCCCGTGGGGTGGGCGGGGATGTTTGCGGGCGTCCTCGACGGTCGGCTCATCGCCGGGGGCGGTTCGCAGTTCCCCGAAAAGCCCATCTGGCTGCAGGGCACGAAAGCGTTCAACGGACGCCTCTACGCGCTCGCCGAGCCCGCGGGAAAATGGGAGGTGCTCGAGGCCCAGTTGCCGGAAAAGATCGGCAACGCAGCTAGCGCTGCCACGGCGGACGGAATCTATCTGGTCGGAGGCATCGCAGCGGACGGATGTCGCGCGACCGCGTGGGTGTTGCGCTCGAAGAATGGGGCCTTGGTGGCGGAGCCGCTGCCGTCACTGCCGCGACCGCTGGGCTACGCGGTCGCGGCGGTCGTGGGCCGTCGGCTCGTCGTGGCGGGCGGCCAGCACAACCTGATCGACAAGGCCGCGACTGCCGAAACATGGTCGCTCGACCTCGCGGCTCAATTCGAGGGCTGGACGCGTGAGGCCGACTTGCCGGGTCCAGGAATATTTGTGCCGTGCGCTGCGACCGATGCGGGCGGGGTTTTTGTTTTCGGTGGCATGGCCTTTTCGGGCGACGGGAAACTTGCACCCTCCCGGGCCGCGTATCGGTTCGATGTGGCACGGCGCTCCTGGGAGCGGCTACCCGACCTTCCGGAGCCGCGCGTGGCCGCGGCGTCGCCGTGTGCGCGGCTGCAGGATGGGAGATTTTTGGTGATCGGCGGCTACGCGGAAGTTTTCGCAGGTGCGTTGCGCGAGCACCCGGGGTTTAGCACCCAAACGCTGACCTACGATCCGGCGACGCGGCAGTGGGCGAGCGGCCCGGTGCTCCCGCGCGCCCCGATTGGCAATCGCGATGCGACCACGGATGCCGGCCCGACGCCGATGGTGGCGGCCCCGTGTGTGGTATGGCGCGGGCTCGCCGTTGTGGTGAGCGGGGAAATTCGCGGCGCGACACGGACGCCGGTGGTGGTGGCATGGCCGCTCGCGAACCAGCCGATCCGATAGCGTCAGCCTTCGACGCGTGCATCGGCGCTGCCGAACACGCGACAACGGCCTACGGGCGCGGCTCTACGCAGCAAGATTCTCCTGAGCATGAAATGTATACGGATATGTGGTTGGCACTGATCCCGCTGGAGCGCCGCTGGGGGGGGCAAGGCGGCCGCAATTTTTCAGTTGCATGGAAGACACCAGTGGCGGTCTGGAGTGGGGGCTGGCCAAGGGGGGCAACGGTGGCGGGAAAGCCTGAAATACAATTGACAGTTTTAGAGTATACACAGGAATTCTTTATGTGGGCCCACGATCCGCCCTCATTTTTCAACGCCGCTGCCGGCTGAACTTCGCTTTCCCCTCACCCTCGGACCCGCCCAACCTATGACCATCGGATCTGTTGCCACGCGTTCTCCGCTTTTCGGAAAAGCGCCCGTTGTTTCACGGCGAACAGCCCGAGCGTTTTGGCGTTCGTGCAGTAGTTTTTCCAGCCGTCTGATCGTCTTCGCTGCGCTTGTAGTATCTGGCCTGGCTGTGGCCCAGCCTTCGGGCGCGGCGGGCGAGGGCACGGAGGTGGTCGGGCGGGTCTTCAATGACCTGAACGGAACGTATGTGGCCAACGCGACCGTTTCGGTCGAGGGCACGAAGATCGAGGCGATTACGGATGAGAGGGGTGCGTTCGTGTTGCCAGCGGTGCCGGCGGGCGCGATTCGCATCCGCGCGTTCTACGTCGGACTGCCGCCGCAAATTCAGTCCGTGACCGTCAGCGGGCGGCAGACAACGGTGCCGGACATCCGGCTTACCGAGTCCGCAGTAACCGATGCGACCACCGGCCAAACGATCACGCGACTGCAGTCGATTACTGTGGTGGCGGATCGCGAGACGAGTGCCCAAGCCATGGCGATGAATGAGCAGCGCAATGCGCCTAGCCTCAAAAATGTGATCGCGATGGATGAGTATCCCGTCGACGGCAACGGCAACATCGGTGAGTTTCTTAAGTATATTCCCGGAGTGGCGGTGACGTTCTCGGGCAGCCAGCCGGTTGATGTCTCCGTGCGTGGTCTGCCGGGAAATGCCACGCCCATCATGGTTGACGGCGGCGTGCTGCCGAGCACAGCCAGTGGTGACAGCCGCGGTGGTTCACTGTTCGGCGTGCCCATGACCAATGTCTCGCGCATCGAAGTGACCAAGGTGCCGACGCCGGACATGGCGGCCGGCACGCTGGGCGGAAGTATCAATATTATCAGCAAGAGCGGATTCGAACGCAAAACGCCGCTCTTCAGCTACAATCTCTACAGCGCGTTTAACGCGGAGCTGGGGCTCACACTGGAAAAGCAGCCGGCCGGTATCCACTACCTCCGGACAAGCAGCATCGGGCCCTCGGCGAACCTGCTGTATGTTTATCCTGTGAACAACTCGCTGGCGATCACCGTCGGGGGATCCTCTATCTACGGCTACATCCCGGCCGATCAGACCGCGCCGATCTGGAATCTCAGCACGCTGGTCCAGACGCAGAGCACGTTTCAGAGCACGCCCCAACTCGTCATCACGAGGAACCTGAATTTCGGTGTCGATTGGAAGTGGGGGAGCCGGAATATTTTTGCTGTCACCTATCAAGGTCGCGATCGCGGAACCCAGGCAACGACCTCCGGCTTCAACGTGCTCTACGGGGCCGGTGCCACCGGTGGCCCCACGTTCACCCAAGGCGCGGCGACGGGGGTGGGCTCGATCACGCAGTCGCCTTCGTGGCTGGGGATTTGGAGCGACGCCAGGATTTTGAACTTCCGTCACAAGTTCTACGGCCGTCTGTGGAAAGTGGAGACCAATGCCAGCTATTCGAAAACCGATACGTTGCGCGATTCGCCTGACTACTTCACTGGGGCGGCACTGGGCCGGGCCAACCTCGTCATTCGCGGCTCCGGCATCGCCGGCGACGCGGAAAACATGCTGAACACCCTCCCCACCGCTTACACCGCCTTCGACCGCAGCGGCAACGCCGTCGACATCTTCGACCAATCCCAATTGGTGATCACAACGGCGACGATGACGAAACTGGAGTGGGCGCGAACCAACGAGCAGCTCAAGGTGCTCGTCGCCCGCGAACTGGAAACGCGAATTCCCTTCACGATCAAAACCGGTTTTGAGTTCAACCGGGAGGACTACGAGCAGGCAGGCCAGACCGACAGCTACACCTTCCGGACCGGGACCACCGATGATGTGCGCAAGGCCGGAAACTATGGCCTCATGAATCCCTCCTACGGCAGCGCTTATGCGGGCCGCACCATTCAGTGGATTAATATGAAGAGCTATTACGATCTCTTCCGGGCGCGTCCCGACTATTTCACCTGGAACGAAGGCGCCGCGCATAGCTCGGGCGTGAACACCTACAAGAATCTCGTTGAAACGATCTCGGCTGGATTCCTGCGCTTGGACGCGAAGTTGTTCCAGAACCGGCTGTGGCTGGTCGGCGGAGTGCGCTACGAACACACCGGGCTGAAAGGCGCGGGCCCGTTGAACGATCCCACGGCCTTCCTCCAAAAAGATACCAAGGGGAATCTCGTCCGCACCTCGACGGGCGCCACGATCCCGATCACCAGCGACGTCTTGGCGCGAACGAAACTCCAGTTTGTCAAAGGCGGCTCGACCACCGATCGCGCTTACGACGGCTACTATCCGAGCTTCAACGCCAGCTACACGATTAACCCGTTTCTGCTCGCCCGGCTCGGCTACGCCAAAACGATCGGCCGGCCCAACCGGGGCTTTATCGTGCCCGGTGTGACTTATTCGTCGGAAACCGCCAATCCCCAGACGATCACCATCAACAACACCGGCCTGGTGCCGTGGAAGGCGGACAACTACGATCTGACGCTGGAGTCCTATCTCTTCAAAGGTGGCGTTGGATCCATCGGTGTTTTCCAGAAGGATATTTCGGGCTTTTTCGTCACGACTAGAATCCCGGCCACGCCCGAGATCATGAACTTATACGGCTTGGACAACGACTCGAACGCCAACTACGAGATCGCGACCCGCGCCAACGGCACCTCGCCCACGCGGATCCGCGGCTTCGAGTTCAACTATAAACAAAACCTCCGCTTCCTCCCGAATTGGGCGAAAGGGCTGCAGCTTTTCGCCAACTATACTTACCTTGATCTGTCGGGGTCGAACGATGCGGACTTCACGGGATTCAATCCCGAGACGCTCAGCTACGGCGTGAACCTCACCCGCCCGCGCTACTCGGTGAAATTCCTGATGCAGATGCAGGGTGAAACTCGTCGCGCGCCGGTGGCAGCCAACGTGGCCTCGGGGATCCCCGTCAACACCTTCCTCTGGCAGGGCGCGAAGAAGCGGCCCACGCTGACGGCGGAGTATCGGATCCTGCGCAATCTCTCCATCTATGGATCGCTGAGCGATTTCTTTGGCGGCGGGTTCAAGGACGTGCAGCGGCGGTATCCGGATGGCGGCAACACGCCCGGCTACGCGCAGTTTCAGCGCGTCCAGGAGTGGGGTTTCGCCGTGACGCTGGGTCTCAAAGGCGAGTTCTGAAATCCGAACGTGCAATTTGGGCTCTCGTTTTCGATTTCGACGGACTCATCCTCGACACGGAGACTGTAATGGTGGACGCCTGCGCCGCGTTTCATGTGCGCGCGGGCCGACCGTTCGCGCGAGAAGTCCTCGACCAGACCGTCGGGCATGAAGATCAGCCGCCGGATATCTGAGGCGCGTTCGACCCGGCGGTGGATCGGTCTGCCCTTCAGCAAGCGCTTGAGCACCATCACGAGAGCCTCGTGAGGCAGTTGCCGATCATGCCCGGCGTGGAGAATTTCCTCCGGGCCGCGCAGGCGCGCGGGCTCAGTTGTGCCATCGCGTCGAACTCTCCGCGCCAGCGAGTGGCAGCGCATGTTGCCCGATTGGGGTTGCGATCATATCTCGCGGCGATCCGAGGCATCGAGGATGTCGCGCGCGCGAAGCCCGAGCCCGACCTTTACGAGGCGGCGGTGGCGGCGCTGGGTGTGGCCGGCGGCGAGGCAGTGGCGTTTGAGGATTCCGAGACCGGCACACTCGCCGCGAAACGCGCCGGGCTTTGGTGCGTCGCCGTGCCGAATCCATCGACGCGGCATCAGAAGCACACACGCGCAGATCTTCGGATCGAGTCGTTGGGTGGCACGACGTTGGCGAAAATTATTTCCGAACTGGGCTCGCGGCCCGAGTGGGTGTCGCTGCGGTAGTTCGCTCGATGCGCCGAACGGCCGGGCGGCGCGTCGAGCGAAGCTCGCGGGCCTACTCGCGGAATCGGAACGAAAACAAATCCGCGTCTTTCAGCGCGACGCGGAGTCGCACGATTTGGCCGGCGAGGGCCGACACATTGGTGCGGCCGGTCCACGAGACGGAGCGCGCGACTTCGTCACCGACAATCTCGCGCGATTCGGCGAGGGCGTAGCCGGGCAGGGCGCGGCCGGCTTCGTCCTGGAGCTCGAAGCGGAGGCTGCCAGCCGCGGAGGTGGCGTAGTTGACCTCCAGTGAGCGTCCGGAAAATCGGAACGGTTTCGAGACCATTTCGCCGCCCGCATAACCGGCGTGCAGCGATGCAAAACCGTCGAGCCGGACAGAATAGCGGGCGAGGTGATGGCCCGGCTGGCCATACTGACGCTGCACGAAAAACGACATCTCGGCCGGGCCGGTTTGAATGACATTGAGCGCCGGGTAGTTGGTGCGAGAGGTCCAGTTCTCGTGGCCGATGCCGGGGCGCACAAAGCCCTCCATAAACGTGCGGTCAAAAGTGGTGCCGCCGCGAGTGGACATGAGAATGGTGTCCGAGATGTCACCGAAGTAAGCGGGGTCCACGTTCACCGCTTTGGCTTCCTCGGCGTTCAAGACCTGGCGCTTGGGAAGAAAGCGCGCGGCGATCGCGAGGTAGAGATGCGGCGCGCGCGGATAGGGCGAGGTCTGGTTGGTGTAGATATGTTCGGGTTCGGCGGCTGTGCCGTCGGCCGCGCGAAAGGTCATGTCACCTTCCTCGGTCCAGGTTCGAAAATCGGGACTCGACGCGCGCGCGACCCAGCGGACTTTGGTGGTCCGGCCGGGTACGTCGACGAAGGTGCGGAAATAGCA
>Ga0049084_10000989_pt1 | contig 11430 bp, 6 predicted proteins | sample GreLakmeON33MSRF_FD_66720 | JGI IMG/M metagenome (GOLD analysis project Ga0049084, IMG submission 66720) | Freshwater lentic microbial communities from great Laurentian Lakes, MI, USA - Great Lakes metaG ON33MSRF | ecosystem: Environmental > Aquatic > Freshwater > Lake | place: Great Lakes... | reverse complement strand
AAATCAGGACTCCCTAATAATAGAGTGTATGTTATTTCTCAAGATCCATCAGGCACAATGTGGTTTGGTACTTGGGGTGGGGGCCTTTGCAGTTATAATGGGAAGAAATTTACAACCTATTCAGAAAAAGAAGGAGGGCCACGGTTCGTTATAAGTATGTTTTTGGATAAGAAGGGTAGACTTTGGGTTGGTAGCCATCTTGGAAAGTTAATTTGTATAATAAATGGGAAGTTTAAAATCTATGGCAAGGAAGACGGATTTAACGAGAATGCGGTTTGGGGCTTTGATGAGGACTCAAAAGGAAATATTTGGTTTACTTCATACGGCACGAATTTTGCCAAATACGATGGGGAAAAGTTTACATATATAACAAATGAAGGCGGGGTATTATCTCGAGCCGTTCCGATAAAAATAGATAGCCAAGATAATTTATGGATAGGGCATGCGGAAAAGGGGGGAGTGGAAAAATGGAATGGAAAAACATTATTAAGATTGGGCTCCTCCAATGGCTTGCTAAATCCAACCAATTGGAGTTTATATATTGATAAATCAAATACCGTTTGGATTGGCTCTTCGGGAGGAGGCGTGTTTAAATTAAAATCGGAGTCGATTGTTCGTTATGGTTCTTTGCAAGGTTTAACAGACAATGTTGTTAATACAATTACCCAAGACAAAAATAATAAAATTTGGATCGGAACAGACACTGCGGGGCTTTTTTATCTTGAAAACAACACTTTTAAGTCATTCCCCCCTCTACAAAAAATTTCCAAAGCTCCTGTTGCTACTCTTTTGATGGATCGAAAAAGCACCTTGTGGATTGGCCTATTCGGACTTAATTATTCCAATCAAATAGGAGGCATCTTCATATTCGATGGAAAAAAAATTAATATTGTTGATACAAACAACCTAAACATCTCTTGTCATCCTATAGTAAGTTTCGAAGACTCGCATGGAAATATTTGGTTTGGAAACTGGTTGAGCGGAGGTGTAAATAAATGGGATGGAAAATCCTTTTTCGGTTTAAATAATAAAAAAATAAATGGTCGTGATATTACCGCAATAAATGAAGATCGATACGGCAATATGTATTTCGCTACTCATGGAGGTATTCTTAAAATGGATAAAAATGACTCTGTTAAAGCTATTAAAAAAGAAGATGGGCTTGCTGATATTGAAACTTCTCAAATATTTCGGGATAAATATAATCTACTTTGGTTTTGTCATGCAAAAGGTGGCGGTATTTCGATACTTGATGTTGATAAAAAAAAGTGGCGGTATTTAACAACAAAAGATGGATTACTTGACAATAGGGTGTTGTCAGTTGTTGAAGATAAAAACGGGGATGTATGGATTGCGACAGGAAAAGGACTGAATAAAATTATTCGACCATCAAAAGATAATTTTGTTTTCGAAAAGATTGACAATGGCATATCTCTTTCTGGCCAAGGGTGCATAAATTTATTTGTAGATAGAAATAATCAACTATATGTTGCTGCAGAAAATAATGGGCTTTACAAAATAAACATAAATAATTTACCACGAAATATGACCGCCCCAATATTAAGTATAACAACAGTTTATTTAAATTACAAAAAAATAAATTGGCAAAAAGGAGATTCTTTGCAAAATGCAGGAATAACTTTTTCTACAAAAGTAAACAGCACAATCCCAGAAAAAATTATTTTCAACTACGATCAAAATACCATTGGGTTTGATTTCGTTGGGATTGAACACTACTCTCCAGAAAAAGTTACTTACAGCTGGATATTAGAAGGGTTGGAAATGAAATGGTCTCCATTTTCAAGTATCAATCATATTAATTACTCTAGCCTACCTTCCGGCAAGTATAATTTAAAAGTGGTTGCGAAAAATGAATTTGGTGTTATGGCTAAACCCCCACTTGAATATGAATTTACTATTGTTCCTCCGTTTTGGAAAACAAACTGGTTCTATGTTTTGTACATTCTTGTTTTTATTGCTTCAGTTTTCTTTTTTATTAGAGCAAGAGAAACCCGTTTACGAAAGAAAAAACAGTTTTTAGAGAAAAAGGTTAAAGAACGAACAGTTGATTTAATTGAGGCAAATGCATCTATTAACATTCAAAAAACCGAATTGGAAGAAAAGAACAAAGAGGTGATGGATTCAATACATTACGCAAAAAGGCTTCAAGAAGCAATCCTTCCTTCTGCTAAAAAAGTGAATGAGCTATTATCCAATAGCTTTATCATTTATCAGCCCAAAGATATTATTGCTGGAGATTTTTATTGGATGGAAAAAACGGAAGATTTAGTTTTGTTTGCGGCAGCTGATTGCACAGGACATGGTGTTCCCGGTGCATTGGTAAGTTTTGTTTGTAGCAATGCATTGCATAAAGCAACAATGGAAATGGGTATTGTTGAACCAGGAAAAATTTTAGATGCAGTTAGAGAATTTGTTATTGAACGTTTTTCTAAAAGCGAAAGCGATGTGAAAGATGGAATGGATATTTCTTTATGCTCCTTAAACACCACCACCAATGAACTAATTTGGGCTGGTGCAAACAATCCTTTGTGGATTATAAGAAATAACCAAACTGTAATTGAAGAATTTAAACCAAACAAACAACCTGTTGGAAAATCTGAAAATGCTGTATTGTTTACCTCTCATAAAGTTCAATTGTACAAAGGCGATTCTTTATATGTTTTCAGTGATGGTATTGTCGATCAATTTGGTGGAGAAAGTGGCAAAAAGTATAAAAGTGGCAACCTTAAAAATTTATTAAGTAGCATTTCAGATTCATCTCTTGAAAAACAAAAAGAGACTATTGAAAATAGTTTTTCGCAATGGAAAATAGGATTTGACCAAACGGACGATGTTTGTTTTATCGGGGTTAAAATTTGACACCTTTTTACTTCACGAACTCATTCTAATGTGAATGAAACTATTATTCTTTCATTCCATTAGCAATCCAACATTCAATTAGATTGATAGACACTTTGTCTAATTGATTTGCTTGTGCTGGCATTTTTGGAAAACCCTTATGCCACTTTACAGTGCCCAACAAGTTGCCATTTTTTGCTGCTCTTCTAATATCAGCGGTTGAAAAAAAATTATAACCGGCATCTCCCCCATAACCGTGACAGGAGACACAATTTTTGTCAAAAATTGATTGAACGGAAGCAAATGTTAAACCGGAAGTGCTGCAATCCAATGCAGGGATTACAACCGGAGCGACTTCTGTTTTTGAAGTTTCCTTTTTAGTCTTGCAACTACCTACTGACATTAGCGCAATGGCAATAAAAAACAATCCTTTTCTCATTTTTTGTCAATTAACTTCATTCGTTTTTACAATCCCAATATAACGTCATTCGGATCTTTTCCTCCGAATAACATCTTGCTTGGGTTTTCCAACATTTCTTTTACTTTAACCAAAAAGCCTACAGATTCACGACCATCAATAACTCTGTGATCATACGACAATGCAACATACATCATCGGACGAATAACAACTTGACCGTTTATAGCAACCGGCCGCTCAACAACATTGTGCATCCCTAAAATTGCACTTTGTGGTGGATTAATTATTGGGGTGCTCATCATAGAGCCAAATACTCCTCCGTTGGTAATGGTAAATGTTCCACCGGTCATATCATCCAAGGTAATTTTATTTTCTCTTGCTTTTACTGCAAGACTTTTTATTTCTGTCTCTATTTGTGTTAGGCTCATTTGTTCTGCGTTTCGCAATACTGGAACAACCAAGCCTTTTGGGGCACTTACAGCAATTCCAATATCAGCATATTTGTGGTAGATAATTTCATCACCATCAATCATTGCATTTACTGCCGGATATAAATTTACTGCCTCTGTAACTGCCTTAGTAAAGAAACTCATAAAGCCCAATTTCACCCCGTACTTCTTTTCTATTACCGGATTATATTTGGCGCGTAAATTATAAATTGCACTCATATCAACTTCATTAAAAGTAGTGAGCATAGCGGTTTCATTTTTTACTGCAACCAAACGCTGTGCTAATTTTTTACGCAAGGGCGTCATTTTTTTTCGCTCTTTATCTCTGCTTCCTCCCCATCTGGAAGTTGAAGAACTATCAAAGCCATTTGATAAAGTATGTAAAACATCACCCTTTGTAATTCTACCATCTTTTCCACTTGCTACAATTTTGTTTGCCGTTAGGTTATTTTCATCCATTAGCTTTTTTGCAGCAGGTGAGGGTGTTCCGTTTGCGTAATTAGTTGTTGCCCCGATAGCTATCGGGGGTTGGTTGTTAGTTGATGGTTTGGCTTCTGCTTTAGCAGTAACAGCAACTTCTTTTTTTGGTTCAGTCTTAGGTTTGCTCTCTCCCTTTACAGATGTATCAATAGAACAAACAACTTGCCCTACTTTAACAGTATCGCCTTCTGCAGCCAAGGTTTTTATTGCACCCGATTCTTCCGCATTGATTGTAAGTGTAGCTTTGTCGGAATCTACTTCCGCTACTTCTTCATCTTTCTCTACGTATTCCCCATCTTTTTTTAACCAACGCGCAATTACTACTTCTGTAATTGATTCTCCCGGACTTGGTACTTTCATTTCGATTATCGCCATTTTGTTTTAGATATTGGACATTGGGTATTGGATTTTAGATGTGAGAAAGTCCAACATCTAATATCGAATAGCCAACATCTATTTTATTACCATTTATTTTTCAAATACTTTATTTATAATTGCTTGCTGTTGTTGTACGTGCAATTTGGCAAAACCTGTTGCCGGGCTGGCACTTTCTTGACGTCCAATATATTGCAATTTTATTTTGCTTGTTTCAGAATGATTCATAAAAGTGCGCAGTATAAATGCCCAAGCGCCCATATTTTCTGACTCTTCCTGTACCCAATAAAAATTGGTAGCGACATCATATTTTTTTAGAACTACCTCTAATTGCTTAACAGGAAAAGGATACAGCTGTTCGATACGCACTATAGCTGTGTCGCTTACACATGCTTTTTCTTTTCCTTCTATCAAATCATAATAAATTTTTCCTGTGCAAAAAACAATTTTATGTACTAATTTTGGATTAGCGATAACATCATCTATTACTTCTTGAAAACCACCATTAGTAAAGTCTTTAACCGAAGAAACACAACTTGGATAACGCAATAGTTTTTTAGGTGTAAAACATATTAATGGTTTTCGGAAATCTCTTTTTATTTGTCTGCGCAATACGTGAAACTGATTTGCAGGTGTTGTAGTATTTACAATTTGTAAATTATTTTCCGCACACATTTGTAGAAAGCGTTCCATACGTGCGCTGGAGTGTTCAGGGCCCATGCCCTCATATCCATGAGGAAGTAGCATTACCAAGCCATTCATTCTTCTCCATTTATATTCTGCAGATGATATAAACTGATCGATTATAATTTGTGCTCCGTTGAAAAAATCACCGAACTGGGCTTCCCAAATAGCGAGGTTGTTAGGCGTTGCCATTGCGTACCCGTACTCAAATCCCAGAACTGCATATTCGGACAAAAGCGAGTTATATATATTCAGTTTTCCCTCAGCTCCGAAATTATTTAAGGGAGTATATTCTTCTTCCGAATCCTCTACTTTCACTATTGCGTGACGGTGAGAAAAAGTTCCCCTCTCCACATCTTGTCCACTGAAACGCACACCATGTCCTTCGTTCATCAAGGTAGCATATGCCATCAATTCGCCCATTGCCCAATCATAATTGTCGTTGGTAATCATATTAGCGCGATCGTCAAACAACTTTAGTGTTTTGCTAAAGAATTTTTTATCCTTGGGCAACGACACAATTTTTTTTGCTATTTCCAAAAATATTTTTTTGTCAACTGATGTATCCGATGATTTATCAAAAGCGTCTGCATCGGCCATTTTTACACCCGTCCACTGCCCTTCAAGAAATGAAGTCACTTTTGCTTTCTCTGTCTGTTTCGCTTCATTAAGTTTTTCTTGCAACATTGCTTTGAAATTCTTTTCCAGTTCTTTTGATCCTTCACTCGAAATTGCGCCTTGCTCAATCAATTGTTGAATATATATATCTCTTGGATTAGGATGTTTAGCAATGAGGTCGTATAATTTTGGTTGTGTAAAACGTGGCTCGTCTCCTTCATTATGACCATATTTTCTATAACACAAAATATCAATGAAAACATCTTTTTTAAATATCTGTCGGAACTCCATTGCCATCTGACAAGCAAAAACTACCGCTTCAACATCATCACCATTTACGTGAAAAACGGGTGACAATACTACTTTCGCCACATCCGTACAATAAATACTTGAACGTCCATCTGTAAAATTAGTAGTAAATCCAACTTGGTTATTAATAACAATGTGCATAGTGCCGCCTGTTTTATAGCCATCCAGCATCGACATTTGTATCAATTCATAAATGATGCCTTGCCCTGCAACCGCTGCATCACCGTGTATAAGTATAGGGCACACCTTGCTGCTATCGCCTTTGTGAACACCATCTATCTTTGCCCTTGCAATACCTTCCACAACGGGATTAACAGCCTCCAAATGCGAAGGGTTGGGTGTTAAACTAGTATGCATCTTTTTTCCCTTTTTACTCAACTGATTAGACGAGTAACCCATATGGTATTTAACATCTCCATCAAAAAGTGAATCTTCGGATAGGGCACCCTCAAATTCTGTAAAAATATCCTTGTATGTTTTGTTCAAAATATTTGCCAATACATTAAGCCGTCCGCGATGAGCCATTCCAATCACATAATCTTCTACTCCTAAATCAGAACCCGTTTCCATCACTGCATCCATAGCAGGAATAGTTGTTTCGGCACCTTCAAGCGAAAAGCGTTTCTGGCCAACAAATTTGGTGTGCAAAAAGTTTTCGAAAATTACTGCTTCATTCAATTTATCAAGAATCCCCTTTTTTTCATCCAACGAATAAACCGGTGTATTCTTTGTGATTTCCATGCGTGTTTGCAACCAATTTACAATCTTCGGATTTCGAATATACATATACTCAACTCCAATAGATTGGCAATATGTTTGCTCTAAATGTGCAACAATGTTTTTTAATTTGGAAGCACCAATTCCTATTTGTGTGCCCGCTTGAAAAACAACTTCTAAATCGGTAATTTCTAAACCGAAATTTACAATATTAAGTGTAGGGGTATACTGTCTTCTTTCCCGCACAGGATTTGTTTTGGTAAACAAGTGCCCTCTGCTTCTATATCCGTTTATTAAGTTTATGACACTAAATTCCTTTTTTACATTTTGAGGAATTTCTCCGGCATCCTCGTAATTTTTTTGTGCAAATTCAAAACCTTCAAAAAACTTTTGCCATCCAATATCCATCGAATTATTGTCTATTAAGTATTGCTGAAATAAGTCTTCAATGGAAGCATTATGAGCATTGCTTAAATAGGAATATTTATCCATAATAAATTTATCTGCAAAATTTAAACACCAAAGTTAACCATAAATTGAAGATTGAAAAAATTAACTCGTTTCATTTGCAAATTTAAGAGAGAGTGGGCACAAAATAGCAAGGGTACAATTTCTTCATTTCGAAAAATTGACGTAGGTTTGTAGCAATAAATGAAAAATTTTAAAAGCATAAAGCAACTTAATAAACCCTTCCTATAATGGAAAGGGTAATTGTGTTTTACACTAAAAAATAACCACAAGACCTTTCCTTAAACAGAGAGGTTTTTTTATTAATACAACAATATGAAAGTAGCAGTAGTAGGGGCAACAGGCCTTGTTGGAACAAAAATGATAGAAGTGTTAAGGGAGCGAAACTTCCCGGTTAGCGAGTTAATTCCGGTTGCATCTGAGAAATCGGTAGGCAAAGAAATTGTATACAATGAAAAGAAATGTAAGGTCGTTGGTATGCAAACAGCCATTGATATGCAACCCAATGTTGCACTGTTTTCGGCAGGTGGCTCAACATCGTTGGAGTGGGCTCCAAAATTTGCAGCAGCAGGAATAACTGTTATCGATAATTCGTCGGCTTGGAGAATGGATGCAAGTAAAAAATTAGTAGTTCCTGAAATTAATGCAAGCGAACTAACATCAATAGATAAAATAATTGCCAACCCTAATTGCTCAACCATACAAATGGTGGTTGCATTAAACCCATTGCATAAAAAATATAATATCAAAAGAGTTATTGTTTCTACTTATCAGTCGGTTACAGGAACGGGCGTAAAAGCTGTAACGCAGTTAATGAACGAACGCAATGGAATAAAAGGAGAGATGGCTTATCCTTACACCATCGACTTAAATGTAATTCCGCAAATTGATGTTTTTTTGGATAATGGTTATACCAAAGAAGAAATGAAAATGGTGAACGAAACAAAAAAAATCATGGGTGACGATTCTATTCGCCTTACTGCTACTACTGTTCGTATCCCTGTAATGGGAGGGCACAGCGAAAGTGTGAACATTGAATTTGCAAACGACTTTGACTTAAATGAAGTGCGTACATTGTTACAAAATGCTCCCGGAGTTATGGTGGTTGACGATGTGAAAAATTTAAAATACCCTATGCCGATGGATGCACATAATAAAGATGAAGTATTTGTTGGAAGAATTCGCAGGGACGAATCGAATCCCAATACATTAAATATGTGGATTGTGTCCGACAATCTTAGAAAAGGCGCAGCAACCAATGCGATTCAAATTGCAGAATACTTAGTAACACAGAAGTTAATTTGATTTTATATATTTAACCTTTCTTATTTTTACGGAATGAAGTCTTGGAATAAAACTAAAATAATTGCTACAATGGGTCCGGCCTCAAATCCCATTGACGTGCTTGAGAAAATGATTCACGCTGGGGTCGATGTTTGCCGTATTAACTCGTCACACGGTTCGTATGAAGATCATCAAAAAGTAATTGACAACATTCGTAAACTGAATAAAAAAAACAAACACCATACTGCTATTTTAGTTGATTTGCAAGGCCCTAAACTACGTATTGGGGCTGTTGAAAATGGTGCAGTAGAAATTGTAAATGGGCAAGAGTTGATTATTACCACACAGCAATGTATTGGTAACAATAAAAAGGTTTATATCACCTACAAACAATTTCCAAAAGATGTTGCAATTGGTGATCGTGTATTGATTGATGATGGGAAATTATTGTTAAAAGTTACAGCTACTAATCGTAAAGATATTGTTAAGGCTATAGTTGTGAATGGCGGAACACTTTCTTCCAAAAAAGGAGTGAACCTGCCGAATACAAAAATATCATTACCTTGTCTTACTAAAAAAGACTTACGGGATTTGGACTTTGCATTAAAAAATAATGTGGAGTGGATTGGTTTGTCTTTTGTTCGTTCGGTGACAGATATTGCCGATTTAAAAGACATCATTAAAAAGAACAAAAAAACATCGCGTGTTATTGCAAAAATTGAAAAGCCCGAGGCGGTAAAAGAAATTGATGGCATCATAGATCTTGCAGATGCAATAATGGTTGCGCGTGGCGACTTGGGTGTAGAAATGCCGATGGAGCAAGTTCCATTGATTCAAAAAATGTTGGTAGATAAATGTATTCAAGCATCAAAGCCCGTTATTATTGCCACACAAATGATGGAGAGTATGATTACTGCCTATACCCCAACACGTGCAGAAGTGAACGATGTAGCAAATGCGGTAATGGATGGTGCTGATGCCGTTATGTTAAGCGGTGAAACATCGGTAGGGAAATATCCTGTGAATGTGATTGAGCATATGCAAAAAATTGTTGCTGCAGTGGAAAAAGGTGGTGAAATATATAACCGCGAACACGCACCGGCAATTACCACACAAACGTTTATTTCCGATTCTATTTGCTACAATGCCTGTGTAATGGCACGACAAGCAAAAGCAAAAGGAATTGTTTCGATGACGAACTCGGGCTATACTGCTTTTAAATTATCGAGTCATCGCCCTAAAGCAAATGTTTTCATCTTCACGGAAAATCCAATACTATTAAACACGCTAAGTTTGGTTTGGGGCGTAAGAGGATTCTTCTACGATAAGTACGAAAGCACAGACCAAACAATTAAAGATATAAATACCTATTTAAAAAAATTCAATTATGTTAAAACAGATGACCTTATAATAAACATTGCAAGTATTCCAATGAAAGAAAAAGGAAGAGCCAATATGATTAAACTCAGTTATATAAAATAATATCATGTCGTTGAATATTAAATTGCTTAAAGAAATATGTGAAACTCCGGGAGTTCCGGGTTACGAACAAAAAGTTAGAAACCTTGTATTGCGTGAAGTAAAAAAGCTTGCTGATAAAGTTAGTATTGATAATATGGGCAATGTTACTGCCTTTAAAAAAGGCATGAAAAATAAAAAAGTAATGATAGCTGCTCATATGGATGAGATAGGTTTTATTGTTACACACATCGATGAAAAGGGCTTTTTGCGTTTTATTCCTTTGGGCGGTTTCGACCCAAAAACGTTAACAGCACAGCGTGTTGTGGTACACGGGAAAAAAGATTTGGTAGGCGTTATGGGTTCAAAACCTATTCACGTAATGAGTGCTGAAGAGCGTACTAAATTAGCAAAGATTGAAGATTATTTTATTGATTTGGGTATGCCAAAAAAGGAAGTGGAGAAAGTAATAAGTGTTGGAAATACAGTAACCCGTGAACGTGAATTGATTGAGATGGGCAATTGCGTGAATTGTAAATCAATCGATAACCGAGTTTCTGTTTTTATTTTAATTGAAACATTACGCCAATTAAAAAACTCACCTTATGATGTATATGCAGTGTTTACAGTGCAAGAAGAGGTTGGGATAAGAGGTGCGAATGTTTCGGCATTGCAAATACAACCCGATTTTGGATTCGGATTAGATACTACTATTGCCTACGATGTTCCGGGAGCAAGAGAGCACGAAATGATTACGCGTTTAGGTGAAGGAACAGCCATAAAAATTATGGACTCCAGCACAATTTGTGATTACCGCATGGTGGAGTATATGAAAAAAACGGCAGCCAAACACAAAATTAAAACACAGCTCGAAATATTACCTGCAGGAGGAACCGATACAGCAGGAATACAACGGATGACAGCAGGAGGGGCCATTTCAGGAGCTGTATCCATTCCAACTCGACACATTCATCAGGTAATTGAAATGGCCGACAAGGATGATATTTTAGGAAGCATTGCTTTGCTGAAAAATTGCATACAAGATTTGGATACCTACGATTGGAGTTTTAACTAAATGAGAATAATTTCTCCTTCTACCGAGGAAGAGTTTGAGAAATACTACCAATTAAGGTGGGAAGTTCTGCGCGCACCTTGGGGAAAACCAAAAGGAAGTGAAAAGGATGATCTCGAAAATACAAGCACTCACGCTTTACTATTGGATGAAAATAACAATGCTTTAGCGGTATGCAGATTAAACAGTACAGATAACAAACAAGTAGGTCAAGTGCGCTTTATGGGTGTTAGTTCTGC